>OGXA01002318.1_pt1 | contig 13851 bp, 9 predicted proteins | sample 1576171 | NCBI WGS metagenome assembly OGXA01 (sample SAMEA3541587, study PRJEB24748) | human gut metagenome | biome: human gut; feature: human-associated habitat; material: faeces | place: China | collected 2012 | reverse complement strand
AGTGCGCCATTTTATTTGGCTGTTTGGCTTTGGGTGAATTAATAGTTTATCTTACGGGTATCAAGCTCCCCTCCAGCATCATCGGTATGCTGCTGCTCACCCTCTTTTTAAAATTAGGTTGGATTAAACTACACTGGGTACAGGGATTGTCCGACTTTCTGGTTGCCAACTTAGGATTCTTTTTCGTTCCGCCCGGTGTGGCTCTTATGCTGTACTTTGACGTTATTGCGGCAGAGTTCTGGCCGATAGTGACAGCGACCATTGTCAGCACCGCACTTGTACTTGTCGTTACGGGATGGGTGCACCAAATCGTCCGCAAGTTCAGGCTGGCACGTCAGATTAAGCTGGCGCGCAAACTTCACCTGACGGATTTCCATCTGTCGGAGAAACTGCACCTTAAAGATAAAATCAACTTAACGAATAAAGACAAATGAGTTTCTTAGAGAATAATTTCTTCCTGCTGGCTATCACCTTCGGGATTTTCTTCTTTGCCAAATTGCTTCAGAAGAAAACAGGACTGGTATTATTAAATCCTATATTGCTGACCATCGCCCTATTAATCATCTTCCTTAAAATGACAAATATCTCATACGAGACCTATAATAAAGGAGGACATCTGATCGAGTTCTGGCTCCGCCCGGCTGTTGTTGCTTTAGGCGTACCTTTATATCTTCAATTGGAGATGATAAAAAAGCAGTTATTGCCAATCCTTCTGTCTCAACTGGCAGGTTGCATCGTCGGAGTTATTTCAGTAGTGCTGATTGCGAAGTTCATGGGAGCTTCCCAAGAAGTAATCCTGTCTCTGGCTCCCAAATCGGTTACGACTCCGATTGCGATGGAAGTAACCAAAGCCATTGGCGGTATTCCGTCACTGACGGCGGCAGTTGTTGTGGCAGTAGGTTTATTAGGAGCAATCTGTGGTTTTAAGACCATGAAAATCATGCGTGTAGGCAGTCCGATCGCCCAAGGGCTTTCGATGGGGACAGCCGCTCATGCTGTCGGAACTTCCACCGCAATGGATATCAGCAGCAAATATGGGGCATACGCCAGTCTGGGACTGACACTGAATGGAATCTTCACTGCACTGCTCACACCTACGATCCTTCGATTATTAGGTGTCTTGTAAAAACAAAATCTCTTGATTTTCCGTTATATAAAGAGTTAAACGCAAAAAGCAATCTTATGATTCCATTTAAAGATATCACATTAGCAGACAAAGACACAATCACCTCATTCACGATGAAAAGTGATCGCCGCAATTGCGATCTTTCATTCTCCAATCTTTGCAGTTGGAGGTTCTTATACGACACTCAATTCGCAGTGGTCGACAACTTTCTGGTATTCAAGTTCTGGGCGGGAGAACAACTTGCTTATATGATGCCCGTAGGTACAGGAGATTTGAAAGCAGTATTGTGGGAACTGATAGAAGATGCCCGCAAAGAGAACCAGCATTTTTGTATGCTGGGAGTGTGCAGCAATATGCGCGCTGATCTCGAAGCCATCCTTCCGGAACAGTTCACTTTCACAGAAGACCGCGACTATGCGGATTATATTTATTTGAGAAGTGATCTATCTACGCTGAAAGGGAAGAAATTCCAGGCGAAAAGAAATCATATCAACCGGTTCCGCAACACTTATCCGGATTACGAATACACACCGATTACCCCGGACCGTATTCAGGAATGTCTGGATCTGGAAGCAGAGTGGTGTAAAGTGAATAACTGTGACCAACAGGAGGGGACAGGCAACGAACGTCGCGCCCTGATTTATGCTCTCCACAACTTCGAGGCACTCGGACTGACGGGAGGTATCTTGCATGTGAACGGTAAAATTGTCGCATTCACATTCGGTATGCCTATCAATCATGAAACATTCGGCGTACATGTAGAAAAAGCGGATACCAGTATTGAAGGTGCGTATGCCATGATTAATTATGAATTTGCCAACCGGATTCCCGAACAATATATCTATATCAACCGGGAAGAGGATTTAGGTATTGAGGGTTTGCGCAAAGCCAAACTGTCTTACCAGCCGGCGACGATTCTGGAAAAATATATGGCTTGCCTCAAAGAGCATCCCATGAATATGGTTAAATGGTAAATCCATTATAAATATGATGTTAAAGGAGCAAGTAAAAGCATTGTGGAAAATCTGTTTTGACGATAGTGAAGAATTCGTTGAAATGTACTTCAGACTGCGTTATAAAACAGAGGTGAATGTCGCCATCCAAAGTGGCGATGAGGTAATCTCTGCGCTTCAGATGCTTCCTTATCCGATGACTTTCGGCGGAGAAACAGTGCAGACTTCCTATATTTCAGGAGCCTGTACGCATCCCGATTTCCGAAGCAAAGGGGTTATGAGAGAGCTTTTATCACAGTCTTTCGCCCGGATGCTGCGGAATGGAGTATATTTCAGTACATTGATACCGGCAGAGCCCTGGTTGTTCGACTATTATGCCCGCATGGGATATGCTTCCGTATTCAAGTATTCAACTAAAGAGATCGTTTTGCCGGAGTTTATTCCTGCTAAAGAGATAGCGGTCAGTGTGGTTCCGGAATTTCAGGAAGAGATTTATTCTTATTTGAATAAGAAGCTTTCCGAACGGGCTTGCTGTATTCAGCACACGCTGGAAGACTTTCAGGTTATTATGACTGATCTTGCCATCAGCGGAGGATACTTATTTGTAGCCAGACAAGAAAACGATATCAAGGGGATGACTATTATATATAAAGGAGACAAACATATCATTATCAATGAGCTTTGCGCTGAAGATAAAGATGTGGAATATAGCCTATTGTATGCTATCAGGCAACACACCGGATATAAGTGCATGGTTCAACTCTTACCTCCCGAAGATCAACAGCCTCAACATCCGTTGGGCATGGCACGTATCATCAATGCCAAAGAAGTGCTGCAAATCTATGCCGCGGCTTTCCCCGAAGATGAAATGCAGTTGGAATTATCGGATAAACAACTGTCGGTAAATAACGGTTATTATTATCTGTGTAAAGGGAAGTGCATGTATAGTACCGAGCGACTGCCCGGTACACATATACAGATGAATATTAGCGAACTAACAGATAAAATACTCCAGCCGTTAAAGCCATATATGAGCTTGATGATGAATTAAGACACGAATTACACCACCTAGGAAGAGTACGAAAAAAGAGTTGCAGATAATTCCTTCATATCTTTACTTATTTATATTCATATCTGTTTCTAATACATATACCATTTGAGGGTCAATTTCCGCTGTACGTTCACCATCTCCCTGACGGGTGTGTTGCACAAAGAGGTGAAGTTTCCGCTGTTCCTTCCAGAGCTCCGTATCATGGGACGGTTCCCAGGCATCCACGGAAAAGTCGGTCAAATCCGTTATCGTCCATTTACTAATGCCGACGTCGGACGCATGTGCCATCGATACACGGCTTCCCCGTTCTTCGTCGCGGAAAATATAAAAGACTTCCCCACCCTCTACCACAATACGCGGACGGGCAATAGGTATCATTTTCGTACCGCCACCCTTCAAGGTAAAAGGTGTTTTGCGATCTGTGATCTGCCGTTGATACCATACTTTCCCATCGTTCCAGACGATACGATATTGGGGCACGTTACTGTCGGGATCCCGCCAATAAGTGGCTATATACGGATTTCCTTCTGCATCGGCACTCATACTTGTTTGATTAATCAACTCACAGTTTTGAGGCAAACGACAGGCATACTCTGCATTAGACAATTTGATAGGAAGTTCATATTGCTCTCCACTTGATTTATACCAAGTCACTCCATTATCAAACGAACGGGCATAACATATATCATGGTTTGTTTCCACATGCCAGCTTTCGCGCCACACCCACGAAAGATGGATGGTTCCTTTCTCATCGACATACATTTGCCAATAAGCATTCCGTTTATTTTCTCCGTCAATCAGTATATCCTGCACACGAATCCATTTATGTTCTTTCAGCGAATAACGGTTCATCACCAAGTTGCCACGACCGGAAGAACCGGAACGGTAAACAAACAGTAAATCTCCTCCGGATAAAGAATAAAACTCCGGATAGGTTACATTTCCTTCATCAACTCCGGTCATCGGTATTTTATCTCCCAGTTTCAGAGAACCGGGAGCAATGCTCCGGCAATAATTCAGTTTATGTCCATGATGATCGAAAGACACGTGTATGTAACCTTCTCCATCCACCATCATACTGATTACATTATGAGCATCCTTTACATTTCCCTGATATTGGGTACGGTGTAAAGTCCATTGTTTCGAATCCAGTTTCCGCTTTCCAAGTATCAGATAGCCGTCGTTATCGTAATAACTGATATATTGTTCCTCACCGTGCGTCACCAGCGAGTTATTCCGAAAGACCGTCGTATTGACCGAAGTACAGCTATATCCCTTTCCTACTTCCACCAAACGCTGGGAACAGACAAGAGTAGGAACAAGTATTATTCCGCAAAGTAGTAGTAATATCCGTTTCATGCTTATCTTCTTTTTTATTTGTCAAAGATGGAAAGAGTCCATTTTTCATGCCAGGGAATTGTTATCTTTCCGTCTTTTACAAGTACAGGCAGCCATACATAGCGTGAGTCTTCCAAGTCTTTCTTTTTCCAGCGGTCGAACATAGCGATGTATGCGTCCTTCTTTCCGATAACAGGCTGAACGTAAGTACTCTGCGCGTAAAACGTTTTATCCGCATCCGGTCCCGTACAAGGATTACCGATCGTTTTCCACGTTCCCATAATAGAATCGGCCACTGCTATTTCGGCCACATTCGGATCCCAGCCTGTGCAACCGGAGCTTAACATATAGTATTTACCATTATATTTAAACACAGCCGGAGCTTCACGAGACTCTTTGACGAAATTACGAGTAAACCGTCCGCTGGGTTTCAGATAATCATCAGTCAAAAGACTAATATACATGGTTTCATTATTTTCCGAAGAATAGAACTGATAAGCACGTCCGTCATCATCCACAAAGACTGTCTGATCGCGGCTCATCGCATTGTTCGGACGGAAACTTCCCTGATAGACGAACGGCCCGACAGGAGAATCGGCAACCGCCACTCCGGCACAAGCCTTACTGTAATCGGCACTTTCCACATGTGCCCACATTACAAACTTACCGGTCTTCTTATTAAAGATGACTTTCGGACGTTCCAACACTTTGGACGGATGCAGGTCATGATTCGGATCGTCTTTGACTGCCGGAAGCACAATTCCTTCAAATTTCCAATTCAGCAAGTCTTTAGAAGAGTAACAACCTACTCCGGTCACGTCTGTACGATAACACTCCCACGTAGCCCAGTCCGGCAAAATCGTTTTTCCTTTCTTGTATTCACCATACCAATAGTAAGTACCATTGTGATAAAGAAGTCCGCCACCATGGGCATTGATCGGATTTCCATCCATATCATTCCACACTTGTCCGGGGATAAACGCCGTGTTCTTCTGTGCCTGCATTGATACAGGCAATAACAACGCGCAAACGACTCCTGATAATATACACTTGATTATTCTGCAATGTCTATTCATATTCATGATATTAAATAAGATTTCTTGTTTACAAAGATAGATGATACATTAAATATAAAGGTACACTTATGTGTCAAAAAAGGACTAAAAAACAATCATTCTCCGCTAAATGCACGATATTACAGAGCATTTGCACTTCGATTTCAGCTCTCATTTATCATATAATACGATAGGAATAGTGATTCCACCTATCAGTTCACTCTATAAAAAGAACTTACCCGATTTCAACGCAAAGTGATTTTCTGGTCGAGCAGGTCATTTATATATACACATAAAATGCTTTTCTGATAATCCGGTTTCCTAATCCTATATGGCACTTCTCTATCTATGCTTCTGAAGACATACCTTACCTGCTTCCTTATTCATTACTAACTGCCCTCTCTTTCATTAATAACAAACTTTCTTTTGATTATAGGTAAACTTCCTATTACCAATATGCAAACTTACTTTTCATTAAATGCAATCTATAAATGAAAGTTGCGTTTATAAAAACAGAACTTGCAATTATATAAATGGAACTTGCATTTATATAATCAAAGCTTGCATTTATAGTTTTCTTATAATGCAAAAGAAGTTTAGGTCCTATACAAAGGAAGTTTGTCCCTTATAGAAAAGAAGTTTTCTTATAATAGTCTGGAAACCATCTATTAATACTTCTCCTGCCAGCTATAGATAAAAGATTTAGCAGACTAGACAGCTGTAAAAGCCAGGGTAGAAAGGTGAAAGGAAGGTGAAAGCCAGCCCTTCACCCGCTAATGCCGATGAACAGGGCATTGTGAAAGGTGAAGGGTCTTTTCTTGAATATGATTATTTTAGTATACCAGCGTAAGGCAATGTCTGCAACCACAACTGAATGAATTATATCCACGAAACATTTCTCAAATATGATTTCATTCAAAGAATAAAGAAAGCAGTCTATATTGTTTATATTCAAGCAATTATTCATAGCACAATTTGTGTAGCATAAAAAATGCTACATAAATTATGCTATAAATATTGATTCTATCAAACTTTTACCGAACAATCATTGCCACATGATCCCACAACAAACGGTAGAACTATCATCTATTTGTTTACCAATACAGCACCTCCCTGCGGAAGAATCTCCAGCTGCACTTTACCGTTCTCTTTCACTTTCAACGGCACAAGCTGTGGCTCTCCTTTCTTATCATCCTTATACAGGGTAACCGTTTTTCCGGCAAACATCTCTAAATCCAGTTTCAACTTCAATGTTTCTTTTCCTGCATTCACAGCAGCCAGATACCAAGTATCATTGTGACGACGTGCCAACACGACATATTTTCCAGGATATCCGTCAATGAAGCGTGTCTCGTTCCAAGTGGTAGGAACCGCTTTCATATAGTCCATACAAACAGGAGAAACATCTTCCAGGTTGTTGGGAGCAAGCGCAAAGTTTTGTACCGGATTTTGGAATAATACGGTAGTGGCCAGTTGGAATATATCAGTAGTGCGACGCGTAGTTCCTCCGTCATTGTTGCGGTTCAGCCGTTTGTTCAGGAAACAACCGCCGAATTCCATGCTACCCACCGTATTACGGATAAACGGATGCAGACAAGCATTGAAAGCCTCTTTATCGCAGAAGTATTGGTTGAATACCATATTCTCGGATGCCAGTACGGCTTCACTACCTACATAATTCGGATACATGCGTTCCCATCCGCGAGGAATCGTACAACCGTGGAAGATCACCATCAGGTCGTGATCGTCGGCATCACTCAAGATATCTTCATACAGGCGCATCGTCTCTTGCTTGTCGCCACCAAAGAAATCGACTTTAATGCCTTTTACTCCGAGGTTCTGTAACCATTTCATCTCCCGTTTGCGAATAATGGCGTTGTCCATGTGATTAACCGGTCCTTGCTCAATATCATTCCAATAACCGGAAGAGCTATACCATAAGAAGAGTTCCACGCCTTTACTACGTGCGTATTCTACCAAAGACTTCATGCGGTCGCGACCGATGTTCGTATCCCACCAGTTATCAATCAACGCATACTCATATCCCATTGCGGCAGCAAAATCAATATATCGCACCTGATCGTCATAGTTGATACTACCATCCTGCCAAAGAATCCAACTCCATGTGCCACGTCCGAAACGGTAGTCATATTTTGTTTCATAAAGAGGACGCACGACATCCCACGTAACAGTTGTTTCCACAATCGGTTTCAAAGTTTCGCCAACAGTTATGGTACGCCAGGGAGTGGCTCCCGGCAAGGCAAATGCTGGAGCAACCGTTCCGTTGCCATTATTTTCTTCTGCCATCGGGAAAGCAATCGTATACAGATTACCTTCGCTCACATCGCTTAAACGTGAGCCGCAATATCGACTGTCCACTCCTGTCTCGCTAACCAGCACCCAACCATCGTCACCGATACGGAACAGGCAAGGGAATGTGTAACCATGCCCGTACTGGGAACGGTCACTCATCGGAGCATCTGCCTTGTATTCTTCCTCATAACTGGGTTTTGTACGCTTCCATCCTATCATGGCATCGCTTTGCGGACACAAGAAAGTAGTAGTCTGTTGCGGAAAACGGAAACCGGTTTCTTCGGCAGTCACCGTTACACTTCCTTTTCCATCCTGACGCGGCAGGGTATAACGGAAAGCTACATCATTGTTGCTGACACGAAAGACAACATCTATTTTCTGCCCTTTCGGATTCTCAAAATGACAGTTCAGCTCGTTTGCCTGATAATGCACTTGTGAGGTTTTAATACGATCCTGATGGTAGACAGTATCAATGGGGGTGACCGTATGCCCTGTCAGTTTCATTCCTTTAGCAAAGTCACCGATATTCGTATTCATACCCAAAGGCGATTTCTCCAGCATGGTTTTCCCATTATAGGTAATGGAATAACTTGGCTTTTCGGTAGGGGAAGTAAAGACAACCAATTGCAGTTTTTCATCCGGTCCTTTCACGACTACGTCTTGTGCCATCAGCGAAGTCAGACAGCAACCAGCCAGCAGAGCGCTTATTATCTTCTTCATATTATTCATGTTATTATGTTCTTCATTTATTTCCTGTTATTTCTCATTTGCCTTTTTTATCCGGATCACCGTAAAAGAGTAGGCAGACAATTGGCAATCAAACTTTTCTGCCACTTCCACCGTATCTTCAACAGGTAGCGGAGTATCTGCCGGTTTACCGGTCAGTACGGTTCTCTTTGCAGAAGGCTGTACCGCACCGATTCCGGAAAGGTCGACATGGGTATTCACCTCTACTGGAAGTAAGTTGACCAACTTCACAATCACATCTCCACTTGCCGAATCGCGGACAATGGAAGAAGCAAAACGTTTCTGCACTTTATCGTCTTTATTATCCAAAGTGATTTTCGACGGCAAATATTCGTTTCCGGCATTCTGTCCGTAGAGTTTCTGCACATAATATCCGGTAGTAGGTTTCACTTCCCGGTTATTGAAGTAAATCAAATCCGGATTCCATTGGGTATGTCCTTCTTTGGCGAGAAGAGGAGCATAGGAAGTCATGTGTACAACGTCTCCATTGCGTTCCAAGGCAGCAAGATAAAGAGCTTCCGTCAGTGCAGTTTCGATATTCGCTTTTCGTCCCGGGATATGAGTCGCATATTCGCCCAGATATACTTTTGTCTTTTTCGAACGGTCGTATTTATCGTAGAAGTCCTGATTGTTCAGGAACCATCCCGGAGTCTGATAATAATGTTCGTCCACCATCGGCACACCCAGTTTGTCGGCCAGTTTCCATCCTTCTACGTAGTCTGTACCTTCATTGAACGGTCCTACTGTACCTACAACGATCATTTCCGGATATTTTTCTTTGATGGCATTAAATATCATTGTAAAACGTTCTTCGAAGATATCGGTGATGAGATCTTCATTTCCGATACCGATGTATTTCAGGTTGAAAGGTTTCGGATGGCCTGCTTCGGCACGTACCTTTCCCCACTTTGTCTTCTTAGCGTCGCCGTTTGCCCATTCTATCAGATCAAGAATATCCTGAATATAAGCCCCCATTTCGCTCATAGGGATACCGCCTTGCTGTCCGCCTCTCAAGTCACCGTGACAGGCAGAGTTCTGGCAAGGAACACCAGCAGCCAATACCGGAAGCGGTTCTGCGCCAATATCTTCGCAGAATTGGAAATATTCAAAATATCCCAGTCCCATGCTTTGATGATATCCCCAAAGGTTACGTTGCGCCTTTCTTGCTTCTAACGGACCGACTGTATTTTTCCATTGATAGATATTCTTCAGACCATCACCATGAGCCACACAGCCACCGGGAAAACGGATGAAACGGGGATGAATGTCAGCTAACACTTGAGCCAGATCCTTGCGGAGTCCGTTCTTGCGTCCTTTAAATGTATGCTGCGGAAACAAAGAAATCATATCCAGATTCAATTCTCCAGCAGATTGGGGAATGATTTCGAGGCGAGTATCTGCGGTTGCTTTGGCAGTAATCACTGTTTTATACGTTTTCCATTGGCGGGAAGATACAGTCAGAGAAGTTTCTCCACATATATTTCCTTCTCCATCTACCAAACGAACCTGTAATTTATTTGATTGCCCCTGCGGAACTCTCGCGAATATGGAAAAATCATATTTCTCTCCAACATTCAGCGCGATACCATCAAAGCCTGTATTTTCTAACGCGGCTCCCGGTCGTTCTACATTCAATACGGCATAGTGCGGATTATTGGCATGAATAGGATCGCTAGTGTTAATGGTGAAAGTGGTTTTATCTCCTTTCAATGTCCAGGAATGAGTACTATTCCAGTTCTTATCCCCTTCCCTGTCTGAAGGGTCGTATTCGAAATCACGGTTCTGGATCAGCTCTGCATAGAGTCCTCCGTCTGCCGAATAATTAATATCTTCAAAGAAAGCACCCAACAAGACATCGCTGATGGCCTTGGCACGTTCGGGTTGTACGGTGACCGTTGCTTTTACAGGCTTCAAACCGGCAAAACGTTCTCCATCCTGTACCGGACGTTCTCCATGCAATGAGTTCCGATATTGATTCCAGCCATAATTCTTATTTAATCCATCTACCAAAGTCCACGCTACCCGGTTGATAGTTCCTTTCTGCTCCTCTCCGGCAACTACGGCTTTCACTCTTGTTCCGTTAAAATCGGAAGTAGTACGGGGATATTTCTGGCTGGTCCAGTTTATCAAGTCCTTAGAAGTGGCCTGACCGTATCCATCACGATCATTCAATTTCCAGGTACATATCCATTCGCCAGCGGGCGACTGTTTCAAATAAGGGTCGAGCATTTTCTTCTGTGATCCCCAACGGCTGTAATCACACCGGAGATATCCGTAGTTCCGGCCGACTTCAAACCAGTTTTCCTTATCCATGCTCCAGGCAAAACGAAGCCCGCTACGTCCGTCGTCTCCGGAAGTAGCGAAGGAAAAGAGATAAACCGAATCGGGGGTACTCGTCATTTCTTTGATTGCAGCTAAAGTGACTTGCTGAAACGACAAAAACAAGACAACTAAAAACAGGAATAATTTTCTCATGGTATCTATTGCATTAAGATTATCAATCGCAAAGTTAAGATTTTCATTATTCTAACTGATATATTTCAAGCTATAATTGGTTGTTTTACACTTAAAAATATATAAGAAACAAGTAAACAAGGGTAAAATATACACTTTTTCCAATATCGTATACTATTTTCCTGGATTACACTAGTGAATCCACCTTATCTTAATAACTCAAAAAAAGACGAAAGAGTAAATGTATTTATCTGTAAATGAAGACTACCCGCTTGAAATTCATTGAATTTGTAGATGAGAGGTGCCCAAATTTCCTTTCAACGAAATCATCTTCGCGACAAGAAGCTGTGGCGAGGATGATTTCTAATTTAGATGGGTTTTGACCTTCCTCCTTTAGATCAGAAACCTTCCGGTTTACCATACGCCTTGAAAAGGCGTTGCAATTCTTTTTGAGTAATTGGAATAACAGTACCGTGGCGTGGATGGAAATCCATACTAACGGCATGGTCAATCACTTTGAAGTGTTCCAAATCAGCACTTTCCGTAAACTGGTATTTGCCTTTCATATACACATCGTACATCAAGATATACTTATCCGAGCCAATCAATGGAAAGATGCCCGCACCCTCTACTGCATCCTTCGTCTGCTGCTTATAGTCATCTGATTCCGTCCACTGTCCGGAGGTCAGAGAGGAAGTAGTAGCCTTCTTAATGCCATTTCCATTCCCTTCCGTTTTATAGAACAAGTGATAAAGCCCGCCTTTATAAATGATGTCGCCGTCAATACATGACTTTTCGTTTTTCGGAAGAAACAGCGGTTTCGGTTCTCCTTCTATATCGGTAAAATCCTTGTTAGCATAAGCATAATAAATGATGTCCGGGCCATTGCCATGTTGCATGGACCAATAGATCATGTATTTTCCGGCCTCCTTGTCATAAATCGTTTGTGGCGCCCACACACGTTTCAGGTTTTCCTGATCGGGATATTTCTTCTGGATATTCACGATATTGGAAGTCCAGTGTACAAGGTCTTTCGATTTCAGCAATACCATGGCGCGATTAGAACTCCATCCATTAGCAGATACCATATCTGTAACTACCATATAAAACGTCTTCCCGTCTTCACAACGTAAAATATGGGGATCGCGCACTCCGCCTGTTGAACTAATCACCCGGGAATCAAGTACCGGTTGATTTCCATTCAAGGCTTTATAATTATATCCGTCGAGACTAACAGCCATCCTGACGGCTTCTTCACTCATGCGATTGCCGGTGAAATAAACAAACAGGTAGGCAGATTGTTGGCAATATCCAGTCAACACTCCTACAAAGAGGAGTGCGAAAAGGATTATATTTTTTTTCATATCTATTATCATTTCAATGCTTGTACATCAATAGTTTAGTAATTAAAGTCAGCAGATTTCACATACACCCGATATTCTTTAATCATGCCCGGATATTCTTTCTCGGCACGGGGCAGATAGCGGAAGCCGGTCACTGTTTCCACTTTACTCAAGTCAATCACCAGTTGATGAGGATAAGGGACATTATCCACGGTCATCCAGAAAGTAGATTCCTGCAAATCGAATATTTTGTCGGCTGTACGGTTGCCGCTGCGTGTTTCTTCGCTATTGGCATAACGAATCTTCCAATGCTCACGAGATACCGGTTTGCCATCAGCTCCCAGGACATCGAACTCTGCCACTGCTGCGATGTTATCATTTGCTTGCGGAGAAAGCGCTTCCAAACAGAAATAACGTCCTTTCGCCGGAGCAGCAAATCGTACTTCCTGCCAATTATGAAACAAAAATATCTGATAACAGGGTTGATGGTTGCCATATTTGCAGGCGGCATAACTTGCCTTACCTCTTGTGATGATGATCTTGTCATAAATAAAGCAATAGATGAGTCAGCATATACTGGCATTTATGAAAACAATGGATACTTGCGTGACGGAAAGTCCAATTTGTCCTCTAACGTAGTGGAGCTATACAAAGATACTTATACTACTTCTGTAAAAATGAGTCTTAGTAAAATGGCGAGTACCAGTACTTTTGCTCAAGTAATTATTGATGCAGACTATTTGGATACTTATAACAAAGAGCATGAAACCGATTTTGAATTGTATCCTGCGCACTTGGTTTCTTTTAAGAATGACGGGAAGCTTATTGTAGATGCACAAACAAAATCTGCTCAGACTGACATCACCATTCAGACGGACGGCACTTTGAAAGAAGATAAAACCTATGCTTTACCTATAGCTCTTACCCACGTAAGTAGCGACATTACCATAAAAGATGAGAAAGCTGGTCATTGTATCTATTTGATAAAAGTACAAACTGGAAATTTCGAATCTGACAAAACGCTTCGGAGAAAAAACGCTCTTCGAAGCGCTGGACCTGACCGTTACCGGCCCGGCTATCCTCTGGGCACCCAGCGGGTGGGGCAAAACGACCCTGCTCCGCATCCTCATGGGGCTGGAAGTGCCCACCTCCGGCACTGTGACCGGCGTGGGGAAGGTGGGGGCTGTCTTTCAGGAAGACCGGCTCTGCCCCCAGCTGAACGCCATCCAGAACGTGGAACTGGTGCTCCCGGAGGGAAAAACGAAATACAGAGAGCAGATCCACAACAATTTTTTACAGATCGGATTGGATGAAGCCGCCCTCTCGCTCCCGGCACGGAAGCTGTCCGGCGGGCAGAAACGCCGTGCGGCCCTGCTGCGGGCACTCTGGGCCGAGAGTGACACCCTGCTGCTGGACGATGCCAAATTCCGCATTACACAAAACCAGACACCGGACGACGCCTTCATCTTCT
>OGXA01002315.1_pt1 | contig 13861 bp, 9 predicted proteins | sample 1576171 | NCBI WGS metagenome assembly OGXA01 (sample SAMEA3541587, study PRJEB24748) | human gut metagenome | biome: human gut; feature: human-associated habitat; material: faeces | place: China | collected 2012 | reverse complement strand
GACAGCTTCTAAACTGCATCTACAGCTGCCTTGCGGTACTCTTCCTGGCTCATGTTCTCTACGCCCTCAACGCCCATTGCCTTTGCGATGTATTTATACTTGTCGCCGGTGCACGGAGCATTGTACTCCATAACGGTCGGAAGAAGGATTGCGTTTGCTACGCCGTGCGGGGTATCATATACAGCACCCAGGGAGTGTGCCATGGAATGAACAATACCAAGACCTACGTTTGAGAAGCCCATGCCTGCTACATACTGGCCAAGTGCCATGCCCTCTCTGCCCTCCGGGGTGTTCTCAACAGCACCGCGTAAGGAATTGGAAATGATCTCGATTGCTTTTAAATGGAACATATCAGTCATCTCCCAAGCGCCCTTGGTGATGTAGCCCTCGATGGCGTGGGTCAGAGCGTCCATACCGGTAGAAGCGGTCAGACCCTTCGGCATGCTGGACATCATATCCGGGTCAATGACTGCGACAACCGGAATGTCGTGGGTATCTACACATACGAATTTACGTTTTTTCTCAACATCGGTGATAACGTAGTTGATGGTAACCTCTGCTGCGGTACCTGCGGTGGTCGGAACTGCGATGATCGGTACGCACGGCTTCTTGGTCGGAGCTACGCCCTCAAGGCTTCTTACATCCTCGAACTCCGGGTTGTTGATGATGATGCCGATGGCTTTTGCGGTATCCATAGAGGAGCCGCCGCCGATGGCGATGAGATAATCAGCGCCAGATGCCTTGAATGCAGCAACACCGGTCTGTACATTCTCGATGGTCGGGTTCGGTTTGATGTTGGAGTAGATCTCATAAGCAAGACCAGCCTCGTCCAGGACATCGGTTACTTTCTTGGTTACGCCAAATTTGATCAGATCCGGGTCGGAACATACGAAAGCTTTTGCGAAGCCTCTGACTTTTACTTCATTTGCGATCTCTTTGATAGCGCCTGCGCCATGATAAGAAGTTTCATTTAATACGATTCTGTTTGCCATGATAAAAATCCTCCTTGAGTTTGTACTCATTTGATTTCCTGTTTTGCTGAATCTCTTCGGGATGTCATTTGCATGACCTCGCTTTCCCGAACTGATATTATTTTAACAAATGTAATGAGAAAAAGAAAGTGACAAAGTATCACTTTTGTCACTTTCTTCTCATCTTTGTGGATTTCCCACAATTTTTATTGTGAATTTTGTATCATATTTCTGGTTCCTTTTTCCGGTTCTGTTTCCAGTGGATTTGTTCTTTCCCCGGATTTTCAGAAAATCTCTTCTTTTTATAAAAGCTCCAGCTCTGAAAATACCTTCTCCAGTTTCGGCGGCATGGCCTCCACCAGCTTGTCCGACATGCGGCGCGGCGAATCCTTCATTCCGCCAAGCATAATTGGTTATATGAAAAGTTTGGAGAAGGAGAGTATCACGATATCCTTGGATTATGTAAAGTCGCTTATACAACAGATGACACAAAATGTGACGATAAAGATGGAATCAGCATTGAAGAAAAGGGGTGGTCTCTCACTCCGGGTGCATTTGTTGGTGTAGCACCTGTGGAAGATGATGGCGTGAATTTTGAAGAGCGAATGGCAGAGATACATCGAGAACTTTTAGCATTGCAGGCAGAATCAAATGACTTGATGGATACTATCTCGAGGAATATGAAGGAGATGGGGCTATGAGTTGGGAATATAAAACATTAGATGAATTAGGATCTGTTTCTCGTGGTAGGTCAAAACATAGACCTAGAAATGATGAGACATTATTTGGTGGGAAATATCCATTTGTTCAAACATCTGATGTAAAGAAGGCAAATTTATATCTTACGGAATATGAAAGTACATACAATGAAAAGGGATTAGAGCAAAGTAAATTATGGAAAGCGGGGACACTCTGTATTACCATTGCAGCTAATATAGCTGATACAGCAATTTTAGGAATTGATGCTTGTTTCCCAGATAGTGTAATGGGGTTTATACCATATGATGGAATTGCTAATGTAAAGTTTGTGAAGTATGCATTTGATATGCTTCAAAGAGATTGTAAACAGATATCTCAAGGGACGGCTCAGGATAATCTGTCATGGAAGAAATTATCAACAATAAAGTTTCCAGCACCTGATATAGAAGTGCAAAATAAAATAGTAAATTATTTATCAGCATATGATGATTTAATTGAGAACAATAAAAAACAAATTAAATTATTGGAAGAAACAGCGGAACGTTTGTATAGAGAATGGTTTGTAGAACTACATTTTCCGGGATGTGAAGATGTTAAGATTGTTGATGGTGTGCCTAAAGGATGGTTAGATGGTACTGTTGGAGATATTGCGTTATTTAAAAGGGGAAAGACTATCTCTAAGGCACAAATTCATAAAGGAATTGTTCCGGTTGTTGCAGGTGGTTTGAAGCCAGCATACTATCATAATGTAGCAAACACAGTAGCTCCAGTTATTACTATTAGTGGTTCTGGGGCTAATGCAGGTTTTGCAAGGCTATATAATGTAGATGTTTTTGCATCGGATTGTTCGTTTGTAGATAGTCAGACAACACCTTATTTATTTTGGGTATATTGTTTTATTAAGGACAGTAAAGCAAAATTAGATTCACTTCAAAAAGGAGCTGCACAGCCACACGTATATGCAAAGGATATTAATGCATTAAAAATTTATATTCCGACAGATGACATACTTGATAGGTTTTGTAAAGTGGTTGCACCTTATTTTGGTAAAATTAAAAATTTACAAAGACAAAATGATTTATTATTGCAAGCTCGTGACCGATTATTACCAAGATTGATGAGTGGAGAAGTGGAGGTATAAATAATGAATGATTTTGAACATAAAGATTATTTCAACGCTAGATTTTGCTATCATGGTGATGAACAAAAGGTGACTGCTATCTTGGATTCTTATGTTCAAAATCAGATAGAGTTAGCAGATATTAATAGAGTGATTGAACTTTATCATACAAAATTATTTTTTGAGAAAGTTACAGATATTCCGGATTGGTCAGAAGAAAAATATCAGAGATATAAAGCTAAAACATTGAATTTAAATACTGTAGTTTATGAGAGATTTAAACAGATAACAGAAGAAAATGTGGTTGATACTTTTAATAATTGTTATGTGGGATATTGGGACGATTTTAGAAATTTCTTTTATAAGTTTAATATCTACAAGTGTATTTCTAAGAATAGAATATGTGATGTGCTAAAAGGACTGCGTTGGAATACTTATCATATACTACAGGATAAGTCATTTGTAGAGTACTTTGATGAAGAGATAACTATATTGCTAGAGGAACAACAATATGGGTTGCAATTTGTAGTTTCTTATTATTTAGAAGAACATGATAAAAAACTACAGGTATATATTCCAAGACATTTTACCATTGAGAAAAGGGTAAAACTTATCGAAGATTATCTTAAAAGCGATTATATTAACCCGAATTTTATGAAACTTATTTTAAATGCTAAACATACAAAAGAGTTACCGATTACTCCGAAAATGAAAAAAATGGCGGACAAGAGGAATAACGAATTTTGGGAGAATAATAAATCGGCGGTTTTTCATGACTATGGTTTTGGTGTTACTTTTGGTCCATTTGAAAATGTTAAGAATATCCAAATTGAAAATAGTAAATGGATTCTAGAGTATGACACAGGATGGATAAAGGATAATACTGATTACCCAACATTGCTAAACAACTTCATATATTTATTCGAATACATAGATAGTCAGGCAAGATTCACATGCGTTTCAAGTCATGGAGAAAGACATCCTCTTACGGAGATTTTTGAAGTTAGAGGTGTTGGAATGTATAAAAAGAATGTAGCATTTGATATGTTAGAATCTTTATCTGATATTCAAATGAGGGGTTATGTTGAACAATTGATTAAACTTGATATCAACATTGAAGACATTATAAGGTGGTTTTTTGAGACCTATTTATTACAGGAATTTGATATTAAAGATTATACATGTAATATGCCAAACCCGGCTGATAGCATACTTAGTAAATGTAAAACTCTTGCATCAGCTATAGATGGAGTACTAAGTAAGTATAAAATGTTGTGCGATGATGGAGAAATTGATCTTGAGCTTTTTAAATATATAACAGATTCACCAAGAATAAAAGATATCCCAAGTCGAATAAAAAATAAATATTGTTATGTTATAAATAGTGAACTTATTAAAGAGATGAATATGTTGTTTTCATCGCAGAGCATGCTTGGGTATACTGAAAAAACAAAATCAAAATATGACTCTCTTATTAAGCTTATATCAAATGAAGATATAAAATTGTCAGAATGTGAACCATATAACATAGAATCACTAAATTGGTTAATCGAAAAAGGGTCAATATATATTGAAGATGATGTTATTAATTATAACAAGGAAAGAGTATTTATTTTACATGAGTTTTACGAAAAAGAAGTTATTTCATTACAACATATAAAATCACCATTATTAAAACGATTGATTAAAAATGGTGATATTTATGTAGATGATAAACTGTTGTCGAAACCTGAATATAAATATTTTGATTATATATTGAATAATTCTGAGTTTAGTGATGGAAAAGCTATTAGAAATCGCTATATCCATGATTCTATTGTGCCAGATAACAATACAATGATAGCGGATTATTATACGTTATTAAAGATAATGATTTTGTTGATTATTAAAATAAATGATGATTGTTGTATTTATGATGAGATAAAGGAAGGAGGAGATTATTATGAGCTATGATTATTCTGAAAATATATTAGTACAGGAAAGTGCTGGTCACCTTCTTGAAGATGAACTTGGTTGGCGTGTAGAACTTGCCTATAACACAGAAGTTCTGGGTGAAACTGGCACATTTGGCAGGAAATCATATAAGGAAATCCTTCTTGTGAAATATCTCAAGGAGGCACTTTTAAAACTCAATCCATGGCTTACTCCAGCATTACTTGAAGATGCTATAAAAACATTTGAAAGTCATATGTCATCAGCTTCTCTTATGCAGATAAATGAGGAAAAGTATAGACATATAAGAGATGGTATTCCAGTGAAAGTGAAAAAGCCGAATGGTCAGATTGAGGAAAAGAAGGCAATTGTAATTGATTTTACAAATACAGAGAATAATGATTTCCTTGCTATTAAGGAAATGAAAATACATGGGGATCTTTATCGAAGACGTACAGATATTGTAGGTTTTGTAAATGGAATACCTCTTCTTTTTATAGAATTGAAGAAGAATTCTGTAGATGTGCAGAATGCATACACAGATAACTATACAGATTATCTTGATACAATACCGCATCTGTTTTATTATAATGCATTTCTTATGTTGTCCAATGGAACAGAGGCTAAAGTGGGAACATTAGGTAGTAAATATGAATTTTTTCATGAGTGGAAAAGATTGTCTGAGCAGGAAGAAGGTAATGTTGCACTTGAAACGATGCTTAGAGGTATATGCAAAAAGGATAACTTCCTTGATTTGTTGGAAAATTTCATATTATTTGACCATTCAGATGGAAAAACAGTAAAGATTCTAGCACGAAATCACCAGTATTTGGGTGTAAATGAGGCTGTTAAGGCGTATGAAGCACGCAAATTGAATAATGGAAAACTTGGTGTGTTCTGGCATACACAAGGTTCTGGTAAAAGTTATTCTATGGTATTTTTATCACAGAAAATTCGGCGAAAATTTTCAGGTTCTCCAACGATTGTGATTTTGACAGACAGGGATGAGTTAAATACACAGATTAGCGATACTTTTGAAAATTGTGGATTATTGGGGAAAACAAAGGCTGCAAAGTATATTGCTACGAGCGGTGATGACCTTATAACAAAATTGCAAGGAAATCCTAGCTTTATATTTACTTTGATTCAGAAATTTAATAAGAAAGATGTACAGCCAATCATACCAGATCATGACATTATTATAATGTCCGATGAAGCACATAGGAGTCAGTATGGAATATTTGCAGATAATATGGTGAATTTGCTGCCTAAAGCCGCACGTATTGGTTTTACTGGAACGCCATTATTATCGAATGACAATATTACAGAGAGAACATTTGGCGGATATATCTCTATCTATGATTTTAAGAGAGCAGTTGAGGATAAAGCAACAGTTCCGTTGTATTATGAGAATCGTGGAGAGAAGATTTTGGATTTAGATAATCCGGATATTACGGATAAGATATTGGATGCGATTGAGGCAGCAGATTTAGATCCAGATCAGACAGAAAAGCTGGAGCGTGAGTTTAAGAAAGAAATTCATATTATGACAGCACCACAAAGGCTTAAATCTGTAGCCAAAGACTTTGTTTCTCATTATTCGGATTTATGGACAAGTGGTAAGGCTATGTTTGTGTGCCTGAATAAAGTGACTTGTGTTCGGATGTATAACCTTGTGCAGAATTATTGGGAAGAAGAAATTAAACGATTAGAAGGCATAAAATCAAAAGTATCACAGCAGGAAGTACAGGAACTGGAACGCAAGATTAAATGGATGAAAGAAACCGAAATGGCTGTCGTTATTTCTCAGGAGCAGAATGAGATTCAGACATTTAAGAAATGGGACCTTGATATAAAGCCGCATCGTGAAAAGATGGAGAAAAGAGAACTAGACAAAGAGTTTAAGGATAAGGACGATCCGTTGAGAGTAGTGTTTGTCTGTGCAATGTGGCTTACTGGTTTTGATGTAAAATGTTTGTCATGCCTATATCTTGATAAGCCTTTGAAAGCGCATACTCTCATGCAGACAATAGCAAGAGCAAATCGTGTGGCAGAGGGCAAGAGTAACGGACTTATTATTGACTATATTGGCATAGTAAAGGCACTTCGTAAAGCACTTGCAGATTATACAGCAAATGTTGGAGGAAGAGAGACTGATCCAACAATAGATAAGGAAGAACTTATACAGCATGTGCTGGAAACTATATCAGCAGCTATAGAATTTTTATGTAGCAGAAATTTTGAGTTGGAGGATTTGATTAAGGCAAAAGACTTTTCAAAATTAGCATTATTACAGACAGCAGCAAATGCTGTTTCTGATAGCCGAGAATCACGCAAGCAGTTTACGACATATGCAAACGAAATAAATCGTATGATGAAATATCTGGACAGAGATGATATATCGGATGAGGATAGAAACAAAAAAGACGCGATTATAGCAATATCTGATGAACTAAAGAAAAAGAAGAAACACATTGATAATGTTGATTTGATGGTTCAGATTAATGGGATTCTAGGTGAATATATAATGATCGAACAGGAATCTAATAATAATGACATAGCTAAGCGTTTTGATATCAGTAGAATAGATTTTGATTTGCTTCGAAGAGAGTTTGCAAAGACAAAGAAAAAGAATCTGCTCATTACAGATTTGGATGAACTGATTCAAACAAGATTAGACAGTATGATCAAAGAAAATCCAAGTCGTGTGGATTATTATGAAAGATATCAGACAATCATTGATGAATATAATAATGAGCAGGACAGGGCAAACATTGAAAAGACATTTATGGACTTGATGAATCTGGCTAATTCTATGAATCAGGAAGAAAAGCGTTATGTCAGAGAGGGCTTTACAAGTGATGAAGAACTGTCATTGTATGATATGCTTTTCAATGAAAATCTTTCAAAAGAAGATATCAATAAGATAAAGAAAGTTGCGATAGACTTACTGGAAAAGATAAAAGCAAAGATATCTGAACTTGACCATTGGACAGAGAAGCAGGAAACAAAGGCAGAAGTTGATACTCTTATAGGCACAATTCTCTGGGAAGAATTACCAGAGAGTTATTCTGATAATGCAATATTTGCATATAGACAGAAAATTTATGAGTATGTATTTATGAGGTATAAAGAGGTGGCGTAAAATTGTCGGTAATTATACATATGACGCTACCGATGCTAGTAAAGAACTATTTGATAATTACGATAATTTAAGCTCTGCCATTAAGGCAGAAATACCACTCAAGCAGATATGGATATTGAGTAAGGAAGAATAGAGAAAGTGAAGAGAAAACTATGAACAAGAAGTGCCAGGTATTTACGCCTGAAAATTATGTAAGAGAATTACTAGATAGTGTGGGTTATACCCATAATTTATATGGAAAAAAAATACTAGAGAATTCCTGTGGTGATGGCAACATCCTGGTTGCGGTAGTTCAAAGGTATATTGATGATTGTAAGGAAAATGGTTTGTCTAGAACAAGAATAAAGAATGGGTTAGCAAAAGATATATATGGAATCGAGATTGATGAAGAACAGTATAAAAAGTGTATTGATAATTTAGATGAAGTATTAAAACGTAACGTTATTGACAAAGTTGATTGGAAAGTGATAAATGCAGATTATTTGAAGTGGGATACTACTATTAAATTTCAATATATTGTTGGAAATCCTCCTTATATTACATACAGTGAATTGAAAGAGGAGGAACAGCTGTTTGTAAAAAGTAATTTCTCTACATGTGTCAAAGGAAAATTTGATTATTGCTATGCATTTATAGAGAAAAGTATTAATTCATTAGCAGATAACGGGAAAATGTCTTATCTTATTCCAAGTAGTATTTATAAGACTGTATTTGGACATAATCTGAGGATTTTTATGAGTCCGTACATTGCCCAAATAAAGGATTACAAGCAAGTTAAAATATTTGATAAGGCATTAGTTAAGTCATCCATTATGGTGTTAGACAAACAACGTCAGCAGGAGATTTTGCATTATCAGGACATGAGTATGGAAAATGCGATAGATATACCTATTGCTCAACTAGATGAAAAGTGGTTTTTTGCAGATGAGAATGAAGTGGGACAACATCGATTTGGGGATTATTTTAAGGTGTCACATGTTGTGGCAACACTTCTAAATAAAGCATATGTTCTGTCAGATGGGGCGTATAGCGAAGTAGATAATGGCTATGTTTGTGGTAACCATACTATTGAAAGAGCAGTGATTCGAAGTACTGAAACACCTCGAACATTAAGATATGGTAAGCACGAAAAAATCATTTTTCCGTACACATACGACGAAAATGGACTAGTACGTTTTGGAGAGGGTGAGTTTGAACGATTATATCCAGAGGCTGCGGCATATCTTAATGAGTTCCGAGATGATTTAAGCAAAAGGCAAAGTGATAATAGTGCAAAATGGTATGAGTATGGTCGATCACAGGCGTTGAGTGGTTTGAATAGCAAAAAACTTCTGATTTCAACAGTTGTGACAAATGATGTAGACGTATATGAATTAGAACAGGAATGTATACCATATGCGGGAATGTATATTGTGGAAAAGGAAGATAATAATGAATATGAATTGATAGATGCAATGAGAATACTTAGAAGTGGCGAATTTAAAGAGTATGTTTTTAAAGTTGGTATACCTATAAGTGGTAAATCGGTGAGAATAACATCGAAGGATGTTGAAAATTATATGTTTTAGTTCCGGAGGAATTTATTATGGAAAAAATGAAATACAAAATTTCATCACGAGCTACAATTTTATTGGGAAGAGAAAGTGTTTCTAAAGTCGAAAGTGCTTTGATAGAATTAATAAAGAATACATATGATGCGGATGCAACAATGTGTTACATACTTTTTGATGTTGAAAATGATAGTATTTTTTTGATTGATGATGGCTCAGGAATGACAAAGAAAATTATCGAAGACAATTGGATGATGATTGGTACTGATAATAAGAAAAAAGAGTATATTTCCAAGAAAAAACGTATAAAATCAGGAGAAAAGGGTATCGGGCGATTTGCCTTGGATAGATTAGGTGGAGTGTGTGAATTGTTTACAAAAAGCCAAGAGGAGCATGCAACTATTCGATGGAAAACAAATTGGAATAGCTTTGAAGAAGAGGGGAATCTACTTGAGGATATTGAAGCAGAATTTGAATATGTTAGTTTATCTTTATATGAGCTTATACCGGATACTGTCAAAAACAAAATAATACAACTAGAGCATAGGATAGAGAAGGAAATTGACTTTTCCACCGGAACAATAATAAAAATTAGTAATTTGCGTGATGAATGGACTAATAATCAAATAGAGAGTATTAAAAAATCAATGGAATTTCTTATTCCTCCCAAAGAGCAAGATGAGTTTTATATTTGTCAGCAAAAAAGTATAGATTCTGGGTATGAATTAATAGAAAACAATTTTTCAGATGAGTTCGATTATAAAATTAAATCAGTTTTTGACGGAGAGAATTTTATGATTAATCTTTATAGGAATGAATTTGATGTTGATAAGATTCCAGAAAATGTTTTTCGTGAAGAAAGGTTTATGAGGTATCCATATAGAAAAGAAGATTTTAAAGCGAAATGTTTAGAATTTACATATTCAATAAGTCAATTGTTCAATACAAGTGATTCTGAATATATAGAAAGAATTAAGCAGATAGGCAGCTTTACATTTGAGTATATCTTTATGAAATTACAGAATCAGAAAAAAGAAGTGTTTTTTTATAAAGAAATAGGGAAAACACGAAATGAATGGCTGGAAGAACATGGCGGAATAAAAATATATCGTGATAATTTTTGGGTTAGACCATATGGTGAGAATGGGTCGGATTCATTTGATTGGCTAGGTTTAGAAGCTAGAAATAATGCAAATCCAGTTGCTGTATCAAGTAAGACGGAAGCATGGACTGTTCGTAATGCTCAAGGTCAAGGTACAGTATTTATTTCGCGTATAAATAATGCTTCAATCCTGGACAAATCAAGTAGAGAAGGAATAATCGAAAATGAAAGCTTTAAGTTATTAAAGGATGCTCTCATAAGAATTATTTCCATTCTTGAGAAGGATAGAGCATATATTGCAAGGAGTTTTAAAATATATGATGATAGGGTAAATCATAAAGAAAAAACAAAACAAGAAGGTAGTCAAATTGCAAAAAGTGTTTTGAGTGGAAAAAAAGATAAAAATTATAAAGCTCAGAAGGAAAAAATGGAAAGTTTGGCGAAAACCGTTCAATATTTTGAAGAAGAAAGAGAGGAGTTAATTACTGAGTTAAAATTGCTAAGAGCATTAGCAACAAATGGATTGATCACAACTTCAATAGTGCATGATTTAAAAAGTATTAACGCATTGCTTGTTAATAGGGTAGAGCCTATGCGTATGGCTATCGAAAATGATAATAAAATGCTTATTGAGAGAAATTTAAATGACTTGTATAAGAATGATCAATTTTTAAAATCCTGGATAACAGTAGTTACAAATCAAAGCAAGAAGGATAAGCGTAAGCGATTAAAGAAAAACATTTATGATACGATTGAGAAGATAGTAAATGTTTTACAGCCAATTCTTGTACAAAAAAAGGTACAGGTAGAGTTAATCAAAGATGAGCAAAATGCGGAAAGAAGAATTTTTGAATCGGACTTTGAGAGTATATTTTATAATTTAATTATTAACTCAATAGAAGCTTTTTCAAAATCATCTACAAAGAATAGAAAAATAAGAATTGAGTTAAAAACCAATGAGAATTTAGTCGTAAATTATTTGGATAACGGAGATGGATTAGATAATAAATTTAAGAATCCATATGAAATTTTCACACTTGGTTCAACAAGTAAGTATGATCAGTTCGGTAATGTTATAGGAACAGGATTGGGAATGTATATTATTGCATCTACTGTGAGAGAATATAATGGAGATTATAAATTAACACAGATTCAAAATGGCTTTGGTTTAGAAATAAGAATTCCGTTGTAGGAGGAAAAATTTTGATGAAAGTAATAAAAGTTGGTATTATTGATGACGATGGAAGTAAAGTCACACAAATGATGGCATATCTTTTATATGGCATGAAAGATGCATCAAAACAAAAGGCTGATAGGTATTCAAATGTCAGATTTGAAGTGCTCGAAATTCCGTTGTCTGCTGATATGAATGATATTGCAGAATATATTATAGATGAAAAAATAGATGCTTTGCTGATTGATTATAACCTTGCATCGTATGCAACAGTGCCTTATACCGGTGTTCAACTTGCCCGTTATATACAGGAAAGATTTATGGAGTTTCCGCTGTTTATTTTAACTTCTTATGAAGATGAATTATATGAGCAAGAAGTATTTGATGTATATCAGATTTTTGATTTTGAAAGATATTTGTCAGAACCGCAGGAGAGAGTTGAATTACACTATAAGTTAATACAACAGGTTGTGAAATATCATAAACAACTAGAATTATGGAAAAAAGAAATTGAAAGTTTATTGCCACAGAAAGGTCAGTCAGCTGCGATAGATAAACGGATTTTGGAATTAGATAGTAAATTAGAGAAAAGTATTGATGGACATGCAGCAATTCCTGATGAGGTTAAGAATGATTTGAAATCTAATAAGTTAGATGAATTAATTGATAAAATAGACTTGTTACTGAAAGAGGATTGAAATGAATGTAAAACAAAAGAATCCGCAAAGATCATATACAGGAATAATGTGGAGAACAAACAGAGAGAATAAAAAACGTTTGATTAATGATTTTGAGCATAGATGTGCATATTGTGACGATTTAGATAAATATGGTGGCGGGAGTAAAGTGTATCATGTTGAACATTTTGCTCCTAAGGAAAAATTCCCTGAATTAAAATTTCAATATGATAATTTATTATATGCGTGTCCATTTTGCAATATATCAAAATCAAATAAGTGGCCGAGTGATAGTAGTGCTGTTGCTGTTGTTGGAAACAAGGGATTTATTGATCCATGTACAGATGAATATGAGAAGCATTTGGGGCGACATACGAGTGGAGAAATATATTATAAAACGACATTAGGAAAATATATGTTTTATGAAATGAAATTGTATTTGCAACGACATCAATTGATATATAATTTAGGAAGGGTTCATGCAAAGTTAAAAGAAGTAAAGAAAGAAATTGATAGAAGAGAACATTTACATAAACCCACAGAAGACTTAACAGAATTATATAAAGAATTATGCGTTATTTTTTTTGAATACTATAATGCATTTTCGGAAGAAGTTGAATGAATATTAAGAAACAATATTCTAAATGTAGTACTATTTTGAGAAATGTATAAAAAAGGAGAACATTCATGAGCATAACATTTGAAATAGTCAAATTTAAAAAGCCAACGAAAGATGATTTGTCTAATTTACATATGTTTAATCCTTATGGTTCTATTACGATATTAGATGATGATGGTGATAGTACGGGATGGAATATTTATATGTTCAGGGCTGATGATAAGGATATACAGAATATTATAAATAGCAGTTATGCAGTCAAAATGGAACTCCCAGAATGCATTACAGATTATGATAGTTTTTTTGAAGATTTGGGATTCACTAAAGAGGCAGTAAGAAATGAAGATGTTCGCATTATAAAATCCAATTCCAGATATATTACTATTTCTTATGGTGATAAATCAAAGGAGATAGAAAAAAGCAGGCTTGAAAAATATAAGGTGATGGTTCAAACAAAATGTGTTGTTTTGAAGATTAAGGCTTTATGGAACAGCAGTGAAAATAATTTATATGGTATGGATAAAAAGAGAGCCATAAAGTGCATACCAGATATTGAAAATTATGAATATGTTCCAGTTAATAATAGTATGCTGGCAAAAGCAGAAATTCCCTTCTTGATATTTGAAAGAAATAGGGGAAAATGTTTTATAGAGATGTATTGATAGAATCTAGAGAAAGGAACACTTTTATGAGCAAAGAATTACAGATAAGAAATAGCACTGTTGATTTCTTGGTTTTCACACGAGATGCAGGAGAAGACGGAATAGAGGTCAGGGTTCAGAATGGCGATGTATGGCTTACGCAGAAGGCAATTTCACAGCTTTTTGATGTAGATAGAAGTGTGGTTACAAAACATCTGAGTAACATTTTTA
>OGXA01002312.1_pt1 | contig 13875 bp, 14 predicted proteins | sample 1576171 | NCBI WGS metagenome assembly OGXA01 (sample SAMEA3541587, study PRJEB24748) | human gut metagenome | biome: human gut; feature: human-associated habitat; material: faeces | place: China | collected 2012 | reverse complement strand
ATCGGTGCCAGCACGCGCCGCCCGACGAGAAAGCTGGCGCTGCCGCTTGCGGCGGCCGCCACGAGCAGCAGGGCCACGAGCGTGGAGACGTTGATGTGGCCGATGACGCCGAGCTGCTGCAGGGCCGTCAGCGCGCCGACAACGGCGCCGAACGAGATGATGACGACGATGGCGATGATGAGCAGGTAATACGTCCGCAGACGCAGGGAAAAGCGTTTATCCTTCTTCATGCTTCCGCTCCGCCTTATAACCGATGCCCCGAACGGTTATGATCTCAAAGTCCTGATTTTCCCGGAAGCGGTCGCGCAGCCGGTTGATGTGCACGTCCACCGTGCGGGGGTCCGTGTGGGTGTCGATGCCCCAGATGTCGTCCATGAGCTGCTGCCGCGTGAAGATGTGCCCCGGCGAGGAGACGAGCTTGTATAACAGCAAAAACTCCTTCTGCGGCAGGACGGTCTGCACGCCGCCCGTCAGAACGGAGAACGAGTCGAATTCGAATGTCGTTGTGCCAAGCGTCTGCCGCCGGTCCGCGACCATCTGCGCGCGCCGCAGCAGGGCGTTGATGCGCAGCACGAGCTCGTTGACGTTGATGGGCTTGACCAGATAGTCGTCCGCCCCTGCCAGAAAGCCGAACTGCATGTCCTGAAAGCCGTCGCGCGCCGTGATCATCAGCACGGGGATGGTGCTGCCGCTGTCGCGCAGGCCGCGCACCAGCGCATAGCCGTCCAGCTGCGGCATCATGATGTCCGAGACGATGAGGTCGATATAGTCGCGCTCGAGGACCTGCAGCGCCTCCACACCGTCGGCTGCGCCGATGGGCTGGAAGCCGTGGCGCGTCAGTACGCGGCAGAACAGCTGCCGCAGCTCGGCGTCGTCCTCGGCAACGAGAATCTTGAACATGGGGATCCCTCCGTTTCCGTCTTCTCAGTATACCACAGACGGCCGGATTTTGGAACGGAAAATTTCCAGTTTATGAACTGAAATTCATAATCGGTTGACGCAGAATTGATAATTCCGGGATATGATATCGGTAGAAACATGAAAAGGACGGGAACGGAATTGAAAAATAAAATGTCGCGGCAGGAACGCCGCGAGGCGCGGCTGCGCCAGGAAAAGCTGCGCCTGCAGAAGAAGAGCAAGCTGACGCTCATCGTCTATGCCGTGATCCGGCTCATCGTGGTCGGCGTGCTCGTCCGCTCGGCCTTCAACGGCCAGATCGAAAGCGTCTACACCTGCCTCCTGACGCTCGTGCTGCTGCTCCTGCCCTCCATTCTGGAGCGGAAGCTGGGGGTACGCCTCCCGGCCGGTTTGGAGATCACGGTCGTCGTCTTCATCTTTGCAGCGGAGATCCTCGGTGAGATCGCCTGCTTTTATGTGACGGTCCCGTTCTGGGATAAGGCCCTGCATACGACGAGCGGCTTTATCTATGCGGCGGTCGGCTATTCCATGGCGGACGTTCTGAACCGCCACAAGAAGGTCAGCTTCGAGCTTTCACCGCTGTTTCTGGCGCTCGTGGCGTTCTGTTTCTCCATGACGATCGGCGCATTGTGGGAAATTTTTGAATTCTCCGTGGATAACCTGTTCCACAAGGATATGCAGAAGGACACAGTCATCCAGCAGATCACCTCCGTGGCGCTCGACCCGACGAACCGCAACATTCCCATCACCATTTCAAACATTCAGGATGTCGTTGTGAACGGCGAGAGCCTCGGCCTCGGCGGCTATCTGGATATCGGCCTGTATGACACCATGGGCGACCTGATCGTCAATCTCATCGGCGCGGTCGTGTTCAGTGTCATCGGCTATTTCCATCAGAAGCACCGCAAAAAGTCCGTTGTGACGCAGTTGTTCGTCCCGCAGGTGGACGAAAAAGAGGAGGATGTGCAGCATGAATGATAAGGAGCACCGCAATCTGGAGCGCGCGGGAAAGGCGGATACGGACCGGATCCTGACGATCCCCAATGTGCTAAGCTTTTTCCGGCTGGCGCTCATTCCCGTGATCATCGTACTGTATGCAAAGAATGAGGTCTGGTGGGCGTTCGGCATGCTCGTGCTGTCCGGCGTGACGGATGTCGTGGACGGCTGGGTCGCGCGGACGTATCACATGGTCTCGAATTTCGGCAAGGCCATCGACCCCGTTGCCGACAAGCTGACACAGATCGCCGTGCTGCTGTGCCTCATGCCTATGAAGTGCTGGTGGGTCGTCGGCATTCTGGTTTTGAAAGAGGTCTCCATCGGCATCATGACGCTCCTGACCCTGCACCACACCGGCATGGTCTATGGCGCGGGCTGGTACGGCAAGCTGTGCACGGCCGTGATCTACCTTTCCATGTTCGTCCTGATGCTCTGGCGGGCGGCGCCGGACTGGTTCCTGTATGCGGATGCCGCGCTCTGCGCCTGCCTGATCCTGCTGGCGTTTGTGAAGTATGCCATCCGCTACGGCGGCATTCTGCGGGAGGCGCGCGCAGACGGCGCGCGGAAGCAGGCATGAATGCGCCGATCCTCTCGTTTTTTGCGGCGCATGCCCCGCGGCAGGCGCTGCACCGCGGCCGCAGGAGGCGCTTCTTCCGCTGCCCGGCCTGCAGAGCCGTGCAGATCGTCCCGGCAGGCTGCGGCCAGACGAAGATCGTCTGCCGCAAGTGCGGGGAGATATTCTTACGGAGAACCTGAATAATGACGGACCGCCTCGGAACACCCTTCGAAAGGAAGGTGCTCCGGGGCGGTTTTTCTGTAAGAGAGCTTTCAGACAGTTTAGCAAGCAGACGATTCAGTTTCCTGCACTGCGCTGATAGCCCGTTATCAGAATGTACGGGTTTTCCTGCGGGTCTAGCCACAAGAGTGTGTTTACCATATCGGCTTCGGGAAGCCCGATGCAGCCTCCCGTTGCACCCTTGCTGCAATGAAAGAATATTGCACAGCCGCGTTCCGGAATGGTATAGGGAGCAGTGTTAAAACGGATGACGCAAGCATATGCATAGGCGCTCTGATAGTCTTCCAGATGCTCAACATCATCGCTCCACAGATCGAGGATGGACGGGTCGTCGCGTTCCTGCCACGAATTAAAGTAAATGGAATCTTCGTCACATACCCAATCTGAGCTTGGCGTAACGTCTCGCCATGGCATCTTCAGTCCATCTGGCTTTGGAGAATTTCCGAAAGCCAAACCCAGCGACCAGAGTCCCGCAGGAGATGTGTTGCTCCCGCGTTTGCGTCCGTGCATAATGCCGTTACCTCCAACCCAGCCATGCATCCTGCTCAGACCGGATACAGGCTGCCAGGCTCCGCCCGCCTCCCGCTGATAACACACGGTTTCCGTCTGAATGCCATCCGTCTCCTGTGCTACGACCAGCACCAGTTGGTTACACTCGCGAGAGTCAAGGCCTTCCGGCGTAAGCCCCTCAACTGCCATCCATTTTTCCAACAGCTCCATCTCATTGCAATTCTGATCAGCGGGAAATGTTTCTGCCAGTTCAGGCTGCCATGTAGCCTGCGTGTCTCCCGGCTGCGGCGAAATTGGTACACCGTTTTGATAGAAGGATTCGTCCCAAACGGCGTATGTGCGCTCAGGCTCCGTGGCAATGACCGATGGCGCCTCCGGCATATGGGTGCTGTTCTCGGTATTCTGTGGCTGGGAGGGAACGTTTCCTGCCTCTGTGGCCTCCGTGGGTGCGGTACGGGGTGGAATGCTCTCCTGTTCGATGGTTGGTATATTTCCCTCAATGTCGTGAAGTATATCTGAACAGCAGGCGGAGAGATATATTGACAAAATAGTACAGCATGCACATGGGAAAAGCAGTGCAATAATGCGTTTGCGAAATCCTGCCTTCATCAAATGTAGTAGTAGCCGCCAGTAATATGAGCAGCTGCAAAGCAACTTGCAGAATAGCTGCAATACTGCGCAAGAGGCATATAGGCAGATGTCGTCGAACTCGAATTTGCTGCTATGCAAAAATTACTCACGCCGCGTGAACCAACTGTTCCTGTTGTTCGTGTAACTACCATTGCGTGATCATAGGTTCCACTGTCTACACTTCGCGTGCCAGCTGTGTCCCAGATAATTACATCGCCAACACACGCTTTGGCTAAGCCCAGCCAATAATAGCCTTGTGGACCGGATATAGTATGATCACTGAGCCAGATGATTTTGAGGAAGCCGTTTACATTATCCCATCCCCAATTTAACCAATATTTATCACCATAGTAGGTAGTGTATTGATTTCTGCACCAGACATTTGTAGAATTAGTGCCTGTCCAAGCTGTAGAAACAGCGGGGAATGCAGTTGTCGAAGTACCTGAAGCGCCACATCCAGATAGAAGTCCGGCCCAAACACATTGCGACGCGAAATTTTGGCAATTAGAACTGCTTGCACCAAATAAACTATTAGTTTTATTGTAATATTGCTTGGCGTAATTTACTGCCGCCGTCGAGCTATATGATGTTGTTTGGTATGTTGCTGTGGTTGTAGCTGTGTTATTCGTGTTGGCGGGCTTTTCCATTGTCGAAAAATCATGGTCACCGACAACGGCCAAAGCGGCTGCGTGGGCATCGAATGAGTCATAAACAAACCCGTCTGCTTGTTCATTCGGCATACTTGTCTTTGCTGTGACGATGCCCCAGTTTCCGTTGATTTTTTCCAGTGTCAGATAATAAACACAGTTTAGATAAAATGTATCCTCGAAAGCACCTTCCATTTCATAACAATAATGAACGCCTATTTCCGCGGTGCAAGTATTCCCAGTTAATACGCCCGAGAAATTTTCAAATTCAATACTATCAGAAATGATCTTAAAATCGCAAATATCAGCAATTTCACGCTGGTATTGATTCTGGCTTTCGATATATGCGATCGTGCTGTCAACCTGCTCATTCCGAATAGACTGAACAGTAAACGTAGTGCAGTTGTAATCACTATCTCGTCTGCTGGCATAGATTGAAGAAATAAAAAGCTCACAGGTCGCCTGTATTTCGGCAGCTGTTCCCGCGTTATCAGTCAGACTTGCCCAAGTGCGTTTGTACTCATCTTGTGAGAGTTGTGTCGTGCCTGCAACAGGTATAACTTGATTTTCGTTATGAAGCACAGTCGCATGGTTTGTCTCCGGGTCATAAGAGGCATTTGCTTCAACAGCGGAAGCAGAAAATGCTGTTGCAATGAGCAGAGAAACAATGGACAAGAGGGCAACCACTTTTTTGATTTTTTTCATGACACTTTCTCCTTTCAGAATCTTATCGTTATGAGCAAATGTGCTCAAATTAATGTATGTACGTCTTTATGATGGTAAATTAAATCAATCAGCACTGAACCAAGCAATGGCTATGCGTTAGCACTTTTAGAACCTCAGTAAACGTACTGGATATTTCGATGAATCAGTTATAAAAATCAACTTTTGTATGTTGCATAGCTGGTGTCGGTTATGTATTCAACCGTAGCTGCGGTTAATACAAATTGCGACGTTGCCCGATATTGCCCCACACTATCAAGCGCGACAATGTATTCTTGACTAAAAGATTGGCTCGTAGTAGAATATGTCCAAGTATTATTTGGTGCTGGAATATTCACCCGAATCCACGTACCGCTGACCTTTTTTTCAAGATACGTTGTCACATACGCTGATTTTAATCCGTTTGTCCCGTAACACTTAACAACAACAACTGCTTTTCCGGAGCTACTGATAGAAAACTGATAGAAAGAAGAACCTCCGCCTGTCGAGCATTTGCGTATTGTGGCCGAATGCTATCTGCCCGAAGTGCTTGCACATTATATGATATTGAAATGGTAACAATAATTGCAATTAGAAAACTGAATACACGTTTCATTATTTCACCTCCTATTTCTGTATGGTGTATGCTACGCTTACCATTGCCTCTATTTTCTAAGACAGCTGCTGGGGCAAAAATGATACAACTTTTTCGCTTTTTACATACATTTTGGACAGATGGGTTGCTTGACAGTGTGCGGCGTGCGGGGTATCATGATGAATAGTTGGGAGGTGCGTTTCCTTGCTGATGCTGTATTTTGCCCTGATTGACAGCGAAGCCGACCAGCTTCGCTTTTCCGATATTTACAGCAACTATCAGAAGCAGATGCTGCTTGTGGCGAAGCGTATTCTGCACAGTGATGAAGATGCGGAGGATGCTGTTCAGATCGCATTTCTGGGCATCGCACAAAGGATAAAATCCCTGCCGGTTGATGATAGGCGTTTACGGGCTTATGTACTTACCGCAGCCAAAAACGCTGCACTATCGTTGCTTCCGCAGAAGAAACGGCAGGACAATATGCTTGACATTGATGAGCTTCCAATAGCCTCTGACGAGGATTTGTTTGTGAAGGTTATGCAATCTCAGGACTATGACACATTACTGCGTGCTGCGAGAATGCTGCCCGCTCCATATCGTGAGGTATTGCTGATAATCTGCGTAGAGGGGCAGACTGTAGCTGCATCAGCGGCCATACTGCATCGCAAGCCGGGGACAGTGCGCCAGCAGCTCAATCGCGGGAAAAAACTCCTGATTGATTTTTGTCGGAAGGAGGGAATGTGCTTTGAAGAGCAGGGCTGAAACGCCGTTTGAGCGGGCGCTGATCGATGCGACGCTGGAGGAGTACTCGGATGTACCAGATTGTGAGGATAAAATTGCAATTCAATTGTCGGATCACTTTATCCGAAAGACAGAAAAGCTGAACAGGAAGACAGTATCCAAAGGTTGGAAGTATCAGAATACAGTGTGGAAGCGAGTGGCCCTTATTGCAATCCTTGCGGCAGTATTGGCGGCAAGCGCAATGGCGATTCCGGCAGTCCGTGAAGCAATTATCAAGTTCTTCCTCCATGATGAGGGCACCCATTATGAGGTTTCATTCGACCCAATACAGGCGGCTTCTGCCCCGGATTCTATCGAGACAGTGTATCTCCCAACATATATACCGGATGGATATCAGCAGGAATTCAAAACAGTCAGCATTGCAGCTGTGTCAATCGGCTGGCACAATGCGAACAATTGGTGGATTTGCTTTGATCAAGTCCCCATGCCGGAGGACTACGAGAATGCAACAAGGGGAGGCATTAATTCGGAGGGAGCAACAGCGGAATCAACCGGCATAAATGGATTTGAGGTGATCAAAATTACCGATAATGAGGTCATAACCTACATCTGGACAAATCATGAGTATATGTTTACGCTGATGTGCGAAAAAGAAATCCCGGAATCGGAGATGTTGAAGATATTCTCCAGCGTGCAGGCGGATGATCATGCGATCATTGACGGCATGCAATAGGTGCTTTATTAGAGAATGATTGTTGGAGAGCGACTGCCTCCTTTTTGCGGGAACTTCCGGTGCGCTGCTGCGTCTAACCAGCAGAACATCTGCAAAGGAGGAATCACGCATGAAGCTGAAACAACTCATCTGCCTGCTGCTGGCAGCACTGCTGCTCGGCGCCTGCGGCAGTCCTGCCGGACCGACGGAAGCAACGGAGGAAACAAAGCCGACTGATGCCTGGCTGGACCCGGTCGTTCCGAGTGATGCCGTCGAGTCGTCGGAAAAGCCGGAGCCGGTCGAGGATCTGACCGTGCCGGATCAGACCGCCGCTGTGGGTGGGGCGAATTTTGCACTCGATCTGCTGCGCGGCGCAGCAAAGCCGGATGCCACAACGATCCTCTCACCGTATTCCGCCCTGCTGGCCCTCGGCATGGCCGCAAACGGCGCGGGCGGCCGCACGCTGGAGGAGATGGAATATGCCCTCGGCGCGAAGCTGGACGATCTGAATGCCTGGCTTGCTTCCTGCCGCGCGGCGGAGGACGGCGAGGTCGTCTCTGCAAATTCGATCTGGACACGGAATGGAACCGTGCAGCTCCTGCCGGAGTTCCGGCAGACCATGGAGCAGAAATACGGCGCGGAGGTCCATGCCGGGGACCTCAGTGTTGCGGCCATCAACGAATGGGTCGATTCTAACACAAAAGGGCGCATCAAAAAGCTCCTGGAGCAGGACGACCCGAGCATCGTGACCTATCTCATCAACGCCATGACGTTCGACGCGGAGTGGGCCAGCCCCTATGAGCCGCAGAGCTGCAGCGAGGGCACGTTCCGCGCGAGCGACGGCACGGAGCAGACCGTGACCTATCTGTCCGGCGAAGAGCGCGGCTATCTCGAGGTCGCGGGCGCGACGGGCTTTGTAAAGCACTATTCCGGCGGCCGCTATTCCTTTGCGGGCCTGCTTCCGGCCGAGGGCAGTACCCCGGAGGCTCTGCTGGAGGCACTTGACGGCGAGACGCTGCTGCAGGCAATCTGTAATCCGCAATCGAAAACGGTCTACACGCGTATGCCGAAATTTACCGCTGCGACCACGGCAGAGCTCAAGCCGGTGCTGGAGCGTATGGGCATGCAGGCGGCCTTTACGGACGCTGCGGATTTCTCGCTGCTGTCTGACACGCCTCTGAAGATCGACGCCGTCCAGCAGAAGACCTATCTGCAGGTCGATGAGAGCGGCACGATCGGCGCGGCCGTGACGAGCATACCGATGATGGAGGCAACGGCGGTCCAGACCGAGGAGCCCAAGACGGTCTATCTCACGCGCCCGTATCTCTGCGTGATCTTCGACCATGAGACACAGAGCATTGTGTTCCTGGGCATTGTGAACCGGGTGGACGGCTGAGTCGGAGGGAAACGGAATGAAGCGAAGCTTGCTGGCAGGAGCCCTGCTTACAGCCCTCCTGCTCGGGGCCTGCGGCACGCGCGAACCTGTGACGCTGACGGAAACGGACTGCCGGACTGCCGCCGTAGCGGCGGATTTCTCCATCACGCTGCTGCGGAATGCTGCAAAGCCGGATAAAACGACTCTTCTGTCGCCATATTCCGTGCTGCTGGCCCTCGGCATGACCGCAAACGGCGCGAACAGCGCTACGCTGCAGGAGATGGAGCAGGCCCTCGGCGCAAAGACGGACGACCTGAACCACTGGCTTGCCGCCTGCCGCTTGGCGGAGGACGGCAAGGTCGTCTCGGCCAATTCCCTCTGGACGCGGCAGGAGCTGGAGGTCCGGAAGGAGTTCCGGAAGACGATCCGGAAACAGTATGATGCGGAGCTTCACGAGGGCGAGTTCAGCATGGAAGCTGTGAATGACTGGGTCCGGAAGAACACGAAGGGCCGGATCGAAAAGATTCTGGAGCAGGACGACCCGATGAGTCAGGCATGTCTGGTCAACGCCCTGACATTCGATGCCGAATGGCCCGTGGCCTATACGCCGGAATCCGTCTATGACGGTACGTTTTTCACAAGCGACGGCAGCAGGCAGGTCGTGCCGTTCCTGCACAGCGTGGAGGAGAGCTATTTCGAGCTTGCGGGCGCGGAGGGCTTCGTGCGGCCGTATGCGGGCGAGCGCTATGTGTTTGCGGGCCTGCTCCCGGCCGAGGGCAGTACCCCGGAGGCTCTGCTGGAGGCACTTGACGGCGAGACGCTGCTGCAGGCAATCTGTAATCCGCAATCGAAAACGGTCTACACGCGTATGCCGAAATTTACCGCTGCGACCACGGCAGAGCTCAAGCCGGTGCTGGAGCGTATGGGCATGCAGGCGGCCTTTACGGACGCTGCGGATTTCTCGCTGCTGTCTGACACGCCTCTGAAGATCGACGCCGTCCAGCAGAAGACCTATCTGCAGGTCGATGAGAGCGGCACGATCGGCGCGGCCGTGACGAGCATACCGATGATGGAGGCAACGGCGGTCCAGACCGAGGAGCCCAAGACGGTCTATCTCACGCGCCCGTATCTCTGCGTGATCTTCGACCATGAGACGCAGAGCATCGTCTTCCTCGGGATTGTGAATCAGATCTCATAACCTGCAGCCCGTGCGCGGAAAATTCCGCGCACGGGTTGATTTTTTCTCCCATTGGTGGTATAACTGGTAATACAAGTTATACAAATCGGAAATGGAGGAACGACCATGGGAAACAACGGCTTCCCGGAGGGAAAATACATGACGACCGTAAAGGTCGGGCCGAAGGGGCAGATCGTCATCCCGGCCGAGGTGCGCGAAATGTTCGGCATCGAGCCGGGCGACCAGCTTTTGCTGCTGGCCGACACGGAGCAGGGCATCGCCCTGCCGCCCAAGGCGCAGGCCGGGCAGATCTTTGCAGCCATTACGGCGGCAATGCCGAAGAGAAAGGATGACAAAGCATGAATGCCATTGAGACTCATGCTCTGACGCGCCGCTTCGGTGCGCACACGGCCGTGGACGGGCTGGACCTGACCGTCCGGCAGGGCGAGCTGTTTGCCCTGCTGGGCGTGAACGGAGCGGGCAAGACGACGACGCTGCGCATGCTCTCGGGCCTGCTGCAGCCGACGGGCGGCGAGGCGGACATCCTCGGCTTTCGCCTGACGCAGCAGCCGCAGGAGATCAAGCGGCGCATCAATCTCTCCCCGCAGGAGACGGCCGTTGCGCCGAACCTGACGGTGCGGGAGAATCTCGAGCTTATCGCCGGGATCTACGGCGCATCGCGCCGGGAGGCCGCGCAGCGCGCGGCGGAGACGATCGCGGAGTTCCATTTGGGCGAGGTAGAGCGCAGCCGGGCCAAAACGCTCTCCGGCGGCTGGCAGCGGCGGCTTTCCATTGCCATGGCGCTGATCTCGCAGCCGCAGCTCGTATTTCTGGATGAGCCGACGCTCGGGCTGGATGTGCTGGCGCGGCGCGAGCTGTGGCAGGTCATCCGGAGCCTGCGCGGCAGAGTGACCGTCATCCTCACCACGCATTATCTCGAGGAGGCGGAGGCACTTTCCGACCGCATCGGTATCCTGTCGCACGGCAGGCTGCGTATCTGCGGCACGGCGCAGGAGCTGTGCGCCGTGGCGGGCGAGACGCGCTTTGAGGAGGCCTTTATCAAGCTGGCAGGGGAGGGAGTCCAATGAGAAGAATGCGCTTTTTTGCCTCGCGCAACGCGCGCGAAATTCTCCGCGATCCGATCAGCGTCGGCTTCGGCGTCGCGTTTCCCATCCTGCTGCTCCTGCTGCTGAGCTTCCTGAACCGACATATCCCGGCGGAGGCCCACATGACGCTCTTTGAGCCGGAGCAGCTTGCGCCGGGCGTCAGCGTGTTCAGCCTGAGCTTTCTGGCGCTGTTTTCCGCGCTGCTGTTGTCGCGCGACCGCTCGTCGGCCCTCATCCTGCGGCTGTATGCCTCGCCGCTGACGGGGCGGGATTTTATCCTCGGCTATCTGCTGCCCATGCTCCCCATGGCGCTGGCGCAGACGCTCGTATGCCTGCTCGCGGCCATTCCGCTCGGTCTGCCGGTGTCGTGGCACATTCTGGCCTGCACGGTGATCAATGTGCCTATTGCACTGGTCAATCTGGCGCTCGGGATGCTGTGCGGCATGCTGCTGCCGGAAAAGGCCGTCGGTGGGATGTGCGGAGCCTTACTGACCAATGTCTCGGCGTGGCTCTCCGGCATCTGGTTCTCGCTCGACCTCGGCGGAAAGGTTTTCCGCCGCATCGCCTACGCGCTCCCGTTCGCCAACGCCGTCGACGCGGCGCGGGCCGCTCTGGCAGGGGACTGGGGCGGCATGTTCCCACAGCTCTGGATCGTTCTGGCATGGGCCTTTGGCCTGCTGACGGCGGCCATTGTGATCTTCCGCAGAAAAATGACCGCAAGATAAATTTCCGGTGCACCGATTTTCGGTGCACCGTTTTTTTCCTTGACAGGGAAAGCCGGGTATGCTACTATGAAAAAATGTTAAGACTGTCTAACTTTGGAGGGAGAAGCCATGACCTTAAAGGAGCTTCCTGTCGGAAAAAGCGGGCTCATTACGGCGGTCGGCGGCGAGGGGATCCTGCGCTGCAGACTGCTGGATATGGGCCTGATCCCCAATACGCGCGTGACGGTGCAGAAGATCGCCCCGATGGGTGACCCCATGGAGATCCGCCTGCGCAGCTATGAGCTGACGCTTCGCATGGACGACGCGGCGCAGATCGAGATCCTGCCGGAGGTGGGCGCATGATCTTTGCACTGGTCGGAAATCAGAATTGCGGCAAAACGACGCTGTTCAATCAGCTCACCGGGTCCAACCAGCATGTCGGCAATTTTCCCGGCGTGACGGTCGACAGCAAGGAGGGCGTGATGCGCGGCGCAAAGGGCTGCAGCGTCGTCGATCTGCCGGGCATCTATTCTCTGCGACCCTATACGGCCGAGGAGATCGTGACCCGCGATTTTATCCTGAATCAGAAGCCGGATGGCATCATCAATATCGTCGACGCCACGAATATCGAGCGCAACCTCTATCTGACGCTGCAGCTTCTTGAAATGCAGATCCCGATGGTGCTGGCGCTCAACATGATGGACGAGGTGCGCGGCAACGGCGGTACCATCGATGTGCAGAAAATGTCCGATGAACTCGGCATTCCGGTCGTTCCCATCGCCGCGGCGAAGAACGAGGGCATTGAGGATCTGGTCGAAAGCGCCGTGCGCGTCGCGCATACGCGTACGCTGCCGAAGCGCGTGGATTTCTGTGATGACGGTCCGGTGCACCGCTGCATCCACGCCGTCTCGCACCTGATCGAGGATCACGCGCAGGCTGCCGGGATGGCCCGGCGCTTTGCGGCAACGAAGCTCATCGAGGGCGACGAGGACATCATCAGCCGCCTCCTGCTCAATCAGAACGAGCTGGAGATGGTCGAGCACAGCATCGTCGAGATGGAGGACGAGGGCAAGCTGGACCGCAATGCGGCCATTGCCTCCATGCGCTATGACTACATCGAGCGCCTGTGCTCCAAAACCGTGGTCAAGTGCCGCGAGAGCCGCGAGCATCTGCGCAGTGTGCGCATCGACCATGTGCTGACGAACAAATATGCAGCCCTGCCGATCTTTGTCGGCATCATGCTGCTGATCTTCTGGCTGACGTTCGACGTGGTCGGCGCGGGCCTGCAGGACCTGCTGGCGCTGGGCATCAGCCGCCTGAGCGCGGTGGTCGACCATGGCCTCACGGCCTATGGCATGAACCCGGTGGTACATAGCCTCATTATCGACGGCATTTTTGCGGGCGTCGGCAGTGTGGTGAGCTTCCTGCCCATCATTGTGGTCATGTTCTTCTTCCTGTCCATTCTGGAGGATACGGGCTATATGGCGCGCGTTGCCTTTGTGATGGACAAGCTCCTGCGCAAGATCGGCCTGTCCGGCCGCAGCTTCGTGCCGATGCTCATCGGCTTCGGCTGCACGGTCCCCGCCGTGATGGCAACGCGGACGCTGCCGTCCGCACGCGACCGCCGTCTGACGATCCTGCTGACGCCGTTCATGAGCTGCTCGGCCAAGATCCCGATCTATGCCGTGTTCACGGCGGCATTCTTCCCGCAGCATGCTGTGCTCACCATGGCGCTGCTCTACTTTGGCGGCATGGTTGTCGGCGTGCTCATCTCCCTGCTGCTGAATCACACGGTGTTCCGCGGCAATCCCGTCCCGTTCGTCATGGAGCTGCCGAATTATCGCCTGCCGACGCTCAAGAGCGTGGCCATGCTCCTGTGGGACAAGGCGCGCGACTTCCTGCAGCGCGCGTTTACGGTCATTTTCGTGGCGACGCTTGCCATCTGGTTCCTGGAGTCGTTTGACCTGCACCTGAATTTCGTGACGGACAGCAGCAGGAGCCTGCTTGCGTCCATCGGGCGCATCCTCGCGCCGGTGTTCCGCCCGCTGGGCTTTGAGGACTGGCGTGTGACGACGGCTCTCATTACCGGCTTCACGGCCAAGGAGGCTGTGGTCAGCACGCTCGGCATCCTGACCGGCGCGGGAACGGAGCACCTGAGCGCAGCGCTCTCCGGCCTGTTCACGCCGCTGTCGGCCGTGAGCTTCCTGACGTTCACCCTGCTCTACACGCCGTGCGTCGCGGCTATTGCGGCCATCGGGCGTGAGCT
>OGXA01002311.1_pt1 | contig 13877 bp, 13 predicted proteins | sample 1576171 | NCBI WGS metagenome assembly OGXA01 (sample SAMEA3541587, study PRJEB24748) | human gut metagenome | biome: human gut; feature: human-associated habitat; material: faeces | place: China | collected 2012 | reverse complement strand
TCCAAACACAAGTATCGAAAATATCAAATTTTTGAATTTCACTTGCCACTCTCTTCAATCCCCACAGCTTCAATTGCTATATAACGGTATTACCCCAATTATCATTTAAATTCTACACACAATTTGTTTTTCATAATCTTGTTCTTCCAAAATCATCCCCTGAAATCCTCCAAACTTCATTGCAGCATCCTTATAATCATCATTAAATTGTCCAATATCAATGACCTGAAATCCCTTTTTATATAGATCATATGCCATTACTGTAGCCATTGGTCCCGCAACAATAAGTACCATATCAATATTGTTTTGCTCAACTACACACTTCACAATTTCGTCATAATAGTCATATGCATTTAATGCTGGCACTAATATTCTGGCTATTGTTTCAGCTGTAGACAATAAATCATTATCCACACCTAACCTTACCTTTTCCCCTTCAACAATAAGAATCCTCTTTTGATTCCATATTTCTTTCAACAAAGTAATCTTGTTGTAAAATTCTACCCTTGAATAATTTTTAAAACCATTTACTCTTGCAAAAAAAGTATCACCATATTGTTGACCTTGTCCCTCATCATATAAGTGTTTAATCAACCAATTTCTTTTTGATGAATTGTAAATGCTCCAAAAAATAATTTGTTTATAACAAAAGCCTTGATATGTACTCATTAATTGAGGGATTCCAATCAAAAATTTCTCATTTGCAAAAGAATTTTCCCCTAATAGTTCTTGTAAGTTTCTCTGCAATTCTACTGAATATTTTTGAAAATTTATTCCATATGTTTTCCCCATGGCGATATTTATTTCGCCATCGCCAAATCTTCCAATAGAATATCCTTTTTTCAATAATTCTATTGTCTCTAATTCGGAATATATATTTAACTTTTTTCTTTTCATAAGAATTTTTGAATATAAAAACCATATAGGAAATGTCATTTGTGCAACTTTTCCTTTAAACGACTTATTCATTACTATCTTTCCCTTTCAATTTTCCCATCAAATACTCTGTACACATGATCACAAGTCTCAATGGTACTTAATCGATGTGCAATAATAAGAACTGTCAACTTACTCTTTAAATAATCAATCGTTTCTACTATTGCACTTTCCGTTTCATTATCTAGTGCAGAGGTAGCCTCATCTAATACTAAAAAAGCCGGATCCTTATATAAAGCTCTTGCAATTCCTATTCGTTGCTTTTGTCCTCCCGATAAACGAACTCCTTGTTCACCCACAACCGTTTCTATACCTTGTGGTAAACTATTTATAAAATCCCATAATTGTGCATCCTTTAAAACACTGATCATCTTTTTTTCATCATACATCTCATAAAAACAAATATTATTTTTTATACTATCATCTGTAAGATAAATAAACTGCGGTACATACCCAACTTGATTTGCCCACCAAACAGGAAAATTCTGAATATTTTTTTTATTCACCAATACTGCACCTGAAGAAGGTTTTCTCAAACCAAGAATAATATCTGCCAACGTAGTTTTCCCAGCTCCCGTTTCCCCAATTAATGCTATTGATTGATTTTCATTAATCTTTAGATTAACATTCTTTAACAGCATTTTGTCACTGTCTGTAAATTTAAAGGCAACATTCTGCAATTCAATCGCAATTTTCTGTTCCCGTGCATACTTTCTATTTTGTTCAATATCTTTAGAATTGCAATGCCCATATGTATCAAGAATAATCTGCATAGAAGGTACATATTGCATAATCTGTGCGTAATACGTTGTAATTCTACTAATACCCGGAATAATTTTATACATTGCCATTCCCAAAGTTGCTAAAACAGGAATTAAGCCTATAATATTATTACCAATCATTGATAAAAAAGCCACTAAAAAAAACAAAAAGAACATACTTACATTTTCAAGAAAGACCTTAGGTAACATACCCAAAGTATCTGTTTTTACTGTATTATCCTTTACATTTTTAACCGATGACATAAATTCTCTTTTAAAATCAGCCTCTAAATGATTTATTTTTATCATTTTTATAGAACCGTTTGTCTGATTCATATTTTTAATGGAATCTGCAATCGCATTTAATCTTCTCTCACTATACTTTTTAATTGGTGATGTAACTGCCTTTTTCATACATAGGAACATACCTATGCATCCCAATCCACTTATTAAAATCACAGAAGGTGATTGAATCACTAAATATCCTGCCATCAAAATGATAATTACCAGCTCCTGAAATAAAGAAATCACATTTCTTACTAAAATATATGTATTTACGGTGTCCTGCGTAATGCTCTTTAATATAACCGCAGAATTAATTTTTACAATTTCATCATAATCATTATAAATAAAATTATTATACAATTTCTCTGAAAGAGTATAATATAGTCCGTTAGAAAATTTATAATTCTTTCGATTTGCATAATAACTAACAAACCCTTTTCCTATGCAAGAAACAGCAAGAATAATTGATAAAATTTGTATATAGTTTTGTGGTTCTACAAAAGGGAATACATTTGTTAATATTCGATATAATCTTGTCGATTCCAAATTCTCAAAACTGATAATTCCAGAAATAAAAGCATACATAACTGCAAGAACTGCCGTCTCACACGCTGCTGAAAAAAGCGTAATTAAAAAAACAAAAAATGCATCCTTTTTTTGTTTTTTTGTAAGTATTATTTTTAAATTCTGTAAAACTTGTATCATTAATATTTCCTCTTAATTTATTTCTACCTACACTGCAATCTTTTTTCCTAATACATAATTTCCTATTCCAAATGGAAGCGCCATTGTTAAAACAAACTTTTTCTGCCTCGTATTTAAATCTCTGTAAATTTGAAACAACGACTTATTTTGTAGTAAACCAAATTTTATCAAATACAGAGAAGATTTGAACTGAATAGAGAACGGCATATAATCGCTCGGAAAAAAATGATTCAAAATATATTGATGATTAAAATAAGACTCTTTACAAGATTTTAAAGATAAAGCTCTATTGCATAATGAATCTGTACTCTCTGTATGATAGATGCGAAAAACCTCATTTACACAATAATATCTGTTTTCTCGTTCAATGGTAATGTGCATCAATCCCTCTGAAACATTATTTCCCATATTGTTTCTTTCCAATTGTTTCCCCAGTTCAACTCCTAATTCGTATTTCTTTAGAAGATATTCAGTTTTTGTAAAACTTTCCCTTTCTCCTTTAAATCTATATTTCATATATTTTTTAATAGATACATCATTGATATTTTCAGGAAATTTACCGCCACAAATCACATGATTTACATAATCATAGCTTAAACCACATATTCCAATATAAATATTCTTCTCTTGTGCGCTTAGGTTTTTCCATATATAATTATATCGTTCAATAGTATTAGAAGGTATCTCATCGTCCGCATCCAAGCATAATACAAATTCTGTATCAACAAATTGCAATGCTGTATATCTTGCGGATACTACCCCTCCATTTTCCTTATTTATAACCTGAACATTAAACGATAATTTAGATAACATACTATCTATTTTCATTTTAGTGTCATCTGTTGACCCATCATTTACAATTACACAATTAAAATTTTTTATTGTTTGTTTTTCTAAACTAATTAATGATCTCTCTATTGTCATACCAGCATTATATGCTGGTATAACCACAGTAAGAGAAATAAAATCATTCATTCTTTCCCCCCATAACATCTTTTATAACATTTTTTAATATAGTCAACCCCTGCCTTAGCACATCCTCTTCAATCGTTAATGGTGGCATAATTTTTAATACTGCATCTTTTCTTCCGGCAACTTCCAAAATCAATTGTTTATCAAACGCTTTATGAACGCACTCTAAAGCTATCCCTGCATCAATCTTTCCAAAATCAATTCCCCAAATCATACCAATACCTCTGATTGCAATCCTATCATCTATTTTTTCAATCTCTTGATTTAAGAAATCTCCAATAATTTTTTCATTATATTTTACAACATCATCTATTTTTTTTTCTACAAAAAAGCGTATAGCGGCTTCTCCTCCAACAAAAGCCAATTGGTTTCCCCGAAATGTGCCATTATGTTCTGCCGGTTTAAATATATCAAGGTTCTCTTTCATCAATAACAATGCCATAGGCATACCAAATCCACTAATTGACTTTGATAATACAACCATATCCGGAACAATATGCGCTCGTTCAAAAGAAAAGAAGTATCCCGTTCTTCCATTTCCAACCTGAATATCATCACAAACCATTAAAATGTCATTTTCATCACATATTTTTCTTATTTCTTGAAGCCATTCTTTACTTGCAACATTAATGCCACCTTCTGCTTGAACTGTTTCAAGAAAAATGGCTGCAGGTTTTTCAATACCAGAATGATCATCTTCTAATATCCATCTCAAATATTCCAATGAATCCAATGTTCCATCATACGGAGCAAAAGTAACATTACTTAAAGGAACACCTGAACCACCACGACTTGTCCTATCAGTAGTTAAAGCCAAACTACCTAAAGTCATTCCATGGAATGCTCCAGAAAATGCAATAATATTATTTCTTTTTTTATTCTTTCTGCAAAGCTTTAATGCTGCCTCCACAGCATTGGTTCCTGTCGGTCCGCAGCACATCACTTTGTAATTAAGTTTTCTTGGCGCAAGAATCTTATTTTTAAAGGTTTCAAAAAAATCTCTTTTTGCAATTGTATACATATCCAACGAATTGATAATGGTATCTTTTTCCAAATATTTCATAATTTCATTTTTTATAAATGGGTTATTATGTCCATAATTCATAGAACCAGCAACAGCCAAAAAATCAATATACTCTTTTCCATTTTCATCAATAAGTTTTGCATTTTTAGCATATTGAAATACAGTAGGATATTTTCTACAATAAGACCTAACCTCTGATTCCATCTGTTTAAATATTTCTAATGACATGTCTGCATCTCCTCACTATCTAATTGAATCCAAGAACCGATAATTTCATTATATTTTAACGGATAAAATAGCAAAAATCCAGCCCCATCAAAAAAAGTCAATTCCCCAACATATAGTTTTCCATTTACTTCGTACCAATCGACACGAAGATGATGTATATCTTTAGCCAACACTTGTGATAATTCTATAATTTTTTTAAGATTTTTCGGGGGCTCGACCTCATAATCTGATGGTGGAATATCGCTTTCATAAATTTCTGTTTTCTTCCATTCTGGTGTATAAAAATCCTGTGTTGCATTTTGTTTAAATCGATTTAAAATAAGCTCCACAAGTTTTGCTTTCCCCTCAAAGCACAGTACCTTATACTCTATAATTTCACTCCCGTCTTTATTTTTCAAATATTCTTCTGCAAAAATTTTCTTTTCAATATTTTTGTATGGCCACTCTCGTCTTAGAGAAAAGTAATTCTCTCTTATCCCCTTTTCAAGATTCTTTATCACTTCTTGCATATTCAGGTCTGCTTTATTTTTGCATATATACATTCCTGTTCCAGAATTATGATTACACTTAAGCACAAATTGATTTGGGAGTTCAGAAAAATCTATCTCTTTGGGAGAATTCCATTGATTAATAATTGGAACAACATACTCATCTCCTATCTTTTCAGAAACAAAATCTTTCATTCTGATTTTATCCGCCATAATGGTATATATCTTTTTACGATCATACAATTTAAGCCATTGCATTTTTTCTTGATATGTCACAGGATTGCTCAAATTTAAATCGTTTCCAATTTGAATTTTAAACCATTTTCCTAGAAATTGTTCATCTGACATATTCTTATAAAATCCCAACTTATTCTTAACTTCATAACGATACTTTTTATCATATATACATTTTATCAACTTCTTTACCATGCGAATTTCCTTTCAAATTCAATACATATTTCAATGTGTAACATAAGGTACAACATCACTTCCATGATATGTAACATAAAATAGCACAGAAAACAAAACAAGCATTATTACCAACATTGTGTTCTTTGTTTTATTATCTAATTCTTCCATTATATCAGGTATTGTAACACATAAATATATGGTCACGTAATACAATATTCTTGTAAACAAACTAAAACTAGTTGCTATTATCTGAAAACAAATAATTGGATTTAACAATTCTAATTCACTTTTTATTTTACAACTTAGTTGTTTTCTATTTGCAAAAAAATATAAAATTCCAATCAACATCAAAAGGAAAACAAGAAGACTATATCCTTCCCCTCTGACTACGTATTCACTATAATCCTGTCTCTGATAAATTCGTGTAATAATTTGACCACCAATTGCCGCAACCGATATGGCAACCAGATAATACACCACCTTAATTGCAAATCTTGATTTTTCAATTTTTTTGTCCAGTAATGGATAAATCAATAACATTATTAAAGCAGTTTTATGAAAACAAGCAGCCAAAAGCACTATAAGGAAAAATTTTACTGGTTTTCGATTTATTAAAAAGTCAAAACTCCATGCTGTAATACTTACTGCCAGTGCTTGTCTTAATATTGCGAAATCAAAACTAAGTATTCCAAATGCAATAAAACACAAGAAACTTAATGCAATATTCTTAGAATGCTTATATATCCATACTCCGCTAATCGTAAATGTCAGGATAAAAATAACAGAACGAAAAATCCAATAATCATTCGTAAATTTTGCAATAATCCAATTTAGCAATCCATATCCGAAATCACTATCTCTCTGTATAGTTGAAACAAAATCAAGATTTTTAAAAACATCCCAATAATAAATCTTATAATTTAATGTATCCGCTCCTAAATACTCATTTCTACATACCCCCAATAATAAAAGAAAACTAAAAATAATAGCAAATGATATCTTTGAAGTTACTACTTTACGGCCTCCAATAGTAAGATAACTAATATTAGTTTCAAATATGCTCAAAAAAATTGTAATCAAAAAAATTATTATATAAATAAACATTTCAAATTATTACCTTTATTTCTCAGTCAAAACAAGCTTTCTATATAGTCAATCCATTTTTGTCCTACATCATCAACTCGAAACAACTGTGCTCTTTGTTTTAATTCTTTTCCAATGTTTTCTCGTTCCTTATCATTTTCAAGCAAAGAAATCATCTTATCAGCTAAAGCATCTATATTTCCCACAGGCGTCAATAAAGTTTCTAGTTTTTTTCCAAACAATTCTTTTGGTCCCCCACACGGACAATCTGTAGATACCGCGGGAACTCCCACCGCCATTGCCTCCATAAGTGCATTGGGCATGCCTTCATAATCTGAACTTAACACAAATAATTTTGCTTTTGATAATATTTCCGGCACATTATCTCTTTGTCCAAGCAAAATAACACTGTCTTCTAGTTTTAAATTTTTAATCAGTTCTTCAATTCCCATCTCAGTCTGAGTTCGCCCACATATAACCAATCGTTCTTCAGGAAATTTTTCATGAACCTTTTCAAAAGCTTTAATTAACATGGTATGATTTTTTTGCGGAGATATCCTTCCAACAGTAATAATGTCATGTTCTCCGCAATATGTTGTTTCAAAAAATTTTGAAGCAACTACATTATAAATTACCTTTGCTTTTTTCTGAAGTTTTTGGGGAAACCATCTTTTTGCATCTTCCGTCTGGAATACAGCACCATCAGCACATGGCAGTAAAATTTTCCCTACCATTTTTCCAAAAGTACCAATATACTCTCTATTTGGATCATTTCTCACTGAAATAATCGTTTTCGTTCGTAAACCAAAAGTTGCAAGTAAAGCTCTTACATTTGGTTCTCTCATAAATGAAACAACTACATCTATTTGTTCCTTTTTGCAAAGGTTTCTAATAAATCTTATTCGATTAACATTTCTTTTTAAGGTTGATTGTTTTAAATTTTCATCTTCTATAATCATCCTTCGTATTTTTTTACTATAATAGTACTCATTTTCCACACGAAAAGATGTTAACAAAATAACATTCCATCCATGTTCCGCAAAGTACGAAGCCGTATTACTAATTGCTCTCTCTGCTCCCCCATTCCCCAATGTATTTATGTAAAACATAATTTGCTTCATATATTCTTAAAATCCCTTCCAATCAACATTTTACTTACCTATATTAACGTCTTATAAAACCCTTCTAGCCATTCAACAGATTTCTTTATATCAAATCCAGCCTGAATAATTTCATCTATAACATACTTTCTAGACAAATCAGCTTTTTTAATTGCATCCCCCCATGCTTGTGCTCCTTTATCAATAGGAAGGAACTGAACTAATTCTGATATTCCAACCTCTTTTGTAACTTTATCAGACACAAAACATGGAAGTCCTGATGCCTGTGCTTCAACAACAGTTACTGGAAGTCCTTCCCATTTTGATGGAAACAAAAAAGCATCTGCTGCACTCAAAATATTTTGTACATCTTTTCTGCTCCCTAACATTTTAACTTTAGGAACTAAATGCATTTTTTTTGTTTGATTTTTTATTTCTAAAGATAATTCTCCATCACCAACAAGTAATAACCATGCTTTAGGGTTGTTTTTTTGTAATTCTGCAAACACCTCTAAAAGAAACATATGATTTTTTGCTTCATGCAGACGTCCAACATGAACAAAGACTGTTTCCCCTTCTTCAAATCCTAGCTGTTTTCTATAAATATTGCGCACTTCTCTGTTATATAAATATTGTTGAGTATCAATTGCATTCTTGACAGTATAATACTTATTGTCATTAACAATTTTTTCACCAAATAGCCATTTTCCAGCTTCTTTAGAACATCCCATAAAATAATCAGCCTCATACCTCAATGGATACTGTAAAATAGCTTTAACAAATGATTTCATTCCCTTTCCATTTGAAGTGCTATGACTATGTATAATTGTTTTCAAACCATATTTTTTTGCAATTGGAATGTAAATAGATGCATAACTTCTAACATGAGAGTGAAGTATTTTATATTCTTTATGTTCTTCAAAAAAAGCTTTCCATTCATTTATTAATAAAGGTAAATTATATATTCGAATTTTAGGAAAAAAATATATTTTTCCTCCTAACTGTTCTATTTCACTTACATAAGCCTGATTTCTACCTGAATGAGTAACAAAATCGAACTGAATTTTCTCCCGATCTATGTTTCTGTATATATTCATTATCATAGTTTCAGCTCCACCCATATCAAGTCCGCCAAAAACATGTAAAATTCTAATCATACAAACTAATTTCCTTAATATATTTATCAACAACTATTTTTCTATCAAATCTTTTTTTTGTGATTTTTCTTCCTTCTAATCCCATTTCTTTTTTTTCGGTATAAGATAATATCAAAAATTTCTGTATAGTTCTAATCAAATCATTACTGTTTTTTGCTTCGACAATATATCCATTGATAGTATCATCCACAATTTCTCTGCATCCAGCCCTATTCGTTGTTATAATAGGTCTTCCCGATGCACATGCTTCCAATAGGACATTACTCATTCCCTCCGGATAATAAGTCGGATGAATTACACAATGAATATCTTTCAAGAATTCTGAAATATCATTAACCATACCATGATAAATTACCGTTCCATTTTCATTTAATTCAAAAAGTTTTCCTTCATATTCCTTCTCGCAAAAACCACACACATGAAATTCTGTATTCGAATATTGTGCTTTTATTTTTTGTGCTGCTTCAAGGTACTGATCAATGCCTTTTTCTTTCATAATTCTTGAAATGAATGCAAACCGAATCACTTCATCATCAGGATATGGAAGCAGTGGAAATCTTTCCAAATTAACACCTGATCCCGGAATTATTTCATAATTCTCCTTTACTGTTCCATGCTGTTCCATAAACTCTTTATTTTCTTCATTTTGGAAGAAAACCTTTTTTGCTCCCTTTAATCCCATTTTGTATAATCTAAGCGTTATAAACCGCAATACGCTCTTATTTTCAACCGCTGTGCCTAATCCCGTAACATTCACAATATAAGGGATTTTCATTCTAGTACACATTATTCCCCCATATATATTAGGTTTTATAGTATATGTTAAAACAATATTAGGTTTATACTTTTTTAAAATATTGTGATAAAATACAACCAATTTTAATTCTTTGAATGGATTCACACCATGGCGTTCAAGCACAGTACATGGGATAAAATATGCACCTATATTTACCAATTCTGGAATAAACTCTCCGTCAGGAAGACACATATATACTTCATGCGTCTTTACAAGTTCCTCTATCAATTCTCTTCTAAATTTATATAAACCAACATCATTATTTGCCAGTATTAATATCCGCAACTTTTCTTCTCCTTATGTAACTCTATAGCTGGAACTCCCATATAAGTTCCTTTCTTCTTTATATTTCTTACAACCACCGCACCAGCACCGATCATACATCCACCACATATCTCAATATTATTACTCACTGTAGCTCCTGCACCGATCCAAGTTCCATTTTCAATGATTACAGTGCCTGCAACATGTGCTCCTACCGAAACATGTACAAAGTCTCCAATATTACAATCATGGTCAACAGATGCACCAGTATTTATGATACATCCCTCTCCAATATTTGTATCAGAGTTAATTATTGCACCTGCCATAATCACGGTACCTTTTCCAGTCGTAACTCTTCTGCTGATTACCGATTGAGGATGAATCAAAGTGGTCAGTCTGTCTTCTCCTACTTTTTGTTGCATTTTCTTGCGAATAGAGGCATTTCCTATCGCAACAATAATATCATAATCTGGATATTTTGCCACATCTTCTGATGTTCCAACAACTGGAAATCCAGCACATTCTTTTAATTCAGGATTATCATCCAGAAATACTATTTCTTCATATCCGTTTTTGACAGCAATATCAGCAATCACTTTTCCATGACCACTTGCACCTATGATAGCTAATCTTTTCATTTATTTGTTTCCCATAAACTCTTCCATTGTCGCTGATGTATCTGACGAAATTCCTTCTTTTTTCACTACAGTTTTTACTGTATCAAAAATAACCTTAATATCCGTTTTCATCGAAACATGATTCACATACCATACATCCATTGCGAACTTTTCTTCCCATGACACTGCGTTTCTTCCATGTGCCTGTGCATACCCGGTAAGTCCCGGTCTGACATCATGCCTGTGATGCTGTTCTTCATTATATCTTGGCAAATACTGTACCAATAATGGTCTCGGACCAATAAGACTCATATCACCTTTCAGGATATTGAAAATCTCCGGCAATTCATCCAAAGAGGTTGCCCGAAGAGTTTTTCCAAACTTTGTCAGTCGAATTTCATCCGATAACAAGTTTCCGTTTTCATCCCGCGCATCCGTCATTGTACGAAACTTATACATATTGAAAATTCTTTCGTTTTTTCCCGGTCTTTGTTGTTTAAACAGTACTGGAGAACCAAGTTTTACCCGAACCAGTACCGCCAAAATTATATATAACCACCAGAATAATACCAGAACAACCAGTGAACACACAATATCTATCAGTCGTTTTACATATTTTTCATAAAATCCCTGTCTATGTTGCATTATTATCTCCTGCTTATGCAAAACACTCTTTGATCACTTCTATAATTCGGTTCTGCTGCTCCACTGTCATTTTATTATCGCTTGGCAGACATAACCCTCGATGAAAAATATCCATTCCCACATCAAGTGGCTTTCCGTCTTTTCCAAGAGTCCCACCGCTGATATAAGCATTGGTCTTCGCTCTTCCGTTTCCCTCCCGTGTCACAAAACCATTCATACGATAGATTGGCTGCATATGCATCGGTTTCCATATCGGCCGTCCTTCCGCATTGATACTCGCAATGGCATCCAAGATTTCTGTCGGACAGCTTTTCCCCTGTTCGCCGATATAGAGAGCTTCCTGTTCGCCACGTACCTGCTTGCACATGGCGTCCGGTTCAATGATCATACAACTGAGCCAGAAATTCGGTTCACTATTTGTTCCATCATATGGATTCATATGTACCGGAAGTTCCTTCAGACCGTCTTTATATCGTTCATAAATTGCTTTCTTCTGTGCAATATGCTCTTCCAGATAAGGGAACTGTCCTCTCACTACGCCTGCGATCACATTGCTCATGCGGTAATTGTATCCCAGTTCCTCATGTTGATACCACGGAGCATTTTCTCTGGACTGCGTCGACCATTTCCGTACTTTCTTTGCCGCTTCTTCATCATCGGTAAGAAGCATTCCGCCGGCTGATCCGGTTATGATCTTGTTTCCATTAAATGAGATTGCATTAAAATCACCAAATTGTCCCGTCTGCTTTCCTTTATAAGTCGCACCAAGTGATTCTGCTGCATCCTCGATCAAAATCGCATTGTGTTTTTCACATACATTTCGGATTTCATCCACTTTTCCCGGTGTACCGTATAGATGTGCTGTAACAACCACTTTCACTTCCGGATAAAGTACAAATGCTTTTTCCAGTGCCACCGGATCCATATTCCAGGTATCGTATTCTGTATCGATAAATACCGGAACTCCACCTTCATAGACAACCGGATTCACTGTTGCATCAAACGTCATATCGGAACAGAATACTTTATCTCCCGGTTTTACCCCTGCCAGTTTCACTGCCATATGAAGTGCTGCGGTTCCTGCTGACAGGGCGACTGCATATTTACATCCTACCTTTTCACTGGCTAATCGCTCCACTTCATTGATATTTGCACCAACCGTTGACATCCAGTTGGTTTCATAGGCTTCTTTTATGTATTCAAGCTCCGGTCCATGCATCGTTGGTGAACTGAGCCATGCTTTATTTTCAAATGCTTCTCTTTCTTTTGTGAAGTCAAACATTTGTTTTCCTCTTTTCTCTTCTGAAAATTATCATTTAAACTCTACTTCTAAACTAGAGTATTATACCACACTTTGTCTTATATATCTACTTTCTTTCTGTTTTGTGATGGACTTTGTTGCCAAACAGCTCCAAAACTATTAATGGGGTGTGATTCAACGAATCACACCCCTGAATTTGACCTAACACCGAAAGTTACTCCTCTATATAGATGTTTCACTATCATCTTCTATATACCAGAAATCATCACTGCTAAGTTGCGGAAAGTTATATACATCCACTCCATGATGTTCGGGCAAGCTGATCAGTTGCTGGTGAATGGCATTCGTTTCAAAGATAATAACCGTTGTCGTTTTGTAACAAAGGCAATCTATGATCTGTTTAAACTGCCTTTGGTAATATTTATTCATTAAAACAGCATTCTTCATGATCCAGATCATGAAAGGATGATCCAGAGTAATTCCTTTCCGATAGTCCGGCTCTGCACTGCAAAGAAATCTCCTACTCTTGTCATTCATAGCTTTGCAGAATCTCATCGGTGGAAAAAGATCCAGTATTTCATCCGATTCATTTTTCTCTTTTTCTAAGAACGAAATAGCTTGTCCCTTTTCATAATCAATTTCCATCAGATTATGTTCCTGCAAATATGCATCCTGATACATATTCAATAGAAGCAACTCAGCATTATCATCTGTGTCTATGTATCTATGGCATGGTCTGGATTTGAGGATCGCCCGGATAATAGTCTCTGTATTCCTGCCAATGAGCTGCGCTTTCTGGATAAAGTAAGAACCATTCCACTGAGTGAATTTATGATGATTCCAAGCAGAACTACGGTGCTCCGAAAATCACTGTAGTATTGCGGAAAACCGGTGAAGTCATTTCGGAAAGAACTGTTGGTACATACATGCGTCAAATGGGAATCCGTGCCCAGTGGAGCAAGCCATGGACAATTACCACAAAAGATTCTGATTTCAGCACTGAATTACAAAATATCCTCGATGAGCAGTTTAATCCTGACCGCCCGAATGCCGTCTGGTGTTCGGATATCACCTACATCTGGACAATAGACGGATTTGTCTATCTGACCAGTATTATGGATTTATTTTCCAGAAAAATCATAGC
>OGXA01002310.1_pt1 | contig 13879 bp, 10 predicted proteins | sample 1576171 | NCBI WGS metagenome assembly OGXA01 (sample SAMEA3541587, study PRJEB24748) | human gut metagenome | biome: human gut; feature: human-associated habitat; material: faeces | place: China | collected 2012 | reverse complement strand
ACAACATCCACTGGGGTATGGATTTAAACACAGAGCATGAACGTTACATTACAGAAAAGGTTGTTAAAGGACCAACATTCTTAATCGACTACCCAGAAGAAATCAAGGCATTCTATATGCGTCGTAATGACGATGGCAAGACAGTTGCGGCATGTGATCTATTAGTACCAGGTGTTGGTGAACTGGTTGGAGGAAGCCAGCGTGAAGAAAGACTTGATATTCTTGAAAAGAAGATGGAAAGTCTTGGTATGAATGTAGAAGGTTACCAGTGGTATCTTGACTTACGTAGGTATGGTGGTTGCCAACACGCAGGTTTTGGTTTAGGATTTGAACGCTTAGTAATGTATATTACGGGTATGGAAAATATTCGTGACGTTGTTCCTTTCGCAAGAACACCACGAAACTTAAATTTCTAAATGAAATAATGATATGGGAGTGGTAATGCAAACGGCTGCCACTTCCATTTTTATGGAGGTGACGATGTTATATCAAGTTAGTAAAGCCTCAAAATATTATGGCGTCGATACAATCTTTGAAGATGTTAATTTTGAGATTAAAGGTACAGAGAAGATTGCCCTCGTTGGCAGAAATGGTTGTGGTAAGACAACATTTTTGCGTTGCATGTGTGGGGAAGAACAATTTGATAAAGGTACCATCTCACAACAGAATAATACGGCCTGTTGTGTTTTCACTCGGTATGATATGCATTGCACTGTTTTGCACGGCTGCCACTATCATCCGGCAAATCATACATACTTATAATAAATCGGCCAAATACGTTTTGCCGGTTATAGGCTATCTGGCAGCCATCATTACTATTATTGGAGGCATCTGCATTTTCAGTAATGCCACTTCCACCTCTGCATTTGTTGCAGGACACGTTATCACCGGCGTTGGATTTATTACCACTTGTGTAGCTACCGCCGCCACCTCTTCTACCCGATTCTCTTTAATTCCGAGGAATTCAAAAGCGACAAGTAATGAAGTTCCGGAAGGAGCTTTTTCCCTTAATCAGAGACGGGCATTGGTCATTGTTGCCATCATCGTTTCGCTGATCGCATGGATATGGGCATTTGTATTATTGGGCAACAGTCATTCTCATCCTGCTTATTTTGTGGCGGGGCATGTAATGGTCGGTCTGGCATGTATTTGTACCAGTTTGATTGCGCTGGTAGCTACCATAGCACGTCAGATACGTAATGATTATTCAGAAAAAGAACGGAATAAATGGCCGAAACTGGTTTTATTAATGGGATCTATCTCTTTTGTATGGGGATTATTCGTGATTTTGGCAGATTCCAGAAGTGCAAACGGTACCACCGGATATATTATGCTCGGGTTGGGGTTGGTATGTTACAGTATTTCCAGCAAAGTAATCCTGCTGGCTAAGATATGGAGGCAAGAGTTCAAATTAGCCAACCGTATTCCTATGATTCCGGTATTAACGGCATTGGCTTGCCTGTTCCTGGCGGCTTTTGTATTCGAGCTTGCTACTATACATGCTGATTATTTCATTCCGGCACGTGTTTTGGTAGGTCTCGGAGCTATTTGCTTTACGCTGTTTTCTATCGTTAGTATATTGGAGAGTGGCACGTCTTCCAAATAAAAAAGTATTCTATCAAAAGGGCGTCACTATATGCCCCGGATAGTGACGCTATCCAAGGCATATAGTGACGCTATCCGGACAGCATAGCGTCACTCTTTTATTTCTTGTATCTCACCTCATACAGGTCATTCCTGCGGTCTTTCAAGTTGCGTACACTACCATAAGTATGCAGCTCGTTCAGCAAATCCAGATCAACATCCGATACCAAAATCATTTCGGTGTTAGGAGTTGCCTCCGCCCTCTTTCCGTCCGTTGGAAAAGCAAAGTCGCATGGGGTAAATACCCCCGATTGGGCATATTGAATATCCATATTGTGCACACGGGGAAGATTTCCGACACTTCCGGCAATGACCACAAAACATTCATTCTCGATGGCGCGTGCCTGCGCACAAACACGAACACGGGAATAGGCATTTTGGGTATCTGTGAGGAAAGGAACAAATAATATCTGCATCCCCTGATCTGCCATCAGGCGAGAAAGTTCGGGGAACTCGACATCATAGCAGATCAAAACTCCAATCTTTGCACAGTCCGTGTCAAAAGTATTCAGAAGTTTACCACCATTAAGTCCCCAACTTTTTATTTCATCGGGAGTGACGTGTAATTTCTCGTACATTTCGTAGGTTCCATCCCGTCGGCAAAGGAAACCTACATTATAAAGCAATCCGTCCTCTTTTACGTATGGCATACTTCCGGTTATAATGTTGATATTATAGCTAATAGCCAGATTCATAAACCGTTCCCGAATTTCATCCGTATACTTTGCCAATCCGCGAATGGCTTGCGATTCCCCCTTATCGTTATACTTCGACATCAAAGGAGCATTGAAATATTCCGGGAAAAGAACAAAATCACTTTTATAATCGGATACTGCGTCCACAAAGAATTCTACTTGTTCGAACAGGTCATCCAACGTTTTATAACTACGCATCTGCCATTGAACTAAGCCTACACGAACCGTAGTTTTGGGACTGATATATTCCTGTGTAGGTGGCTGATAATAGATATTATCCCACTGGAGCAAACAAGCATAATGTTTTGATTCTTCATCATTTGGCAGATAATTAGTCATTACCTTACGAACGTGAAAATCATTCGACAACTGGAAAGTAAGTACCGGATCATAAATCTCGCGTTGACGTACCCGTTCTATATATTCTTTCGGACGCATTTTGTCAGCATATTTATGATAATTCGGGATACGTCCGCCAAACATGATCGCTTTCAGATTCAATGTTTCGCAAAGCTCCTTACGATATTCATACATACGACGTGCGAGACGCAAACCACGATAGCCCGGGTGGATGAATACTTCAATGCCATACAGGATATTTCCTTTGGGATTATGTGTATTGAATGTTTCCTTACCCGTAACCTGTGCATACGTATGGTCGTTCTTTACTTTATCATAATCAACAATAATAGAAAGAGCACAACCAACTATTTTATCGTCAACGACTGTGACGATCTGACCCTCCGGAAAGATTTTAATCAACTTCTGAATCTGCTCACGAGTCCAAAATATATCGCTACCGTCAGAATAAACGCGGGTAAACGATTGGGATAACTGTACATAATCTTCTATTTGCAGATTGCGTATCTGCACTTTATTAATTTTTATCGGATGCTGTTCCATAACAATACGTGTTTTATAAAAGATAGTGCAAAGGTATAGTTAATCCTTTAATTGTGTTTTGAAACCAAGAAAAATTAATAATGTATTATGCAAATAAGGTGTTCAACCGACGTCACTTTTCATGTACCTACATATCACTTAAAATTATTGATGATCATTTATACTTTCTAAAAATTTTAGTCTTCGCTTGTTTCTTATTGATAAAGTCGCTCTAATTTCATCAACAGATTTTATCTCCTTTTTAATATTCTCATTTTCATACTCCTCTTTGATAAAAAGCATCCCTTTATAACGTTGATATAAATTGTATGGATAAAACTCCTGTATAGTATGCTTATCTCCTTTATATCTAGATAGTACTATTTTATTAAAAAAAGTCGACATAGGGAAATAGCATACATTACTTTCTTGCTGATTTAAGAAAAGTTCAATACTTCCAACAGGAGGATGTTGCAAATCTTTTTCTTTTTCATTATACTGCCAATCATACACAGTTGCACTACCTTTACCTATTAATATCAGTAAAGGGATGTAATCATTCGAATATTGTTTCTTCATATACATGCCAAAAGGATCACAATGTACAGCAGGAAATGTTGAAACCGGATTGACATGTACATTATGTGCATAAACAATACTCTTCATAGCAACAGGAACTGAAAAATATTCTAATAAAAATTTCGTATTCACAAACATTACTGAATCGCGACCTACAAATCGATTTACTCTCTCTGTTCCCATTTTCAGAGAAAGAGTTAGAATATGTAATATGCACTCTATCTCATCCTCTGTAAGCAAATTTCGAATTTTAGTTTTGTGGGATTTAAGATAGTCAATTGCTTTATTCCAATCTTTTTCCATCAGCAAACTTAATAACATATTAACTTCATATATCTTTTGTTTCTTATTTAAATGCATTATAAAATCGAAAATATCCATTGCTGAATTTTGATCTGCTTTCCACGTACTATTATAGTCTATACCTAATAAACACACCTTCTCTTTTGCCGTTTTACTAAAATTATGTAATCTCAATTCATTTATAAAATTTAGACTTTGGATATCAATAAACGCTGTTTCAATAGAATCAAGCATGAACTTACTATCCGTCACATACCTATTGTAAACAAGAGACATTTCCATAGGCATTTCCCAAAGGACTAGCTTGTACCCTCGTTTCTTTACACTTTCCATAATTAATCGATAAGCAAGATTACGAACAGAACTATTTCCATGTACGGATTCTCCTATGGCTATAATCTTTCCATTTTTCATTATATCTATTTCTCCAAATTCGTAATCAGTATTCAAAGGAATAAAATTGATATTCTTATTAGTTGGTAACTTCGGAAGGATCAAAGGGTATTCATTTATATTTTTATTGCCAATCATAATATCCAATTTAGAATATGCGATATATGCTTCCTTATTAATTTTTCCTTCAGCCCGAATCCTTATATTCAATAGGTTAACTCCAATCAATGGTATTTTCTTCGATACCTTGTTTAGTAAATGTCCCGAAGTAACTTTCACAGTATCTGAAAATATATATTTTTCTTCACTATTTATCCCATCTAATATAATAAAGATATTTTCAAGATTCTCTCCTTTGCTTTCAAATATCACCTGTCCTTCCTTCTCATTATTATTAGGAAGCACAATCCGTTGTTCTATTTCTGTACGAAGACGGTCAGATTGAAATCCTTTAAAATATTTTTCCGCTAATAACCTTCTCCCTGATTCCTCGATCAGATAAGGTACTGCACAACCAAGATATGCTGCATTCTGTATCCATGGATATTCAGTCGAAGAATTAGTACCTATCGAAAAATGTAAATTATATACATCACTATAGCATTTAGAGACTGGTTGAGCTACACAGGATAAAGTGCAAACACAAATAAAAATTAATATGAAATATTCTTTCTTCCTCATTTGGTCTATAACTTTTTTTGAATAAAAATCTACAATAAATTCAACAGATTAGTATAATATCAGTAAAATATACCTTTCAGTACATATGATTTTTATGATTTATCTGTGAAATTAATGCTAATGCTCGTTCTATTATTACATCCATATTATAATATTTATATTCCGCCAACCGTCCTCCAAAATATACACTATCCTGTTGCTGGGCTAATTCACGATACTTATTATATAGTATCATATTTGCGTCACTATTTATAGGGTAGTAAGGCTCTGCTCCCATCTGGCATTCGAAAGGATATTCTTTCGTTATCACAGTATATGGTTGCTGCCCAAACTCAAAATGCTTATGTTCTATAATACGAGTGTAAGGAGTAACTGAATCCGTGTAATTTACCACTGCATTTCCTTGAAAATTAGGCGAATTCTCTAATAAACAAGTCTCAAACTTCAAACTTCGGTATTCCAAAGTACCATAGCAGTAGTCAAAATAGCGATCAATTTCTCCTGTATATATTATTCTATCTGCTACATTATCAAAGTACTTCTTATTAGATAAGTAATCAACTTCCAACAGCACATCGCTCCGTCTTAACATTCTCTCAATGATTGGAGTATATCCCCCAATCGGTATTCCCTGATACCTGTCATTAAAATAATTATTATCAAAAGTGAAGCGTATTGGCAATCGTTGGATGATAAAAGCTGGTAGTTCAGTCGCTGGTCTTCCCCACTGTTTTTCTGTATACCCTTTAATCAATTTTTCATAAATATCTTTCCCCACTAACGATATCGCTTGCTCTTCCAGATTTTTAGGTTCGATAACACCAGACTCCTGTCTTTGAAATTCAATTTTTGCTAAAGCGTCTATCGGTGTAGTCACTCCCCATATTTGATAAAATGTATTCATATTAAAAGGCAGGCTATAAAGTTCACCTTTATAATTAGCCAATGGAGAATTTGTGTATCTATTAAATTCTGAAAATGAATTAATATAATCCCAAACAGTTTTATTATTTGTATGAAAGATATGAGCACCATATTTATGAACGATAATATCCCTGACTTTTTCAGTATATACATTCCCCCCAACATGGCTACGTTTATCTATAACCAAGCATGAACGTGAACTTCGTGTTAACTGTTCGGCGATAACAGAACCATATAGTCCACAACCTATTATTAAATAATCATATCGCTTCATCATATCTATCATTTAACATTTGTGTATCCTTTATGATTTCCTCCATTCTATGTATCATTATCCTTATACCATATAATATCTTTCAATTTCTTAATATAGTCATCACTATTCAATATTCCACACTCGCCAAATAAACAATACAGACGAATAAAACCTCTATCTTGTTTTTGGATAATTAAAGCTTTGCAATAGGGATATGCGTCCCAAAATTCTTTTCTTTCTTGCTTATACTTTTCCTCTCCCTCTTTATACATTCCATAATTACCACTATCTATTGCTATAATCGGAATTGAATAGACAAAAAGAGAATCTGAATTGAACATATATTTACTAATATCATGTGGAAAGACTTGAATATCTTCTATTTTCTCCCCACTCATATAGTATCTATGTCTTTGATTAGGGCTATATATACTATAATCAATAAAGGACTTGCATTGCACTTCACTCATTATATCAGGATGCTCTTTCTTATATTTAGAAAATAATTCCTTTAAGCTATTATTCGCTATCTCCTGACTACGAGTTATCCGAATAGAATCTTCCGCAGTAAATAAAACTGGAGGCTGAAATAGAACAATACAATTTTGATCTTTTGATTGGAACATACACATAGAAAGTGTTGCTAATAAAAGCCTTTTAGAATAATCTAAATTCGAGATAGAATCACATTCTTCAAAATAGGAATTAGCTTTCATAAGTATTCCCGATTTTTTTAATAATTCTTCACTATTGAATAAATTGTTGTTCCTTATGGTTATTACCTCTCCTAATTGAATCGGATTTTGAGCGAATAGTAATTGCACTTCAAAATACAGTATATAAATGACTATTAATATATATCTCATCAGTCTGTATATTTTATCTCATAGTAATTTTTAATATCTCCAGGTTCTAACAGTTCCTTTTTACATAAACCTTGTTCATCATAAAAATGGAAATATACATTTTTACCGTCACTTGTACGAATTGCATCAGTTATTGCTACAGCATGATAATCCATATGTCCTGTATTCTTATTTAATACTTCAATGACTGCTATACCACATGCATAATTTAAATTTCCTTTAGATATCTCGTTTATAAATTCTGGAACATTTAATTCTTTTGCCTCAAATCCTAAATATTCAGCTAGCCCCTCAATATATTTACCTTTTACCCCATTAAAAGTTAAATTAAGAATTTCTTCATTAGAAAGATTCTGTTTTTTCAAGTATTCAAAATATTCTACTCTTACTTCTTCATTCGTCATTTTTTTATTCTGTAAACGAGATAGCAATTCAGAAAGGCTGTCGTATACACAAGTTCCATTAAGATCAATGACACCACTTTGCTCATTATTCTCCGAAGGAGTAATTCCCCCTCCACCACCTCCATAAAAATGATAACCATAAAATCCCGGATAACCATAATGATTGGAATAACCATTATGCCCCCAGTAACCATTATGTCCATGATAGTAATTATTATGATTAGGATTGTAACCATTATAACCTAGATATCCACCTGTATTACCCCCATTACCTGGCCAACTACTACCAGGCCAAAAGGAGCCACCTCCACCATGTCCGGAAGGATGATAACTACCCGAATAGTTATAATGATTCGGATATATATAAACTTGCGGCGTTATCCACCCCATACCGTATACCCAGCCACCATTCCAATGACCGGAGTACATCATAGAGTCAAACTCATCCTGTGTATAAGGATCCGATGAAGATCCTGAACCGCCACCAATAAATGTCTTTTGAGACGCTTTGTCTATTACAGAACTAGCATCCTGCAATTCAAACAAACTAAATCGACCTACTTTTTTCATTATACTTCTATTTTAATATATTCAATTAATTGTAATAGTTTCAGGGCATTTCCATTTCTCTGTTATAGTAGCTTCTAGTCCAATACCTTCTCCCGCTCACACAGAAATCATTCTTCAATCCCCCATGCTTTAATTATTGAATCTGCTTGAGCTTTAGATACACTTTGTCCTCCATGCGAATCATAAAATCGACAAACCCATCCTATAGTATCTGCATTGAAAGCAATTCCACCTAATGGACCGGAGCGAGCCGAACGATAAAAATACACAACCTGTAAACGTACTTTATTATATCCATCTACTGTTTCAAATTCTTCTCCATTACAATATGAATCTCTTTCACAATAAAGAGTATCATTATTATAATTCACTTGTTTAACAGTGTGAGATGGATAGGATTGCTTTTCTTTAGGTCCCCAAGCTGTAGCACCATCCCACGTATCCGGTACCCAACTAGAATCCAGTAATACTAGTCCCAAACTATCTCTTACTGGATTATGTTCAACGCCATAACATGCAGGATAGATTGTCTTAGGTGCACGACGTAAACAACTAGAAAATGCTAACAGCAATAGTGAAAAGTAAACTATACATCTCATTTTCAATTTATTGTAATAGTTTCAGACAAAATCCATTTCTCACTTATAGTACCTCCCAATCCAACACCTTCACCTCGATCACAATTAGGAATAATGCCATCATGATATGAATGTTCATGAGAAACTCGTAAACGTGTAGCAGATTCCCAGCCTGAATCATTTGAAACCTCATAATTTAATTGATAAGTTCCATCATGATTATTAACTATCTCTACTTTTGTTTTATAAGAGCCTAAAAATGAAGTTGCCGTATTCATAGTCATTATTCCATCAAAAAACTCATCAACATCATAGCTCCAACTCTTATCTAAAGCTGAATAATCACCATCCCGAATATGTTCTATAGCTTCGTCACGTGCTTGTAATACCCCTTCTTGGGTTTGCAGATCTTTGGTCGTTTGAGCATCTTCTGTAAAAGTTAAAATCCAATTACCATCTTCATCCTTATCTATATTCGATGTCTCTAACTCAAACATCCAAATATTAAATAAATCCTCCCAATCCATTTTATCAGGATCATCTTCTACTATTGGCTTTACATAATCTCCCAATTCACTCATATACGATCTCACAGTATCTATAGAACCAGGATGTTGCTGCATGAAAGAGCTCATTTTTTCATAAAGCTCATGTGCTGTTTCTGCTGACCCTGCAATAAGACTTGAAAGAGACTTCTTCAGATAACTTTTTAAGTCATCTAAAAAAGAGGTAGTACTATCTACTACATCACCTCCACCTCCTCCGCCACCTGAAAAATGATAACCATAGGAACCCTGATAACTATAATGATTGGAATAGCCATTATGCCCCCAATTATTATTATGATTCGAATTATAATTAGTATGATTATAATAGCTATTATGACCTGGATACCCATCTGTATTACCACCACCATTGTGCCAACCACCACCAGGCCAAAATGGATTACTACCACCACCATTGTGACCAGATGGATAATAACCACCTGAATAATTATAACTATTCGGATATATATTAACTTCCGGTGTTACCCATCCCATGCCATATACCCAACCACCATGCCATTGGCCGCTATTAATTAAATAACCAAACTCTTGTGGTGTATAAGAACGACCACCTATTAAGGTCTTTTGATATTCTTTATCTATAACTGAAGTATCATCTTGCAGTTCAGACAAACTAAATCTACCAACTTTTTTCATTCTATTTTTATTTTATTATTAAATTCAGTCCCAAAACAGAAAACTGGCTATTGATATCATCCAAATCAAACGAATAGTCCAGCATTTTTTGATCAACATATTTTTCTATAGCCTCTATAGAATATTCCAAAGAAGTTATGTCATATACAAAGCACCACCACAAACCATTATTCCATTCCTCTATGTTAAAATCATCCATATTTATGCCGGATAATAATGAACGCAAGCGAGACTGGTCATCAATGCTAATTTCTTTTGGAACTAAAGGTAGAATGTACTTCAACAATAGGATATCAGAAAATTGATAATATCTCTTTTCTAGTGCATTGACAGAAAGGCGCAACAAATCTTTTTGTAATTGCAATACATTTTCTTTATCAATATTATATTTCATCAATTGATTATAAACTAAAAACATGGAATTCAAAAGTGAAAGCTTTGGCTCAAACTTTTTCCTTATTATTATTTTCCACATAAAAGAGATACCCGTATCTATAATATTCGTAATCCACTTCTCCTTCTGCTCTACACTGCATAATGGCAGACGTGAAAGTAAATATGCACCGGAAGAGAAAACAGGAATTATAGATGTCGTTTCCTTAAATAAAACGTCTTCAGAACTATCCAATAACTTTCTGTCTAAATCCTGCAAAATATTATCAATATTACCCTCTATAAAATGATTCCGTAATAGATAACTCAACCCAATGCCTATGCTTGCACTCCCATCAATCATACTAAATGAAATTCCCGGCTTAAATTGAGTATATATTCTATCTATCAATGTATCTGCCATCTTTTCATATACAGAGTTACCGGAATATCTGGCATACTCGTATAGAAAAATAGTAAGTCCCATTCTACCTTTAAACAAACCTATTTCTGTTGTATTATCTAAATTGGCAATTACTGTATTTGCGATTTTCCGTAATAACTCATTCATATTTCTTTTTATTTATAGCTTTTCTAAATAATGAAATTAACTCTGGAACATAATAATCAAAACAGAATTTCTTTCTATTCTCAAGAACATTATTTCTTAGAGTTTCTATCTTCTCTGTATTCTTCAACTTATTTGATAAATCATAAAAGTCACTGAAAAACAAACCTATATCCAGCTTTCTCAAACATTCTTCAGCTGCTACTATATTTCCGGAATTATCAATTTGTATAATGGGTAAACCTGCCGAGGCATAAGTACTGATTCTTGCAGGCATATTCAAATCATCCCAAGTTGCTTTTAACAAATCCCCTCCATTACTACTACGCACGCAATGCATCCAGCCTGCATCATATTGAGAAAGTTCTTTTGTCCAGTCGGCAGGAGAACAGTGTGAATGAAGATGGAAATAATTCGGATATTTTATTTGAAAACATTTTAATTGTTTAGCTCGCGAAGCATGATAATTCTCGGTATAGAGATGAATATGAATCTTATTATCTGCTAGAATTTTCAGTTCTCTATCAGAAATACCAATCATTCTCCCTGTAACGACCGTGTGTACCTCTCCATCCTTGGCAGACAATTTCGAAGAAAAATTATCTTTAAAATATTCTTCTTTGGGTAAATCCCCATCCATCACAAATGATAGTCCCACCGTAGGAATAAACTGTTCAAACCATTGTTTCACAACATCATTCAAGAATATTTTTACAGTAGAATGTACATATAAGTAAATCAATTTATTCCAATTTCCTCCACGCAAAGAAACAAAAGGACCTTCTTTAAAATGCCAGACAAAAGGTATATCCGGGAAAGCTCTTAAAACCTTATATGCCCATGAAACAGCCTCCCAATTTAATAGAGCATAAATTACATCCGGTTGTACTCTTTCTATTTCTTCCTGCCAGTTATTATTAGACAAGTCTTCTATATGTCCAAAAGGTAAATGCCCTACAGTAGCAAAGCTACAATTAGGATGAGGAATCCATAATCCATATAATTTATGTCCAGCCTGTTCTAATGCAAAAATTCGTTCGGGATTATAGGCTAATTCTCCTACAATTAATATCTTTAATGAATCTTGGGCTACAGGAACCAGCTCTCTAAAATTACTATATAATTCTTCTTCGTCAAGATATTTTTCCTTTGCAATTCTAAGCTTTACTGGAGACTGAATCTTATAGAAACTTCTAGCCTTATTCAGACCTCCACTATACTTCTCACTTATAATAGAGTGACGTTGAAATGGATGGGAAGTCCAAAAACAAGAAATTTTGTCAGTTCTTACAAATGCTCCGTAAGGTGTAAGCTTTCTCCAATACATAGCAAATAAATCATCACTAAGCCATTCATTACGTTCAACCCAGCGTTCCTTTACCTTTTTATGTGCTGTTTGAACAAGTTGCATTGCAAAGCCTCTGCGAGTGCCACTACTTTCTGTATCATGAGCACCAAATAAAGTGTCCCTTACATCGTATCGTATACCTGTATATACAAGTTCTACGTCATCATCACCATCAAAAGACGATTTAATAGTTTCTAAGTGATTCTCGAAATAATAATCATCAGAAGGCAAATAAGCTATTAAATCGTACTTAGCAATTTCGAGTCCCTGATTCAAAGCATAGCCTAATCCTTGGTTAGTCTCATTTTTTATATATACGACTCTTTCATCAACTAAAAAATCAGAAATAAATATTTCCGTCTCATCTGTGCAACCATCATTAATTATAATCAGTTCCCAATTCGGATAAGTCTGTTTGTGCAGGCTAAGAATTGCTCGCCTAATAAAAGATGCCTGATTGTAGGTAGGCATTATTACCGAAAAGAATGTATTCATAATATATTGTGTGTTTTAGTACTCGCAAAGGTCACTTAAAGTTGCTGGAAATAAGGAAAATATATATCCAAAAAAGGACAAAATCAGCCCATTATGATATAAATATGCCCGAAAAGAGCAGTGCAAAAAAAAATAATGAACTTATGAGCAGTATTTTTCCTTTATTGAACAATACTTTTCCCTTTTTCATATCGAAATACTCTTCCTTTGTAACAGTCAAATACAAGACTGTATTTATAATGGAAACACACGAAGAAAAAAAAGAAGAAGCTATACAACGTAGCGAAGAAGTACAAACAATAATAGATAGAATGCCTACGAGAGGAGCAACTTACGCAATAGGGCTTACATCATTATTAGTTACTATAATTATCTCATTAGGATTTATTATAAAGTATCCGGACACTGTAGATGGACAGATTTCCATCACAGCTCATTTAGCACCAATTAAGCTGGTTGCCAATGCTTCCGGCAAATTACATCTTATATGTAAAGATAGAAATTCTATCAATGAAGGACAGATAATAGCTTACATAGAAAATGAGGCAAATTATAGGGATGTTTTATTACTAGATTCTCTATTAATGATTCATAATAATAACCTTGAAGACTTTCCTTCTGTGCCTGAATTGATTTTAGGAAGCATTAGCTCTGCTTTCAATTCTTTCAGTATTGCCCATTCGCAATATTACCGGGCATTGCATTCCGATATTTACAAAATAATGTGTAATAGCCTCCAACAACAAAATATGATTAATGCTGACATTATAAAAAATTTAGATAAAGAACTTCTTTTAAAAGAGAAAAAACTAAAAATTGAAGGGGAACTACTAAATAGAGACAGTACATTAAATCAAGTAAAAGCTATTAGCACACAAGAGTATAATCGTCAACAAGGTTCCTACTATGACCTGCAAAGTGTATACAAAGAGCTACAGAGCAGTAGACTATCCCATATGGCTCAAATAAGAAGAAACGAACAACAAATACAACAGTATATATTAGAAGAACAAGAAAAACTGGAAAAATTAAAAGAAGACTTATCTGCCTGTAAATTTCAATTAACAAAGGTATATAAAAAAACAGATTTTTTACGCCCGGTAAATAAGAAAGTCAAGA
>OGXA01002298.1_pt1 | contig 14001 bp, 16 predicted proteins | sample 1576171 | NCBI WGS metagenome assembly OGXA01 (sample SAMEA3541587, study PRJEB24748) | human gut metagenome | biome: human gut; feature: human-associated habitat; material: faeces | place: China | collected 2012 | reverse complement strand
TTATTATACTCCATATAAAAAATATTTCTATATAAAAAATTTTGATTAGAAAATATTTTAACAAAAAAAAGAACTACTGTAGTTTATTTACAATAGCTCTTATTTTTTAACTTATTTTACTTCTTTTCCATTTTTAAATGTTGCTTGTTCGATTATTTTTCCATTTTCATCATAAAGCTTTGCTACTCCATCTAATTGTCCATTTTTATATGTTGCTTCTCCTTGCAATTTCCCATTTTCATAGTAAGCTTTCATGATTCCTTCTTCTTTATTATTTTTAAAATTTACTTCACTTAATAATTTTCCACTTGGATAGTACTTTTTAGATAATCCATTTCTCACTCCATTAACTACATTAGTTTCATACTCTAATTTACCTGTTTGTTCATTATATAATTTTGCTAGTCCTGTTGCAGTATCATTTTTAAATGGAACTTCTGATACTAATATTCCATTTTCTGTATGAAACTTTTCTACTCCTTCTTTTTTATCATTTTTGAATTGAGTTTCATATTCTACTTTTCCATTTTGATAATAAGATTTTGCTACTCCTTCAATTTTTCCATTTACATAGTTTGATTCTGACTTTACTTTTCCATTTTCATAGTACTCATATACTTTTCCATCTAATTTTCCTTCTTTAATTGTAGCTACTCCAAGAGTTTTTCCACTTGGATATTTTCTTTCAATTTCTCCTGAATAAGGTTTTTGTTCACCTTGAAGATATAATAAATCTCCATTTGCTACCATTTTTTCAATCTCTACTCTTTGTGTTGCTGCAAAAGATAATGCTGAAGCAACTAATAATAATCCTGCTAATAATTTTTTCATTTCTACCTCCTAAAATTTTAGTTAATCTTATAAGTATTTTATTATTTTTAATAAAATTGTCAAGGAATTTTACTTTTATAATATAAATTAATAAGAGCTACTGCATTTTATTTGCAATAGCTCCCTTTTTCTAATTTATTTTATTCTCCACACTCTTCATTTATAGGCTTCCCATGTTCATCATATTCTTCTAATTTTTCTTTAGTATGAATATCAGTCAATCTACTTTTTAAATTTCCATTCTCATAATATTGCTCTATAATTTTTGAACTGTAGTCAATTTTTCCTAATTTTTCTAGTTCATAAAGCTTCTTTATTTCATTTTTTTCAATATTTTTATCTTTATCTTTTAGTTCATACTCACTTCTTGAGAATAATTTTCCATCAGCTTGATAAACTTCAATAGTAAAAATTTTCTTATCATTTTTTTGTGCAAGATTAAGTTTTGTACTAGAAACAAAGAATTCTGAAGCCTTTATTTCTCCTGCACCTTTTTGAGAAGCATTTAAATTTAAAAAATTAATTGAAACTAAAGACATAGCTAATAAAAAACATTTTCTTATTTTCATAATTCATATCCTCCTTAAAGGATTTAAAATATTTTAAGAAAAGTTTGTGAAAACAGCAAAGAAAATAAAGCAAGAACCTAATGCAAATAAAATTAATTGGAACTTAATTTGATATTTTGCCCAAACTCCCCATTCAATCTTAGCAATTCCTAATACTGCCATAAGTATTCCAGAAGTTGGAACTATCATATTTGTAAATCCATCTCCTAATTGGAAAGCTAAAACAGCAACCTGTCTTGTTACACCAACTAAGTCTGAAAGTGGTGCCATTATTGGCATAGTTAATGCTGCTTGTCCTGATCCTGACACAACAAAGAAATTAAATACTGATTGGAATATATACATTACCCAAGCACTGAATGCTGCTGACATATTGCTAAGTGCTGAAGCAACAGAATTAAGTATAGTATTTAAAATTGTAGGAGTATCTGCACTTGTTCCACCTAAAATCAAAACTATCCCCTTAGCCATTCCTATAACTAAAGCAGCTCCAACCATATCTTCTGCACCTTTTCTAAAAGAAGTAGCTATATCATTTATTGACATATTATTTAATTTGAATACTACTCCAATTATTCCAGCTAACAATCCCATTATTACAAATTGAGTAGCTATTTCTGGTAAATAATATCCTTCTTTTACAACTCCATATACAACCCAAGCCATTCCTACAACTAAAACTAAGATAATTAATTTATGTCCTAATTTAAATTCTCTATTTCCTTCTTCTTCTGATTTGAAATTGTCTCTAAAATATGCATCTGTTTTATATGCTATTGAAGATTCTGGATTTCTCTTAACTCTTCTTGCATACCAAATTGTATATATAACTCCAAAAGCTGTAAAGAATGTCCACATAAACATTCTAAAACCTGCTCCTGATAACACAGGAATTCCTGAAACTCCTTGTGCTATTGCCACACTGAATGGATTCATCCAAGAAGTTGCAAAACCTATTTGAGTTGAAATATATGTTATTAAAATTCCTGTTACTGAGTCATATCCCATATCAATTACAATAGGTATGATTAGCATTGCAAAAGGTATCGCCTCCTCTCCCATTCCAAAGACTGCTCCACCTAAGGAGAATAGTATGAATATAACTGGTATGAGTACAAGCTCTGAACCTTTACTCTTACTTATCATAGAGTATATTCCACTTTCAACTGCTCCTGTTTTTAAAATTATTCCAAAGGCTCCACCAACAACTAATAAAAAGGCAACAATTCCAACTGCTGTTCCCCATTTATCACCACTTGCTAGTCCTTCAAATATATAGTTAGTTACTCCAACTTCTCCACCAGGCTCAAATAATTTTATACCTCTTTTTAGCTCATTTCCTTGATCATCTAGTTCATAAGAGAAACTTCCTGGAACTGGTACATTTCTTGTTTTTTCAGCTCCTGTGTTAGTTATGTAAGTCACTTCTTGCATTTCAAATTTTCCAACTGGAACTATGTAAGTTAAAAGTGATGCAAACAAAACAACAAAAAATATAATTACAAAAGTATCTGGCATTTTAATCTTTTTCATAACGAGATGATGAATACAAAACGGCGGTTTCATAAAACGGATGGACGCCAATGCTATCATATTATCCAGTCATTTAAGCCAGATGAGATCACGCCGGAACTGGCGCATGAAATTGCGAAACGCTTTGCAGCAGAGCACCTGCAAGGATATGAAGCCGTAATCGGAACGCACATCGATAAAGGGCACATCCATTCGCATATCGTTTTTAATTCCGTCAATGCGGATACCGGCATCAAATACCACAGCACGCTTCAAAACTATTACCAACAAATCCGCGGGATCTCAGACCGGCTCTGCGCAGAAAATGGTCTATCCGTAATTCTTCAAGGAGAGCGTACAAAAACGGTCAGCTACATTGAATGGCTCCGTCAGTCCAAAGGGCAACCGACGTTCCGTTCCATGCTGGAAGCGGACCTGCGCGATGCGATTGCCGACGCGAACGATCTCGGCCACTTCTTCTTGCTCATGGAGCATAAGGGCTACGAGATCCATCACGGCAACCGGCTCGGCTTCCGGCTACGCAGACAGGAACGGTATATGTATCCGGAACGCAAAAACGCAGCATTTTCGGAAGAAAATATCGAACGCGCCATTGCAGGCAATCTCGCGGAGATCGAAGCCGGTACCAGACCGGCGTTCCTCCCGCGCCCAAAGCCCCAGCCATACCGCCCACATTCCCAATACAAGGGCTTCCTTGCTCTGTACTACCATTACTGCTATCTGCTTGGCCGCATCGAAAAGCGGCAGTACCCGCCGCGCATGACGCCGCATCTTCGGAAGGAGATCATGAAAGCCGAAATCTATAAAGCACGACTAAAATTCCTGCAAGAGAACGGTATTGCCACAGCGGATGACCTTACCGCCTGTATGCAGCAGGCAGAAAACAAGGTCGCACAGCTCGCCAAGCAGCGCACAATTTTGAACGTCCGTAAGAAAAAGCGCAAGAAGCTCTTTGACGCGCTGGCAGCGGAAGAATCACTAGCCGTGAGCAAAGCCCTCTACGAAGAAGGGCTATCCGGCATGGAATCTGAGTACGCGCAGTACGCGGAAGCGAAAGCCATCTTGGATACCTGCGGCGTTTCACGGCAGGCTCTCACGGAGGAAAAAGCGGATATCTACGAGCAGCTTGCGCAGCTCAACAAGCAGATCCGCGCCGAGCGACAAAAGATCAAGCTGTGCCGTGAGATTGCGGATTCCACAGCAAAGATGCAGCAGGACATTGCTGCCCAAGAAAAATCCCTACATGAAAAAGAAACAGCGCATTTACTCACAAACAGGAGGTGATTCCCCATCAACGTAGGAAACAGCGAAGCCGCCGAGCAGGTCGTCCACATGATGCTCTCAGGCGGCGAGGTAGCAGTCAAGCTGGCAGGTTCGGCGGCAAAAAATGCCGCGGCGATGCTGCTGGCGTTGGCGCGCAACCATAAAAAGGTCTACGGCAAGACCAGTCTCAAGAAAATTCTCCAACAGACGCGCGACATCCGCACGTTTTCTCTGACACCGGAGCAGTATCGGGAATTCAGCCATCAGGCGAAGGACAAGGTACTGTTCGCGGGTATCCAGGACAAAGAGCAGCCGGACGCACCCATTGATCTCGTCATTCCAACGACCGATCTGGAACTGGCAAATGTCATTTTCGAGCGTCTCTTTGGTTCGCTGGAAAAGCCGCAGGAGGAACGCTCATCAAAAAAAGAGTCTCGGTCGGAACGCTCCTCGGACGATACCGGCAGCAGCTCGCCTACGAGCAGGAAGAACTCGAAGAATGAGCGTCCGTCCATTGGCGAGCAGCTTCAGTCTTTCCGTGAAAAGCTGTCCGGTGCCGAACCGCGTGTTCCGACCAGAGAAAAAACGCACAGTGAGATCACAAAATAAGCACAGTTTGGATGGATTTGCACGCCAAACTGTGATATACTCAAACCAACAAAAGCTGGGAGGTGGCGCATATGGCAGAACAAAGCTATGAGCTGATGCACAAAGACGACGTTGTTGCGTCTTTGCAGCTCGACGACCTGTCTGGCGCTATCCTCAAAGTCACGCCCGGCACAAATCCGGAACTGCTGCCGCTCGGAGGCAGTCAGGGCGCAGACAGTCTGCGCAAATGGTGGCTGCGCCGTGCCGTCCCTATCAGTCAGGGCAACATTGCCGCGCTTTTGCAGCAGGAGGGCATTCCATCCACACAGAGCCTGCTCGTGCGGAACCTCGGTCTCAGTCTGTCCGACCATTATTGGATCAAGCCGAACGGCAGCGAACTGACGTGGAAAGACGTTAGCCTGTTCTCCAACAGCTTCCGCGATCCACTGGAATCCATGCAGATCCAACATCCTCACGGCGCAGCTTCGACAAGCACCCAGACACCAGCGTATTCGCCCAGCGCATCGCTGCAAGGTGACCTGATCAAAAAGTGGTTGATCGTCGACGATACGCGCTGCCTGCTCAAAGGCAACCGCGGCGCAAATTCCCAGCAAAGTCTCAATGAAGTGCTGGCATCCATGCTGCATGAAAAGCAGGGCTTTTCCAACCATGTGCGGTATCGCCCGGTCAAATTCACCGGCAGCGCAAGCGAGCAGTACGGCTGTATCTGCGAGGATTTTGCATCGGAGACGCTGGAGTTTATTCCGGCGATTGACGTTGTGGATTCCGAGAAGAAAGATAACGCTGTCTCGACCTATGAGCATTTCATTCATGTTTGCACGGCACATGGTCTGTCTGAGCTGGAAGTAAGAAGTTTTCTGGAATATCAGATCCTCACGGATTTCGTGCTGACAAATACAGATCGGCACCTCAATAACTTCGGTGTTCTCCGTGACAGCCGGACGCTGCAATTTGTGCGGATGGCCCCGATCTTCGATTCCGGCAATTCGATGTTCTGGGATGCCCCACGCCTGCCGGAGCGCAGCGACTGCACAGAGATCACGGTCAACAGCTTCCGTAAGACCGAAGCAGAGCTGCTCAAGCTCGTCACCGACCGCAGCCGCATCCACATGGACCTGCTGCCAAGCCGGGAAGAAATTGCAGAGTTGTACGCGAAAGACGACAGCATTGCGTTCGTAGACTCCATTCTCACCGGCTATGAAAAGAAGAAAACGCTGCTGGAGCAGTTTATGGAAAAAGGGTTTCCGGTAACGCATTTGAAGCGAAACGTCAGGTTTGAACGATAACAGGACATAAAAATGGCGCTGACGATACGATTCGTCAGCGCCATCGATTTATTATACGGCTTCTTTTCGCTCTGCAACGTACTCCCGCAGAGCATCCTCGACCAGCGTATTCAAGCTGACCTGCTGCGCCATCGCACAGATTGCAGCCTGTTTGTGCAGCTCCGGTGATACCCGGATGTTAAAGCTGCCCTTATAGGCTTTTTCCGGCTCGCTGTTTTCTGCTTCGCACAGCGACAGATAATCGTCTACCGCGCTATGAAAATCAGCCACAAGCTCGGCGGCGTTCGTCCCCTCATAGGAGATCAATGCGCGGATACCGAGAACCTTTCCGAAAAACAGGCCATCGGCTTCAGAAAACTCAACGCTTCCGACATAGCCCTTATATTGCATTGTATTGTTCAAATCAATCCCTCCTGTTCCAGAACCTCAAGCAGTTGCTTGACTTGATACTCCAAAAGCTCTTTCCGCGGATGCGGCTTGTGCAGCAAGATCGGCGCATGCTGTTCGCTGGTAAACATGACACGCGAACCGCTCGTCTTTCCTTTGTTGGAGCGAGAGTACGTCAAATACCCCAGCAATGTTTCGGCTTCATCAAATGTAAAATCACGCGGCTTGGTTTTTAATCTTTTGATTAGTTTCTCTTTCTGACCCAAGTCTATCCCTCATTTCTATGATCAGTATAGCACAGTCAAAACAATTTTGCAACTGATTTTAGTTGCAAATATTTTCCGAGGTGATGCCTATCCAAAAATCAAACGATACCCTGTTTTATCTCATTGGCACAATCCCCGTTGTTTGGCTTGCCCTGCTGTTGGCGCAGTCTCTTGGCGGCGGTTTGCCGGAGCTGCTGCGGAATCTGACATCAGCATTGGAGCAGCCGACAAATATCGTGTGGACGGACAAAAGCCTGCCTACCATCCTCATCTGCCTTGCCGCTTACGGCATGGCAGTTTTGCTTTACCGGACGAATCAGGGCAGAACCCGCGACGGTGAGGAACACGGTTCCGCGGCGTGGGCGACACCAGCATCCGTCAACGCGCAGTTCGCGCAGAAGGAGAGCATTCCGCTGACGCAGCACGTCCGGCTCGGTCTGGATACGCACAAACACCGCCGCTCCCTCAACGTGCTGGTCATCGGCGGCAGCGGCGCGGCCAAGACGCGCAGCTTTGTGCTGCCGAATATCCTGACCGCAAACACGAACTACGTCATTACGGACCCAAAGTCAGAGGTGCTGCTTGCCACGGGCGGCTACCTCAAAGAGCAGGGCTATGACGTGCGCGTTCTGAACCTTGTGAATCTGGAACAGTCAGATGGTTATAATCCGTTCCGCTATCTGCGGGATGAAAAGGACGTGCTGAAGCTGGTCAACAACCTGATCCAGTCCACCACGCCAAAGGGCAGCCACGAGTCCGACCCGTTCTGGACCAAAGCCGAAACCGCACTCCTGCAGGCCATCATCCTCATGCTGTTTCAGGAAGCCCCGGAATACGAGCAGAATTTCTCTATGGTCATGCGCGTGCTGGAATACGCGGAGGTGCGCGAGGAAGATGAAGGGCATGTGTCTCCGCTCGATTTGCTTTTTGAATCCATTGAACGCAGAAAACCGGACAGCGTCGCTGTCCGGCAATATAAGGTTTTCAAATTAGCCGCCGGCAAAACAGCTAAGAGCATCTTGGTGAGTACGGCTGTCCGCCTTGCACCCTTTAATCTGCCGCAGATTCAAGCCCTGACCGACCATGACAACATGGATCTCTACACACTGGGCGAAAAAAAGGTCGCACTCTACGCTGTCATTCCCGACAACGACAACACGTTTAATTTCCTTGTAAGCCTGCTTTACGCGCAGGCGTTCCAAGCCCTGTATTACAGCGCAGACCAGATCCACCACGGTCCGCTGCCGCGTCACGTTCGCTTTGTGCTGGATGAGTTTGCAGCCATGCCGCTGCCAGGCTTCACCCGCGAGCTTGCGACGATGCGCTCACGGTCTATCTCAGCCAGTGTCATCATTCAGAATATGGCACAGATCAAAGAATTGTATAAGGATAGCTGGGAGACGATCCCCGGAAACTGCGATACCATTTTATATCTCGGCGGCAACGAATCGTCAACACACAAATACGTTTCCGAGATGCTCGGCAAAGCCACGATTGATACCAAAACGCACGGGCAGACGAAGGGCAAATCTGGTTCTTACTCAACCAACTTCCAGATGTCCGGGCGCGAACTGCTGACCCCTGACGAGGTGCGGAAGCTGGACAACCGCTATGCGCTGCTGTTCATCCGCGGCGCAAGCCCGGTCATGGATGAAAAGTATGATCTCATGCACCATCCAGCGATCTCACACAGTTCCCTCGGCGGCGCAGCGCCCTACATTCATCATGGAACCAAACCGCCCATTTACACCGGCCGCCCGCTGCTTCGTGTGGGCGGCACAGAAAATTTGAATCCATTGAAGGGGGAATTTCATTGAAGAAACCATTTGAATCCAAAGCAAAACGGCTCTACTCGATCTTCGCCAGCGTGTTTTTCATGCTGGCGGTTTTTGTTGTCCCGGCGTTCGCAGCGGATGGTGATCCGCTGGCGGTCGTCAACAATCTGAGCGACTTCATTTTCTCGCTCATTCGCGCGGTCGGCTTGATCCTGCTCGGCTTTGGCATTTTGCAGGTTGGCCTGTCTCTCAAGTCGCACGATCCGTCGCAGCGAGCAAACGGCATCCTGACCGTCGCGGGCGGCATCGTCATTACGTTCACCAAGGAGATCCTGACGCTGATCACCGGCTGATAAAAATATGGGGAGAGCGAGAATGCTCTCCCCGATACAACTGGAGGTGATACCATCTCAAGTGGAAACTGGATCATAGATAACCTCAATTCCTCGCTGGAAACGTGGAACGGCAAGCTGTCCGAGATTTGGACGCTGTTGACCACCAGCCCGGAGAATTTCAAAGGCGGCGGGAGCTGGAATGTGATCGTGGGCATCAATGACGCGCTGAAAGCAATTGCGTATGCACTTCTGGTGTTGTTTTTTGTGATTGGCGTGATGAAAACCTGCGGCAGCTTTACGGAGCTAAAACGCCCGGAGGTGGCGTTCAAATGCTTCATCCGTTTTGTGCTGGCACAGGCGGCGGTCACCTACGGCATGGAGCTGATGACGGCTCTGTTCTCGATTGCGCAGGGCGCGATCCAGACGATCATGGGCGCGTCCGGTCTTTCGGCAATGGAAGCATCCACGCTGCCAGCCGAGATCGCAACGACGATTGAAGATGTCGGACTGTTGGAGAGCATTCCGCTCTGGGCAGTGACGCTCTTAGGCTCGCTGTTCATCTGGGTACTGTCGCTCGTCATGATTTTAACCGTCTATGGCAGGTTTTTTAAGCTCTATATGGCGACGGCAATTGCGCCGATCCCGCTTTCTAGTTTTGCAGGACAGCCCTCCAGCAGCATCGGCATGGCGTTCATTAAGAGCTACGCCGCCATCTGCTTGGAGGGCTGTGTCATTTTACTGGCCTGTATTATTTTCTCACAATTCGCGTCCAGTCCACCCGTCGTAACGGAAGGACTTGCCCCGGCAACGGTCGTCTGGAACTACATTGGCGAGTTGGTGTTTAATATGCTGGTACTCGTCGGCTCCATTAAAATGTCCGACCGTATCATCCGGGAATTGATGGGACTTGGATAAGAAACCCTCCATCCGCAATGGGATGGAGGGTTCTGCATCTTATGATTTATTTATTATGCGCCGTGGCGAAATTCGGCATTGTTTTTCGTCAGCAGATACAGACAATACTGGTTCATGCTGATACCCTCGCGCTTGGAGTTTTCCGCAAGAGAGCGGTGCAGCGACTTCGGAAGCCGCAGCTTGAACTGACCGGAATACTCGTCATCAGACGTAGGCTCCGGAATCTCATAGCCATCTTCCAGTGCGGCGGCCAGCCATTCGCGTTTGCAGTCCTGCGCGTTTTGCAGCGCCGCTTCCGCCGTCTCGCCGCTGGTCAGGCAGCCGCGCAGCTCCGGATACGAGGCTACAAAACCGCCTTCCTCCGTGTCCGGAACAAGTTCCAGACGGTACGGAAGATTCATATAATACTCAATCGTCTTCACGATTTGACACCTCGCTTTCTACAACTTCTTTTACCATCATAACGTAGACTTTCTTGATCGGTTCGTGCATAGGGATCGTAATTGGCGCGCAGCCGGGCTTTCGGAACGTGCAATGACTGCTGCCGCCGTTTGGCTGACGCATTTCATAGCCGTAGCTTTCCAGCACCTTGCGCAGCTCGTCAAAACGAAGATCGCGCGATAATCCGCAGATCCTTGCCAATAGTTTATCCCATTTTGACACGGAACATCACCTCTGTCTCTCTGTACAGTCTTATTATAACATGGTGTCATATATGGTGTCAAATGAAATTTGCGTGAGTTTATTACGATCCGCCTGCAATTTTCCGCACCAGCGACACGGCCCACGAAATCAGTCCCAGGACAATGAGCGCATACCAGATCCCATTCGCCAGCGCGTAGTGACTGTAATACCAGCCGGAAAACAGCGTCGGCACGAGCAGCGCATATAAAAGCGGCAGACCAAGGTGCAGCAGCGATGCGGCATGAAATAATACGGACAGAAGCAAACAGCCAGCCCCAAATACGATCATCAACATGGCATGACCTCCTTTAGAAAGTTTGTACCATGTTAGCTTGGAACAAGGAAAAGTTCAAGGGTCAATCCAAAAAACTTAGAAATTGGAGGGATTCATCATCGAAGTTAAAATCAACAAAGAAATCCAGCGGTATCAGGAGAGCATTCTGTTCGGCTTATCGCTGCGGCAGATGGTATTCGCGCTGCTGGCCATCGGTGTGGCGGTCGGCGCGTATTTTGGCTTGAAACCGCTCATCGGCGCGGCGGAGGTCGGTTGGGTGTGTATGCTGGCAGCGTTCCCGTTTGCCATGTGCGGCTTTTTTACCTACAACGGCATGCCCGCCGAACGCTTCCTGCTGGCGGTCATTCGGTCAGAAATTCTCTGTCCGCGTACACTGTCATATCATCCGCAGAATCTGTATGCAGAATTGCTGCTGGATTCCAATTCCATGCGGGAGGTGCTGACGCTTGATTAAAACCCTCAACAACACCATCAAGCAGGACCGAACAGCCTACAAAATCCCGCGCAGCGTGCAGGACGTTATTCCCATCCAGCGGATCTTCGTGGATGGGATTTTTCAGTTCGGCACGAAGTATTCCAGAACGCTGCGCTTTTCGGACATCAACTATGCCATTGCCTCAAAAGAGGACAAAACCGCGATGTTCCTTGGTTACAGCGAACTGCTGAATGCTTTGGACAGCGGCTCGACTACAAAGCTCACGATCTGCAACAAGCAGGTCAACCGGCAGGCTTTTGAAGATACGGTTCTGCTTCCGCAGCGCGGCGACAGCCTCGACGGATTCGTGAACGAGTTCAACGGGATGCTGGAAGGCAAAATCTCCGGCAGCTCCGCCAGCGTGGAACAGGAGCGGTTTCTCACGGTTTCCGTTCACAAGAAAAACGTGGACGAAGCGCGCACGTTCTTCTCCCGCGTAACAGGCGAAGTATCCTCCAAACTCTCGCGGCTCAATTCCTCTTCCAACGAGCTGGACGCCGCCGAGCGACTGGATGTGCTGCGTGGATTCTTCCGACCGGAGGAAGCTGCGCTGCCCTTTGATTTACAATCTGCCATGAAGCGCGGACATAATCTCAAGGATACGATCTGCCCGGATAGTCTGGAATTCCATCGGGATTATTTCAAGATGGGAAGTCAATACGGTCGCGTCCTGTTCCTCAAGGACTACGCCAGCTACATCAAAGACAGCATGATTTTGGAGCTGACCGACCTCAACCGGCGCATGATGCTCTCCATCGACATGATCCCCGTGCCGACGGACGAAGCGGTGCGCGAGGTGGAGAACAAGCTCCTCGGCGTGGAAACGAACGTCACCAACTGGCAGCGGCGGCAGAACAGCAACCAGAACTTCTCCGCTGTCGTTCCTTACGATCTGGAGCAGCAGCGGAAGGAAACTCGCGAGATGCTGGACGATCTCACGACCCGCGACCAGCGGATGCTGTTTGCCGTGGTCACGCTCGTGCATCTGGCAGACAGCAAAGAGGAACTGGACAGCGACACCGAAACGCTCCAGTCCATCGCAAGAAAACACCTGTGCCAGCTTGCAAAGCTGAGCTTCCAGCAGCAGGACGGCTTGATCACCGCGCTGCCGCTCGGTTTGCGGCGCATTGATGCACTGCGGACACTCACGACAGAAGCCCTCGCGGTGCTTATGCCGTTCAAGGCACAGGAAATCCGCCACCGGCACGGCATTTACTATGGGCAGAACGCGATTTCCAAGAACCTCATCCTCGCAGACCGAAAAGAACTGCTCAACGGCAATGGATTCATCCTCGGCGTCTCCGGTTCCGGCAAATCCTTTGCAGCCAAGCGGGAAATTACGGAAATCGCGCTGTCCACGAACGACGACATTATCATCATTGACCCGGAAGCCGAATACCGGCCGCTGGTCGAAGGCTTAGGCGGCGAGGTCATTGAAATCTCCGCGACCTCGCCCAATCATATCAATGCTCTTGATATGGAGTCCGGCTACAACGACGGCGATAACCCCGTCGTGCTGAAATCCGAATTCTTATTGTCCCTCTGTGAACAGCTCGTAGGGGCTGGGAAGCTGTCTGCCAAGGAGAAATCCATCATTGACCGCTGCACCGCACAGGTCTACCGCGAATTCATCCGCAATGGCTATCTCGGCGCAGCCCCGACGCTGCAGGACTTCCATGCCGCGCTCCTGGAGCAGCCGGAACCCGAAGCGCGGGACGTTGCGCTGGCGCTGGAACTGTTCACGGAGGGCAGTCTCAACACCTTCGCCAAGTACACGAACGTGGACACCAATTCCAGAATCCTCTGCTACGACATCCGCGACCTCGGCAAACAGCTCCTGCCGGTCGGTATGCTCGTTGTGCTGGACAGCGTGTTCAACCGCATCATCCGAAACCGCAAGCTTGGCAAAAATACATGGCTCTACATCGACGAAATTTACCTGCTGTTCCAGCACGAATACAGCGCGAATTTCCTGTTTACCCTCTGGAAGCGGATGCGCAAATACGGGGCCTGCGGCACGGGGCTGACACAGAACGTCGACGATCTGTTGCAATCCCATACCGCCCGCACGATGCTTGCAAACAGCGAATTCCTGCTCATGCTTAATCAGGCGAGTACGGACCGAATCGAGCTGGCGCGGCTGCTCAATATTTCAGATAATCAGCTCTCGTACATTTCAGGCGTAGACTTTGGACACGGGCTTCTCAAGTGCGGCAGCACCATCGTGCCTTTCGTAGATCATTTTCCGAAAAACGGCAGGCTGTATCAGCTGATGACCACAAAAATGTCTGAACAGGTGGAGCAGGCGTCGTAATGCGGGAGGTCAAAGAAAAATCACCGCTGAAAGAGCGAACCGTCAAAACCCTCAAATCCGCGCCGCAGACAGCATTCCGCCGCGGCACAGATGCTTCCTTTCAGCAGCTTCGGCAGGAGCTGCGCGACGCAGCACAGGATGGGCAGCCGGAGGATCGCTACGAGAGCGGCAAGATCACGGATACCGCAGACCATGCTGTGCAGGAAGCCCGCCATCTGGCAGAAAAAGCTGTCCACAAGCTGCCGAAAACGAAATCTGAACCGCAGCGGGAAGTCAAGACAGAATCTGTTCCACAACACGAGCAGTCCCGACAGCCTACTACAGTACCGAGAGAATATCCACCGCAAAGCCAGTCACAGGGAAATCAGTCTGTGCGCGAATCGGCTTCTCCGATCAGGGAGAAGCCGTTCCCTCCCGCAAACGCCCAACAGCATGCGACTCATCAAATACAGTCTGCAGATTTT
>OGXA01002289.1_pt1 | contig 14052 bp, 10 predicted proteins | sample 1576171 | NCBI WGS metagenome assembly OGXA01 (sample SAMEA3541587, study PRJEB24748) | human gut metagenome | biome: human gut; feature: human-associated habitat; material: faeces | place: China | collected 2012 | reverse complement strand
TTTGCCGCAGAAGCTGCAGACCAGATCCTTTTCGTTTTTATCTCTGCCGGAATTGCTGCTGGCTATAATTTAAAATAAGCCCAATTTTTGAGATTGTCAAAAGTAGGTTTTCAAGCATCAAAAAGTGCCTGAAACATTATCGTTTCAGGCGCTAAGAAATGATTTAAAAGTCTTGCTTCAATCTAAGGTATGCCACTGACTTACTTTTTATCAAATAAGCGATATCTGATTTCTTCCAAAGCCATAATAACAAACGGACAAGCAAGTAAATAGAGCCAATCATCAAGTCCAATAGGTGCAGTGTTAAATAACGTGTGGAAGAAAGGCACGTAAGACAGGAGGATAAAGAGGACAATTTCTAAAACAATCCCTAAGCTAATAATACGATTAGCAAATGGATTAACTTGGAATATAGACCCTCTACCTTTACGACTATTCATAGCCATACCAATTTGGGTAAAGATAATAGCTCCTAAGGTCATGGTAGTTGCCTCTCGATAGAGAGGACCTGAGCTGGCCAAATGGTTTAAATTACCTTGATTAACCCAATAATTAAGGAAGAAAGCCCCCATAGCTAAGGCTGCTTCAATCAGTCCATACCAGACAAAAGCTTTAATCAATAATTGTCGATTGAGCAAGCGATCTGAAAGACGTCTTGGCGGTCTATCCATAACGCCCTCTTCAGGTGGTTCAACCCCCAATCCCAAAGCAGGTACCATATCTGTCCCCAAGTCAATAGCTAGGATTTGCATAACCGTTAAGGGAAGAGGTATGCGTCCCAAAGAGAACAAGAAGAAAGCAGAGGGTACGGCTTCTGGCGTGTTGGAATTAAAAATATAAGTCAGGAATTTTTGAATATTTCTATAAACTGCACGACCTTCTTCGACAGCATGAACAATAGAAGCAAAATGATCATCTGTTAAGATCATATCTGCAGATTCCTTGGCAACATCAGTTCCTGATACCCCCATAGCTACACCGATATCAGCTTTTTTAAGGGCAGGGGCGTCATTAACACCATCACCAGTAACAGCGACAACTTCACCAAGCTCTTGAAGGGCATTGACCACACGGTATTTTTGTTCAGGAGCCACACGAGCAAAAACGATTTCGCCTTTAAGAGCTTCTTTAAGCTGATTGTCATCCATACCAGCTAGTTCAAGGCCTGAAACAACACGCGCATCGTCTCCTTGTACAATTCCGATTTTCTTAGCAATGCTAAGAGCTGTCAAACCATAATCACCTGTCACCATGATAATACGAATACTAGCTCTATGGCATTTTTCAATGGCTTCACGCACACCCTGACGTGGCGGATCACTCATGGCAACCAAGCCTAGAAAGACCATATTGTCCTCCAAGGTCTGCATGTCCCATTTGTCTTCTCCAATATGCTCACTGTCTAAAGGTCTATAGGCCACAGCTAAAACACGTAAACCGTCTCGGGCAAACTGGTCGTTGGCCGCAAGGATAGCCTGACGCTCAGTAGCTGTCAATGATTTAATCATTCCTTGATTATCATAATAGTCTGAGCAAAGCTCCATCACTTCTTTCGGAGCACCTTTGGTGATAGAAATATGCTGACTGCCATCTAATCCTAACTCAAGCTTATGCACTGTTGTCATCCGTTTACGATCAGAATCAAAGGGGATTTCCTTGAGGCGAGGGGCCCAAGTATGATTGTCATTTAAATTAATTCCTGCTTTTTCGGCGAGAACATTAAGACAAGCCTCAGTTGGATCACCTAAAATTGTAAAATTGGGATTATCAGCACTAGGGGCCACAACTTGAGCATTACTAGCCAAATGAGAGAATCGTACCAAACGATTAAGAAGCTCATTGTCTTCAAGAGAAATAGGTCGTCCTTCCTGCTCAATCTGTCCTTCTGATGCATAACCTAGCCCAGTTACCTCATAACTGTCTGACAAAGTCCACAGATGGTTAACCGTCATGGCATTTTGCGTCAAAGTCCCTGTTTTATCCGAACAAATAACAGAAGTTGCTCCCAACGTCTCAACCGAAGACAGTTTCTTAACCAAAGCATGGTCCTTAGCCATGCGCTGAACGGCCATGGCTAAAGATAGAGTAACTGTGGGAAGAAGTCCTTCAGGAATAAAGGCCACAATCATCCCCAATGCAAAAATAAAGGCTTGAGACAAAGGCTGATGGACAAATAGAGTCGCTGCCACCATAAAGAAGAGACCTACAGACACCGCAATAACTGAAATCTGTTTAGTCAAATGGTCTAATTCTTTCTGAAGGGGACTCTTTTCCTGAGCAAGATTCTGTGTCAAATCCGCAATCTGTCCAAACTCAGTTTTCATCCCGATAGCAGATACTATAAAATGTCCAGAACCAGAAGAGACAGTAGTCCCTGCAAATACCATATTGTCATACTCTAACTCAGTCTTGTCGGGAGTCAAATCTGCTTGATCTGACTTATAAATAGGATTAGACTCACCAGTGAGGGCAGACTGGTTAACCTGCAAATCTGTCACAGCGACCAAGCGTCCATCTGCAGAAATACGGTCTCCTTCTTCAATGAAAACCAAGTCACCTGGCACCAAGTCCTGAGCTAGAATCTTATCCTCCTTACCATCACGAAGAACTCGCGCATAGGATGGAAGAAGCTTATTAAGAGCTGCCGTAGCCTGACTCGCCCTATATTCTTGAATAAAGCTAAAGAGACCATTAATAATGTTGACCAACCAAATTGCAATCCCCAACTCTAAACTATGAGAAAGCATGGCGATAAAGCCACCACCCCACAATAAGAGTGCCATAAGACTAGTAAAATGTCTGAAAAAGGTCAGCCAAATAGGCTCCTTCTTACTTTCCTTCAATTGGTTAGGGCCATACGTCGCCTGCCTCTCCTTAACCTCTTGTGAGCTCAAACCCTGAGGGCTTGTCTGCAAGACTTGGTAAACTTGTTCGGGAGGATAGGTCCCTAATTTTATATGTTCTTGTCTAGAATCAACCATAATCCTTTCCTCGATTCTAAATCATTAAAACGATTTCATTTTTTCACCCCTATTATACTCCTTTTTCAGAAAAGGTTGAAAAGAAAAAAACCAAGCCACATGACTTGGTTTAGATTTTATTTAATATGTAATTTAGCACGTAGGCTAGCTGCTCGAGCACCAAGTAGTTGGTCAGCCATACGAGTTACAAGAGCAAGAACGCCATAGACACCGATTCCAAGGCCTCCTCCAATGACCAAGTAAATCACACTACCCATACGGCTTGTTGGTGACAATACAAACTGGAACAACCAATAGAAGATCGCAACTGGAATAGCCATGAGTACCGTAAGGATACAGATGAGCAAGGCTTTTCTAAACACTGTCTTACGACTAAAGTGCGTAACAGTGTGGAGGTGATTATACATGAGAGCAATCGGAACACCTAAACCGATGGCTGTTGAAATAACCGGGCCAAGGGCTCCTAGGAAAATAATCAATGGTAACTGTAGGATTGCCTTAACTAAAACCCCAATCGCAAAATAGTTGATAGCTTTGCGGGTTTCAAAGATTGCCTGAAGCATTGGTGCTAAAACGCTATACAAGGCCAAGAAAATAACTTGAATCAGACTGGCTACAAAGAGCAAGTGGGCCTGACTATCTGGCGCACCATAAAAGACTGTATAAAGTGGTTTAGCTAAAATCACTGATCCTACAATGGCAGGAACAATAAAGAGCAAAAGCAACTGTAAGTTATTGATAATCAGTTTAGCCGCTCCCTTAAGATCTTTCTTAACCATATTTTCCGTCAAGAGTGGAATCCCAACCCCGGCAATAGAAAGAGCAACGGCAATCAAAATCATGGTAATCTTACTTGGGTTTGAAGACAAGTAAGCATAGAGAACCTGAAGTTGACTGTTACTATAGCTTGTAAACTTCTCCATAGTACGGATAAAGGTCCATTGATCAATCAGTTGGAAAAGCTGAATAGCAGATCCAGTGATAATAAAAGGGACAGCTTCCTTAAAGGTTTCAATAACAATTGCAGTTGGATTGATATCCGGATGAACAGCCTGCTTGCCAAAAAGGCTCTTGAGCTTGCCCTCCTTCCAAAGGTAGAAGAAAAGCACCCCATAACTAGCCAACATACCAATGAAAGCGGCAAAAGTCGATTGGACAACTGCTGTCACATAATCGCCTGTCCCAATTTTCATGATGAAGAAGGTCGCCAACAGCATCCAAATAACACGGATAATCTGTTCCGCAATCTGACTTAAGGCATATGGCTTCATATTGTTAAAGCCTTGGAAAAAGCCTCGTAAAACAGACATGGATGGGAAAATAACAACTGCCCAAGAAAGACTACGCATGACGCGAACCAGATCCTCGTCTCCCCCAGAAAGGTAAGACATCCACGGCGAAGCAAAGTACATGAAAACGCCAAAGATCAGTCCGAGACCAATCATGTAATACAAGATACGCTTGAGTAAGAAGAAACTCGTCTCCATCTTTCCAAGTGTGTTGTATTTAGACACCTGTTTGGCAATTGCGACTGGAATCCCTGCTGTAGAAATCAAAAGGAAAAGGGCATAAATGTTATACCCTTGACCAAAGAGGGCATTGGCTTGGTCACCTTGTTTACCCATCCAAGCATACCAAGGAATAATGTAGAGTGCCCCCAATAGACGACTGATAATATTGGATGCTGTCATCCATGCCGTCCCTCTTAGCATCTGCTGCTGCTGTGTATCAGTTTTAGTTTCAGTCATAACTTTCTTTCTAGAGAATAAAATATAATCTAGTTTATTATAAACTTTTGGCTGTGACTTGTAAAACAAGAACATTAAGGCTAAAATAGGAACTATGATTACTATTGAACAAGTTCTAGAGGTTCTTAAAAAGGACCATAATTTTAGAGATATTATCGACCAAGACAACTACTACTATTCATGGACTGGGGTGACTTTTGATCATCTTTCTTATGATAGTCGTGATGTCACACCATCGTCCCTCTTCTTTGCCAAAGGGGCTGCCTTCAAGCCTGAATTTTTAGAGAATGCTGTCAAAGCTGGCTTGAGTTTCTACGTGGCTGAGAAAGATTATCAAGTGGGAATACCTGCCATTATCGTATCAGATATTAAGCAGGCTATGAGCCTCGTTGCTCAGGCCTTCTACCAATACCCTCAAGATAAGCTTAAATTACTGGCTTTTACTGGGACAAAAGGGAAAACAACAGCAGCCTACTTTGCCTTCAATATTCTCAAGCAAAGTCATAAACCTGCTATGCTTTCAACCATGAACACGACATTAGACGGAAAAAACTTCTTCAAGTCTACCTTAACAACACCTGAGAGTTTGGACCTTTTCCGTATGATGGCTGAAGCTGTTGCTAATGGCATGACCCATCTGATTATGGAAGTCTCAAGTCAAGCCTATCTGACTAAGCGTGTCTATGGATTGACTTTTGATGTAGGTGTCTTTCTTAACATCAGCCCAGACCATATTGGGCCTATTGAACACCCAACCTTTGAAGACTACTTCTACCATAAGCGTCTCCTCTTGGAAAACAGTCGAGTTGTTATCGTTAATAGCGGTATGGATCACTTTGATTTTATTGCTGAAGAAGTTGCAGATAAAGAGCATGACTTCTATGGTAAAAACTCCGACAATGCTGTTAAACATGGCTCAGGATTTAGCTTTAAGGCAAGTGGGAAGTTAGCCGGTGACTATGATATCCAACTTATCGGTGACTTTAACCAGGACAATGCTATGGCTGCTGGTCTGGCCTGCCTACGTCTCGGAGCTAACCTTCAAGACATCAAGGAAGGAATCGCTCAAACCTCTGTTCCAGGGCGTATGGAGGTTCTAACCCAAACTAATGGGGCTAAGACATTTGTTGACTATGCTCACAATGGAGATAGCCTAGATAAGCTCTTACAAGTCGTAACCAGCCATCAAGATGGTCGTATTAGTCTAATTCTAGGGGCTCCTGGAAATAAAGGTGAAAGCCGTCGTAAAGACTTTGGACATGTCCTCAATACCTACCCTGATGTTGATATCATCCTAACAGCCGATGATCCTAACAAGGAAGATCCTCTTGCTATCTGTCAGGAAATTGCTAGCCACATCAGTCGCGAGGTTCGTATCATTGTTGATCGAGAGAAAGCTATTAAAACAGCAATGTCTGAGACTATAGACTCCAAAGACGCTGTGGTTATCGCTGGTAAAGGTGCTGATGCCTTCCAGATCGTAAATGGTAAACGTGATAACTATGCTGGCGATATTGAAGTCGCTAAGAAATATTTGTAAAGATTTAATTAAAAAGATTCAATGATGTGTCATTGAATCTTTTTAATTCATCTCATTTTTACAAATTAAAGCAATACTACCGATAACGTCTCAATTGAGGTGGTTCATAAGACTGGACGAAAGCTTCAATTTCTGAAAAATCATCTGTAAAGAGGAATTTTGCTGCTGTTTCAGCCTCCAAAAAATCATGAGCAACCATGGTATCTAACATCGTTTTCATAGCATCATAATAGCCATTGAGATTGAAGAAAACACAGGGTTTGTCCAACTTACCGACTCGAGCAGCTGCAATAGCTTCAGAGATTTCTTCCAGTGTCCCTAGACCTCCTGGAAGGGCGATAAAGAGATCTCCTTGCTCTAGCATGGCAGTCTTTCGTTCTGCCATAGTTTCTACTATCGTCATTGAGGTTAACCCCTCATAAGCTATCTCCCTATCTTTGAGGAATTGTGGCATAATGCCATGAGCCTGTCCACCATTTTCCAAAACCGTATCACCAAGAACTCCCATAAGTCCCATCTTACTGCCACCATAGACTAGGGTATGCCCATTTTTAGCAATCCACTGACCCAAGGCAATCGTTGCTTTCTTAAAGCTAGGATTATCACCCATATTAGCTCCCAAATAGACCGTTACTTTCATTGAAGTCCTCCTTTTTATTCTATTATAACGCAAAATTCCTGCCATAACTGACAGGAATTTTTTCTTAGTCTTTACGCTCCAAATTACGAAGCATTTCATCAATTTTATTACCGTATTCGATAGACTCATCCTTAATGAAGGTCAAATCTGGAATCTTATACATGGTCAATTTTTTACCAAGTTCACGCTTGATTGTCCCAGTAGCCTTTTCAAGACCAGTTTGTGCTTTTTGGTTATCTGAGGCCAAGGTTGAATGAATGGTGTAAAAAATCTTAGCAGCTGACAAATCACCAAGCATCTGTACATCTGTGATAGTGACATCTTGCACACGTGGGTCACGAACTTTCTTTTGAAGAATTTCATTGACCTCACGTTTGATTTCCATACCAACACGGTCTACACGAAATGAATTTCCCATAGTCTTATCCTTTCTCTCTTATTATGATGGAACAAAAGCCAGGCCAGATGACCTAGCTTTGTCTCCTAAGTAAGCTTTCTTAAAAGCTAACAAAATTAACGTTTAATTTCTTCCATAATGTAAGCTTCGATAACGTCATCAACTTTAATATCGTTATAGTTTTCAATCATCAAACCACCCTCTTGAGCGTTTCCGACTTCTTTAACGTCATCTTTAAAGTGTTTCAAGCTTGCCAATTTACCATCAAAAATAACGACACCATCACGAATCACACGGGCACTTGAATCACGAGTGATTTTACCACTAGTAACCATGAATCCACCGATTGTTCCGACTTTAGAAACTTTGAAGGTTTCACGGATAATAGCTTCACCAATGACTTTTTCTTCAAATTCAGGATCAAGCATCCCTTTCATGGCATCTTCGATTTCTTCGATAACCTTGTAGATGATGCTGTGAAGACGAATTTCAACTTCATCAGTTTCCGCTTGTTGACGTGCTTGTGGTGTAGGACGAACGTTAAATCCGATAACGACAGCATCCGAAGCTTCCGCAAGAGTAATATCAGATTCGTTGATAGCACCTACTGCTGAGTGAACAACATTAACACGAACACCCTCAACATCAATCTTAAGAAGTGATGCTGCCAAGGCTTCAACAGAACCTTGTACGTCGGCCTTGATGATAACATTAACAGTCTTCAATTCACCAGCTTTAAGGGTATCAAAGAGGTTATCAAGACTAACACGATGTGTTTGTTGACGTTGTTTCATAAGGGCACGTTTGGCACGTTCTTCACCGGCTGCACGAGCTGCTTTTTCGTCTTCATAAACGGCAAAATGGTCACCCGCCATAGGCGCTTCGTTCAAACCAGTAATTGAAACTGGTGTTGATGGTGCTGCAGTCTTAATACGACGACCAAGGTCATTGGTCATAGCACGGACACGTCCGAAGGTATTACCAACAACGATTGGGTCTTGAACATGCAAGGTACCTTGTTGAACAAGGAGGGTTGCAACCGCACCTTTACCTTTATCCAAACGCGCTTCAATAACGGTACCGATGGCACGAACTGTTGGGTCAGCTTTAAGTTCTTCCACTTCAGCCACAAGAAGAACTGTTTCAAGCAATTCTTCAATATTTTGACCAAACTTCGCTGAAATTTCAACGAATTCGCTATCCCCACCCCATGCAGTTGAGATAACGCCATGCTCTGCCAATTCACCGATTACACGCTCTGGGTTAGCACCTGGTTTATCAATCTTGTTAATCGCAACAATGATTGGAACACCAGCAGCCTTAGAGTGGTTGATGGCTTCAATAGTTTGTGGCATAACACCGTCATCCGCAGCGACAATCAAGATAGTAATATCTGTAACAGAAGCACCACGGGCACGCATAGATGTAAAGGCCGCGTGTCCTGGAGTATCAAGGAAGGTGATTTTCTTACCACCCTCTTCAATTTGGTAGGCACCAATATGCTGTGTGATACCACCAGCTTCTCCAGTCGCAACACGTGAGTTACGAAGGGTATCAAGAAGGGTTGTTTTACCATGGTCAACGTGTCCCATGATAGTAACAACTGGTGCACGTTCTACCATAGCATCTTTATTGAGGTAGTCTTCGTCAACAAAGAAACGTTCGATATCAGCATTATCGACTTCTTCTTTCTTGGTTGCTTCAATACCGTAGTCAACCATCAACAACTCAATAGTATCCCCATCAAGAGATTGGTTTTGAGTTGCCATAACACCCATCATGAAGAGTTTCTTAACGATTTCAGCTGGCTCACGTTTAATACGTTTTGCGATTTCTGCAACCGTCATGCCTTCAGTGTATTCAAATTCTTTTGGTAATTCATGGAATTTACGCTCTGTTACTGGTTTTGGAGCTGAATTACCACGGTTATTTTTACCTTTTTTATTTTTGTTTTTATTCCAGTTACTATTTCGTTGATTTCTCACTTGGTTTTGATTATTCCACTTATTATTTCTTGTTTGCTTAGGTCCATCTTCATTCTCGCGACGATTATCACGTGATTTATCTGGACGTGCCTTTTTACGACGTGTATCTTGTTCTTGTGCAGCCGGTGCTGGTTTTGGAGCTGGCTTAGCTTCAGCAACTGCTTTTTGAGCAGCGACTTCAGCCTGTTGTTTTTCTTTTCTTGCCTTTTCTTGCTCTTTCGCACGGCGTTGCTCTGCAGCTTTTTCTTCACGGAAGCGTGTTTCACTTTGACGTGAATATTCTGCATTTTGCTCTGCTTTCAAGGCTGCTGCACGCGCTTTAAAGTCAATACGTGGACCTGCCTGATTGTTGCGGGCAGCATCGTTACGTTTATTTCGACCTTGATCATTGCGCTGTTTACCTTGGAAATTACGGTCACGATTACTATTGTTACCGCGGTTCCCATTATTACGGTTGCCTTGACCATTTCCATTTTGGTTGCGACGATCATTATTCTGACGTTTACCTTGATCGTTCCCTTGTTGATTTCGGTTACGATTACGGTTGTCACGGCCTCCGCCATTTTGACGACGTTCTGCTTCTGCCTTGGCACGCGCTTCACGTTCTGCCTTAAAGTTACGGCTTTGTGGTTTCTTTGGAGTCGCAGGTGTTTCCTTTGCCTCAGCCTTTGGAGACTTCTTAGCAGGAGTTGGTTTCGAAGCAGGAGCCTCAACAACCTTAGGCGCTACCTTTTCCTCTTTAGGAGTTGGTGTCGCTTTAGGAGCTGGCTTGCTTTCAGCCTTAGCTGTTCCCCCTTTTAAACTTGAAGTGATACGATTAGCATCAGCTTCTTCAACTGATGAGGAGTGGCTCTTCACAGAAAGACCAAGCTCTTGAGCTTTTGCAACAACAACTTTGCTCTCTACACCAACCTCTTTTGCGATTTCATATAATCGTTTCTTTGACACGTGATGTCCTCCTATTCTTTAGTCCATAAGAGTCCTTGGCGATTTCATACAATCTTACTTTAGACAAATCTTGTCCTCCTCTTCTATTACATAAGAGACCTCATTTTCTTTGAAAATCCAGCATCAACTACAGCAACCGTTTTTCTTGGTTTACCAATAGCCATGCTTAATTCCAGTGCGTTAAACACTGTGGAGACTTCTATATTATAGTAGTTACATTTATCAGTCGTCTTTTTAGTCACGTTACTACCAGCATCATTGGCAAGAAAAACTAGTCTCGCCTGCCCTGATTGAACTGCCTTGATGACAAGTTCCTCGCCAGAAATAAGCTTTCCAGCTCTTTGTGCTAGTCCCAACATATTTGACAATTTTTCTGTGTTATTCAAGACCTAACTCTCTTCTTTTGACCTTGTGATCCACATAAGCAATGAGTTCATCATAAAAACTTTCAGGAACATCCATGGAGAAACTATGGTTAAAAGCACGTTTCTTTTTAGCTTGGAGAGCTTCTTCATTATCTAGTTTAATGTAAGCACCTCGGCCATTTTTCTTTCCTGTTGGATCAATGAAAATCTCACCATCTTTAGTTTTTACAATGCGGAGCAAATCACGTTTATCAATGATTTCTCCTGAGACAACTGATTTGCGTAAAGGTATTTTTCGTGTTTTAGCCATCAAACACCTCTATGTTCTTCTTATTCTGCTTCTGTTGTTTCAGTTACTTCTTCTGTTGTGACTTCAACAGGTGTAGCATCTTCTGCAACAATCTCGTCAACAACTTCCTCAGTAGCAGCCTCAGCTTTTTCAGCTTCGAGTGCTTCATATTCAGAAGCTGACTTGATGTCAATACGGTAACCAGTCAAATGAGCTGCCAAACGAACGTTTTGTCCACGACGACCAATTGCAAGAGATAATTTGTTATCTGGTACAACTACTGTCGCACGTTTGCTATCATCTTCGTCAAAGAGAACATAGTCCACTTCAGCCGGTGCAATAGCATTGTAGATAAATTCAGCTGGATCTTCAACCCATTGAATAACGTCAATATTTTCCTCAACAGGAACTTCAATTCCTGTCTTAGCATCCAAACGTGTTGGGTGGAAACGGCTGACAACTTTCTTGATGTTACTTCCACCACGACCAACAATAGTACCAATAGCATCAACGTTAGGGTTATGACTACGAACAGCAACTTTGGTACGATCACCAGCTTCACGAGACACGCTCATGATTTCTACAGTTCCATCAAATACTTCAGGAATTTCTTGTTCCATGATACGTTTGATGAATTCTGGATGGCTACGGCTTACAAAGACGTTAACACCTTTAGGGTTGTTTTCAACTTTATAAACATAAACATCGATGACGTCGTGTGACTTAAAGCTTTCGCCAGGAATTTGGTCTTGGCGTGACAATTGAGCTTCGAGCGTTCCAAGATTCACATAAATGAAACGTTGGTCAAAGCGTTCAACTGTTCCTTGCATGATTTCACCTTCATGTTGCTTATAGTCATTATAAGTGATTTCACGCATCTGCTTGCGCATCTTTTCCATAATGGTTTGTTTGGCAGATTGCGCTGCAACACGGCCAAATTCATCGACTGACTCTTCAAAACGAATCTTGTCACCAAGCTCGTAAGCAGAGCTGATAGCAAGGGCATCTTTCAAGCTAATTTCCAAACGACTATCAAAGACTTCGTCTACAACTTCACGAACGGTATAAACTTGAAAATCACCTGTTTTTTCATTGAATTCAACTACAGCTGATTCTGACTGACCATAACGACGCTTGTAGGCTGACTTAAGCGATTCAACCACAGCATCGATGATATCTTCCTTGTTAATGTGTTTTTCTTCTTCCAAGACACGGAAGGCTTCTAGCATTTCTTTGCTCATATTCTTTGTTGTTTTAGCCTCTAAAGGCTAAAACTGGCATCCTTTCTTTATTTACACTAAGAGTTTTAGAGTTTGACTGCCAAACGAGCTTTAGCAACTGTTTGATAGGGAATCTCAACAGTTTTATGGCGAGTCTTATCAAGGTAATCAATTGTTAGGGTTTCCCCATCAAAGGCCACCAAGTCACCTTGGAAAATCTTGATCTTATCAATAGCCTTGTAAAGACTAACATTGATATATTGACCAACAGCATTTGTCAAAGCTTCTTTGGTTTTTAAGGGACGCTCTAACCCTGGACTAGAAACTTCCAGCATGTATTGATCCGGGAAAGGATCAGGCTGAATAGTATCCAAGAGGGGACTGATAATTTCAGTCAAGTCTGCAGTATCTTCTACAGTAATACCTCCTGGCTTATCAATCAAAACTGACAAGACATAGTCACCGCCAAGCTTTTCGTACTCGATATCGACCAGTTCGTATGGCTCAGGAATAGCTGGAGCTACGACTGCCGTCACGAGATCAATAATTTTTTGCGACATTATGACCTCCTTACACACACAAGAGACGAAGTTTCTACTCCGCCTCTCTTTCGTTATTTTCCTATATTATAGCATAGCTCAAAAGCCATTGCAAGGAATAACCATATTGCTATCAATTCTAAGCAAAAAGGTTGGGAATCACCCAACCTTATTTATTGCGTCGCTGGAACAGTGCTATAAGTAGTCACACCCGATCCATTATTATTGTATGTAGGGGTTGTCGTACCTTGTTCCTGAACATAATTACCTGTGTTTTCACTATAGTTATTGCTATAGGTAGTACCTCCATTGTAGGTACTTACTGACCCACCACCAGCTGCCTCAGATGTCCCGCCCTCATAATTTGAAGATGCCTCACTCGAAGCCGCACTTCCTTTAGAATTAACGAAATCATCTGAGCCATAGTTAGAGCTACCAGAACCATAGAGAACCAAACTAGTCTTAAGATTAGATTCAGAAACTTTCTTCTTACCAACTTCCTGCTTAATGCGATTTTGCACCTTAAGAATATCCTCAGTGGAGGCTACTTGATAGCTTCCTCCATTGATCATGGCATCCGAACCAGCCAATTGGTATGACTTAATATTTTTAAGGGCATCACTATAACCCATCAAGCTACGCAAAGTATTGGTATCACCAAGATCGATACTGGTTTGAACATTTGAACTTACAGCCGACAAAATTTTCTTGTAAGAACCAATAGAGTCCATCTTCAAGAGCTTAGCTACAACTTTTTGAATAACCTCACGTTGACGTTTTTGGCGACCATAGTCACCATCAGGGTCATCGTAACGCATACGTGAATAGACTAAAGCTTGCTCACCATTGATTTTATGGGTTCCGGGCTCAACTTTTGCCTGAAATTCAGGTTCATTTTCTGCAATCGAAATTGGAAAATCAAAATGATTCGTTACCTCAATACCACCAACAGCATCTACCAAATCAATCATACCCTGCATATTAATCAGTGCATAATAGTCAATATCAATATCTAAAACCTTTTGAATGGTTGAAATAGCCAAGTCAGCACCACCCTCAGCATATGCTGAATTTAGTTTTGCTTCACCCGACCCCTCAATATCTGTCAAAAGGTCACGTTCCAAACTGGTCATGGTTGTTTTCTTAGTCTTAGGGTTCACTGTTACCAAAATCATGGTATCAGAGTTTCCTTCCCAGGTTTCCTTACGTTCTTTGGATCCTGTATCTACCCCCATCAAGAGAATAGTTATAGGCTTAGTCTGTTGAATAGCCTTACTATTCCCTGAAGTTGCTTTAGAAGCCCTAAACGTTTTTGACAATTCGCCTGTGGCGTAATTATAAGTTGCTTCAACTGTTTCGTTGAAAGCTTCCGACGGAGTATGTCCGTGTTCGCGAAGGGT
>OGXA01002286.1_pt1 | contig 14060 bp, 14 predicted proteins | sample 1576171 | NCBI WGS metagenome assembly OGXA01 (sample SAMEA3541587, study PRJEB24748) | human gut metagenome | biome: human gut; feature: human-associated habitat; material: faeces | place: China | collected 2012 | reverse complement strand
GTTCCCGCACCGTGGCGAAATAGGTGTAAAGGCAGCCGGTGATCACCAGCAGCGATGCCAGCAGCACCGTCAGTGACGCCGCCAGAGTCGAACGAAAGATCTTCCCGGTCATAGGCCGGTCTCCATACGGTAGCCCACGTTCCGAACGGTCTCGATCAGCTTGCCGTAGGCCCCTAACTTCTGCCGCAGGGTGCGGATGTGCATATCCAGTGTGCGGCTGTCATCCATGTACTCCATATTCCACACCTGTGTGAATAGCTGTTCTCTGGTGAATGCCATTCCCGGATGGGACAGAAACAGCCGCAAAAGCTCAAACTCCTTATAAGTGAGCTGGAGCCGCTGGCCGTCCGCCGTCACGGTGCGGCAGTCCAGGTCCATAGAAAGGCCCCCGGCAGAGAGCACATGGCCCGTATCGGCGGGATGACACCGCCGCAGCACCGCCTTCACCCGGGAAACCATCTCCATGACGCCGAAGGGCTTCACCAGATAGTCGTCGGCCCCTAAGTCCAGACTTTGAATTTTGTCATATTCCGCGCCCTTGGCCGTGGCCATGATGACGGGGATGTCCCGCAAGGCCGGTGCGGCCTTCATCTTTTTCAGCAGAGACACACCGTCCTCCCCCGGCAGCATCACATCCAGCAGGACCAGCTCCGGCGTTTCCGTCTGCAGCGCCTCCCAGAAGGATGCTCCATCGTCAAAGCCTCTGGCCTCAAAGCCGGTGGATGTCAGGGCGTACAGCTCAATATCCCGGATACTGGCGTCGTCCTCCACGCACCAGATCATAGCAATCTCCTTATGTCAGTGTGATTTCGTCCTTGTGGGTCCCGGTCACGGAGTAAATGACCCACTCGGCAATGTTCGTGGCGTGATCGCCGATGCGCTCGTAGTACTTGGCGATCATCAGCAGGTCCAGGGCGTATTCGCCGTCTGCCGGGTCCGCCGCGATCTTTCCGATCAGGCTCTGCTTGACCCGGGCAAACTGCTCGTCCACAACGTCATCCGCCGCGATGACCTTTTTCGCCAACATTATATCACATTTCACATAGGCGTCCACACTTTCCGTCACCATTTGTATGACCGCCTTCGCCATTTCCTTCAAAAGGGCGTCGTTTTCCGCCTGCCTCCCGTCTAAAAAGGCTACGATCTCTGCGATGTCCTCCGCCTGGTCGCCGATGCGTTCCATGTCGGTGATCATCTTCAATGCGGCGGAGATCTGCCGCAGATCCCGGGCCACCGGCTGCTGCCGCAAAAGCAGCTTCAGGCAGAGGTTTTCGATCTCCCGCTCCTTGTGGTCGATCTCGCTGTCCAGAGGAGCTACCTTGGCGGCCAGCGCCGTGTCCCCATCCGTCAGCGCCTGAGAGGACAGGGCGATGACCTCCTCGCACAGCGCCCCCATCTCGATCATCTCGTGGTTGAGCTGCAAAAGCTGTTCGTCGAATTTATTGCGCATCTTATCCAAACCTCCCGGTGATGTAATCCTCCGTCCGTTTGTCGGCGGGGGTGGAAAACAGCTGCTCTGTCTTGCCGAACTCCACCAGCTCCCCCAGCAGGAAAAAGGCGGTGTTGTCGGAAATACGGGCGGCCTGCTGCATATTGTGGGTCACCATGACCACAGTGTACCGGCCTTTCAGTTCCGCCGCCAGATCCTCAATTTTAGAGGTGGAGATGGGGTCCAGAGCGCTGGTGGATTCGTCCATCAGCAGCACCTCCGGCTCCACCGCCAAAGCCCGGGCGATGCACAGCCGCTGCTGCTGACCGCCGGAAAGCCCCAAGGCGCTTTTCTTCAGCCGGTCCTTTACCTCGTCCCAGATGGCGGCGGAACGCAGAGAGTTCTCCACGATCTCGTCCAGCTTCACTCGGTTTCGGATGCCGTGGGTCCGGGGACCGTAGGCCACGTTATCGTAAATGCTCATAGGGAATGGGTTGGCCTTCTGAAACACCATGCCGATCTGCTTGCGGAGCCATGTGGGGTCCACAGAGCTGCCGTAGAGGTCCTGTCCGTGGAAATCCACCTCGCCGCTGAGCTTCACACCCGGGATCAGGTCGTTCATCCGGTTCAGCGTCCGCAGAAACGTGGATTTTCCGCAGCCGGAGGGCCCGATGAAGGCGGTGATTTCGTGCTCAGGAATGGCGATGGATACATCGTGAAGGGCATGGTTCGGGCCATACCAGAGATTCAGTTTTTTTGCTTCCAAAATCGGTTCCATAGGGTCTCCTCAATTCTTTTTCAGCTTCCGCCCCAGAAACAAGGCGGAGAGGTTGATGAGCAGGGTCAACAGCATCAGAATGGTGGCGATGGAGAAGGCCACCGCCGTCTCGCCCCGCTCGTTTGCGTAGACGTACAAGGCCACCGTCAGCGTGGCGGAGGAGGAATGAAGGGCCGTGAAGAAATCGTTGAGCACCAGACCAAACCCGGCGGTGTACAGCAGCGCCGCGCTTTCCCCCACGATGCGGCCCACCGCCAGGATGCAGCCAGTGACGATGCCGTCGATGGCGTTGGGCAGCACCACGGTACGGACCATGCGCCACTTTCCGGCTCCCAGGCCCAGAGCGCCCTCCCTGTAGGACTGGGGCACAGTCTTCAGGCTCTCTTGGGTAGTGCGGAGAATGGTGGGCAGGATCATCACCACCAGAGTCAGTCCACCCGCCAGCACACCTGCCTGCAAATTCATTTTCTGCACGAAAAACAGCATCCCTACCAGACCGAAGATAATGGAGGGAATCCCCGTCAGGGTCTCGGCAGCAAACTCAATGAGGCTCACCAGCCGCCGGTTTTCCGCGTACTCCGTCAGATAGATGGCGGCCCCCACGCCCAAGGGCAGAACGATGACCATGGCCACCAGAATAATATACAATGTGTTGAGAATATTTGGTAAAATACCAATCGTATTCTTAATATAGCTGGTCTGGCCGGACAGCAGCTCCCAGGTCAGCCCCGGGATCCCCCGGTAGAAGATATAGCCGATCAAAAACGCCAGCAGTGCGCAGGTCAACCCGGCGCACAGCCACACCAGCGCACGCATCCCCCGGTTGTAGACCCGGCGGCGAAGGGATAAGGTTTGTCCGTTCACGTCAGCCCTCCTTCCGGTTCTTAACGCACACGTTCAGAAACACATTGATGAGCATGATAAAGAGGAACAGAACCAGGCCGATGGAATAAAGCGCCTGCTGATACAGGCTGCCCACGCTGGCATAGGCCATGCCGGAGACGATGCCGGTGGTAAGGAACCGCACCGGGGTGAAAAGTCCCGGCATGTTGGACACGTTGCCCGCCACCATGATGATGGCCATGGCCTCGCCGATGGCCCGGCCCACGCCCAGCACCATCGCGGTAGCCACACCGCTGCGGGCGGCAGGAAGGCTCACCCGGAAGTAGGTCTCCATCTCCGTGGTGCCTAAGGCGAGACTGGCCTCCTCATATTCCTTGGGAACGGCCCGGAGCGCCGTTTCCGACACGTTGATGATGGAGGGCAGGATCATAATGGCCAGCACGATCATGGCGGCCAGCAGGCAGGCGCCGGAGCTGAGATGGAACAGCGTCCGGATAGCCGGCACCAGCACGATCATGCCCACCAGACCGTACACCACCGACGGGATGCCCGCCAGCAGCTGTACCGCCGTGCGGATCACCGCCGCCAGCTTCGGCGGGGCCACCTTCGCCAGAAATACAGCAGTCAGCAGTCCCACAGGAACGCCGATGACGATGGCCCCGGCAGTGCCGTAAACAGAGGTCAGGATAAAGGGCAGAATTCCGTACTGTGCGCCGGTGGTGGTGTTGGTGGGGGCCCAGACCCTGCCCAGCAGAAGTTGAAACAGGCCGATCTGCCGAATGGCGGGCAGGCCGGAGAGAATGAGATAGATGCTGATGAGCAGCACAAAGGCCACCGCCACGATGCCGCACAGCAAAAAAATCAAATGTTCGCCTGCCTCGATGCTCTCAAACGCGACGGCGATGTGCGTGTAGAGCTTCTCTGGAGATAGGGCAGATGAAGGAAAGAAACAATTTTCTATAACCGTGCCGCTCCGGTGTATGCGGGGGATTTGTAATGCTTTCCACCGCGTTGACGGCGGTCAGAATTGCGTCAGAGTCCATGTTTGGCTCCTTTCTTGTTTTTCACGGGAACAGCCTCCACCCACAGCTATGGATGGAGGCGGACTTGTCATGCTGCGGGAAGAAGGGGTGTGTGCGGGGAACCCAGGAAGGGTTCCCTGCACTTTTTTAATCGCCCGGATTTCAGCCTTTGCTGAAATCCATGCCTGTCGCTGAATTTATTTCGCGACAGGCACCGCACCGGCAGCCTTGATCAGGTCGTTGGCGGCGGTGGAGGTGGCGTAGTCGAAGAAGGCCTGGGCCGCGGGGGACAGGGTCTCGCCGGTCTTGGTCACCAGCACGAAGGGACGCTGAATGGCGTAGCTGCCGTCCAGAACAGTGGCTTCCGTGCAGGCCACACCACCCACGGTGACAGCCTTGACGGTGTCCTTACCCTCCACAGCGGAGAGGGACGCATAGCCGATGGCATTGGGGTTGCCGGCAACAGCCTCGATGACGCCGCCGGTGGAGGTCAGCTCCTGGTCCAGCTTGCAGGCGTCCTTGGTGTCGGTGATGGACTCGAAGCCGTCCCGGGTGCCGGAACCGGCCTCACGGCCGATGCAGGAGATGGTGCCGGCATCGCCGCCCACTTCGCTCCAGTCGGTGATCTCACCGGTGAAGATCTTGGCGATCTGCTCCACGGTCAGGTCCTCCACCTTGCTGTTCGCGTTGACGATGACGGCGATGCCGTCCAGGGCCACCACGGTTTCCGTCAGGCCGCCGGTCTTTTCTTCGTCCTTCAGAGCCCGGGAGGAAAGGCCGATGTCGGCAGAGCCGTTTCCGGCCGCCTCAATGCCTGCGCCAGAGCCGGTGGGATCATAGGTGACGGTGACGCCGCTGTTGTCGGCCATGAACTGCTCACTCAGAGCGCCGATGACCTTTTCCATAGAGGTGGAGCCGTTGGTGGACACACTGCCGGAGAGGGTGGTCTCAGCAGGAGCCTCGGTCTGGGCGCTGTTGTCGCTGCTGGTGTCGGCAGGGGGTTCCGTCTTGGAGCCGCAGCCGGTAAGGGCCGCCAGGCTCAAGGCCAGGGTCAAAATCAATGCAAGTGTCTTTTTCATGTTTGTCTTCCTTTTTTATTTGATATTTGGGTTTTCCCCCTTTTCACACTTATCAGTGTACCGGCTGTATGTAAAAGGCAAAAGACAAACCATGTAAAATCCATGTCAAATCGTTCCACAAATCACTTCTCTGCTGAAAAAAGCAGAGGAAAAGCGTCTTTCCGCAGTGCGGAAAGACGCTTTTTGAAGCACAAACAGTCGATTCGGTTATCGCTGACCCTTGTCATAGGGAATGCCCTCCGCTTTGGGTGCGCGTGAATTCTTGGAGGTAAAGGCCAGCACGATCAGGGAGATGATGTAGGGCAGCATATTGTAAACGGAACTGGGAAGGTTCATGACCTTCAGGAAGGCAAAGCCGGTGTAGACGTTGCCCAAGGCCCGGAAGAAGCCGAACAGCAGCGCTGCCAGCGCGATGCGCTGGGGCTTCCACTGGCCGAAGATCATAACCGCCAGCGACAGGAAGCCGAAGCCGACCACGCCGTATTCAAAGCGCCACTCGGAGACGCCCGCCGTGATGAACACGATGCCGCCGAGACCGCCGAGCATGCCGGAGATCAGCACGCCCGCCCAGCGCATCTTATAGACGTTGATGCCGACGCTGTCCGCCGCCTGCGGATGCTCGCCGCAGGCCATCAGGCGCAGTCCGAAGCGGGTCTTATAGAGCGTGATGTACGACGCGATGAGCAGCAGGAGCGTAATGAGCATGAACCAGCTGAACTCAAACCCGCCGATATTCACGAGGAAGAGCTTCTTCGCCGGGCCGTACTGGATGATCGAGGAGACGTCATCGGGGTTGGCGGAGATATTGATCGCCTTGACGATGACGGTCGAGGCCGCGAGACCCAGCATGTTCAGCGCCGTACCGACGATGGTCTGGTCAGCCTTGAAGTTGATGCAGGCCACGGCCAGCAGCGCCGAATAGATCACGCCGAAGAGCATCGAGATCAGCACCACCGCGAGGATCATCACGATAGCGGGCACCGTGGGCGAGAGGTAGCGCATCACCAGCGCGCCGCCGAGCGCGCCCATAATCATGACGCCCTCCAAACCGAGGTTGATGACGCCGGAGTGCTCCGAGAAGCAGCCGCCGAGGGCGACGAGAATCAGCACGGAGGCGAAGGTCAGCGTATATTGCACCAGAAGCAGCATTACTTCTCGCCTCCTTTCTCCGTCTGCGCGGCAGCCGCCCTGGCCGCCGCCTTCTCCTCGCGGCGGGCGATGCCGCGGTTCATGGCGTACTTCATGAACAGCACGAAGCCGCACAGGTAGATGATGATGGCGGAGATCAGGTCGGAGACCTGCGCGCAGTACATGGTCTTATCCACATACGCGCCGCCGATGGTGATATGCTGGATGAAGAAGGAGGCCAGAATCGTCCCGATCGGGTTCAGGCCGCCGAGGAAGGCCGCGGCAATGCCGTTGAAGCCCATGGCGGGGACGGAGGACTGGCTGCACTGCCACTGCTCATAGCCGGTGAGGTAGAGCATCGCCGCGCCGAGACCGGCCAGCGCACCGCCGATGGCGAGCGTCAGGATCAGGTTGCGCCGCTCGGCCATACCGCAGTATTTCGCGGCGTTTTTGTTGTTGCCGGTTGCCTTCAGCTCATAGCCCAGGCGCGTCTTTTCCAGCAGGATGTGGAGCCCGACGGCGATGAGGATTGCCAGCGGAATCGCCAGTGTCACATACTGGTTGTTGTTAAAGAGCTTGCCGAGCCCCAGCGAGGGGATGATCGCGCCGCCGTTGACGTGCGCGACGGGCATCGTGTAGGGGCTGGCCGCTTCCTTCACGTTCGTGAGCAGGATGTTCACGACGTAGAGCGTGATCCAGTTGAGCATAATGCCGGAGATGACCTCGTTGACGTTGCAGTAGGACTTGAGCAGACCGCTGATGACGCCGAGCAGCGCGCCGCCCAGCATGGCCATAATCATGCACAGCCACCACGGCATGTGCCACGCCAGCGCCGCGTAGAGCGCCATGCCGGCGCCTGCGCAGTACTGTCCCGCGGCGCCGATGTTGAACAGGCCCGCCTTATAGGCAAACAGGATCGACAGCGAGCACATCAGCAGCGGCGCGGTTCTGACCAGAGTGTTGCCGAAGTACTTCATCTGCGTCTCGGGCTTTTTATAGGTCAGGAAGTTCTTGATAACGGTGGTAATCGCCTCGCCCGCGCCGGCGGGGTTGATGATCAGCAGGACAATATAGCCGATCAGCAGGCCCAGCACCACGCACAGAAGCGACGCGATCAGCGACTGCACGCCGTCCCGCTTCAGAAGATTCTTCTTCATGCCTTCACCTCGTCTCTCTTGGCGCCGGCCATGTACAGGCCCAACTCCTCCTGGGTGGTGGTCTTGGGATCCAGCTCACCGACAATCTCACCCTCGTACATCACGAGGATGCGGTCCGGCACATCCATGACCTCATCCAGCTCCAGCGAAACCAGCAGGACCGCGCGGCCCGCGTCGCGCTGGGCCACCAGCTGCTTGTGAATAAACTCGATCGCGCCGACGTCCAGACCGCGGGTCGGCTGCACGGCGACCAGCAGCTCGGGATTCTTGTCGATCTCGCGGGCCACGATGGCCTTCTGCTGGTTGCCGCCGGACATGCTGCGCGCCTGCGTGATGGGGCCCTGTCCGGAGCGGACGTCGTACTCCTCGATCAGGCGCGTAGCGTACTTGCGGATATTGTCGCGGCGCAGGAAGCCCGCCTTGGTGGTGAACTCCGGCTCGAAATACCGCTGCAGCACGAGGTTATCCTCGAGCGAATAGTCCAGCACAAGGCCGTGCTTGTGGCGGTCCTCGGGGATGTGGCTCATGCCGAGCAGACTCTTCTTGCGGATGGACAGGTTCGTGATGTCCTGCCCGCACATGGTGATCTTACCGCCGCTGAGCGGCTCCAGACCGGTCAGGCCGTAGACCAGCTCCGTCTGGCCGTTGCCGTCGATACCGGCGATGCAGACGATCTCGCCGCGGCGCACCTGAAAGCTGACGTCCTTGACGGCGTTGTTCTTATGCATCTTGCTCGCGACGGTCATGTGCTCGACGTTGAGCACGACCTCGCCGGGCTGACAGGGGGACTTTTCCACATGGAAATTGACGCTGCGGCCGACCATCATGGCCGACAGCTCCTCCATCGTGGTGTTCTTCGTCTCGACGGTGCCGATGTACTTACCCTTGCGCAGAACCGTGCAGCGGTCCGCGACGGCCATGATCTCCGCGAGCTTGTGGGAGATGAAGAGGATGGACTTGCCCTCCTTGGCGAGGTTCTTCATGATCTGCATCAGCTCGTCGATCTCCTGCGGCGTCAGCACGGCCGTCGGCTCGTCGAAAATGAGAATCTCATTGTCGCGGTAGAGCATCTTCAGGATCTCCGTGCGCTGCTGCATGCCGACGGTGATGTCCTCGACGAGCGCGTCGGGGTCAATCTGCAGGCCATACTTCTCCGAGAGGGCCATGACCTTCTCGCGCGCCTCTTTCTTCTGCAGGAAGCCGTGCTTCGTCGGCTCCACACCCATAATGATGTTGTCGAGCACCGAGAAACACTCCACAAGCTTGAAGTGCTGGTGCACCATGCCGATGCCGAGGGCATTGGCGTCGTTGGGGTCCTTGATGGTAACGACCTCACCGTTTTTCTTGATGATGCCCTCCTCCGGCTGGTACATGCCGAACAGGACGGACATCAGGGTTGATTTGCCTGCGCCGTTTTCGCCCAGCAGCGCATGGATCTCTCCGTGCCTGAGCTGCAGGGTAATGTTGTCGTTGGCGATGATCCCCGGGAAGCGTTTTGTAATATTCAGCATCTCAATAGCATACTGCGTTTCCAAGTTGAGTCGCCCTCCTTCCGTTTTCATGGCCCGCGCGCGAAAGATCGCGGGGACGGAAACCATTGTTAAGATACAGTATACTATAAATGCGCGCACAAAGTAAAGCTATTTCGGAGAAACCGCCCCGCTTTCGCGCGAAAAAGGAGAGACGCCCGCAGGCGTCTCTCCCCGAAACGGTAATCGCAAGCAGATTTACTTGATCTTGCCCTGATCGTCGACGGTGATGACGGTGGCATAGTCGGCAGCGGACTTGGAGGTGTCGTTGCTGACGGTGATCTTGCCGTCGAACATATCCTTCACGAGGGACTTATAGTTGTCCTGGGTGAAGCTGTCGGTCCACTGGGTGGTATCCATGGGCAGCTGGACATAGTTCTGCGTGGGATCGTCACCGGACACGAGACCCAGCGTCTCAACCTTACCGGCGTACTTGTCCCAGTTGCCGGCCATGATCTCGGTGAGCATGGTCTTGACCGTGGGGGCAAGGCCCTTCATGGCGGAGGTAACGGTCATCTTGTCGCCATACTTGCTGTCGATGATGCCAGCCTGGTCAACGTCAACGCCGATGACCTTCGCGCCGACCTTCTGCGCAGCCTCAGCCGCGGAGGAGTAGATGCCGCCGCCGCAGGCGAAGACGACCTGGGTGCCGCCCTTGTACCAGGTATCCATCGCGGCAGTGATGTCGGCATCACCGTAGAACTGACCGCCATAGACGTAGTTCATCTTGACATCGCTCAGGCCCATCTCCTTGGCAGCGGCGTCAACGCCCTGCACGAAGCCGTAGCCATAGCGCTGCACGGCGGGAACCGCCATGCCGCCCAGGAAGCCGAGGCTCTTGTAGCCCATCTTCACAGCAGCGTAACCGGCCATGTAGCCGCACAGCTCCTCTTTGTAGACAGCGCTGTAAACGTTCTTGGAGACGTGGGGCTGTTTGTCAGCAGACAGCAGCTCGTCAGTGGCGTTGCCGCTGGCATCCTTCTTGTAGAACTCGGAGGTGATGTCATACTCGCTGACGTCCAGCGCCACGAACTTGACATCGGGATACGTATCCTGCGCCTCCTTGATGGCGCCGCCGAAGGCGTAGCCGGGCATCACGATGACGGTGTAGCCCTCTTCCACGGCCTTCTCGATCATGGCAACACGCTCAGAGGTGCTGTCGCCGGACGGCTTGTAGTAGTTGAAGTCCACGCCGTTGGCCTCGCAGTAAGCCTTGCAGGCCTCGTAGGTGGTCTGGTTGAAGGACTGGTCGGTGATATCGCCGTAGTCGGTGATCATAGCGACCTTTTCGGTCGTCTTCCCGTCATTGTTGGCATCCCCGTTGTCCTTACCGCCGCAGGCGACAAGGGCGAGAGTCATGACAGCGGCCAGAAGCAGTGCAAGAAACTTTTTCATGATTCTATGTACCTTCCTTTTTAAATTTGGGCATGAAGCCCTTACTCGTGCATTATATCAAATTGATTTTACAAGGGCAAGCATTTTTTGTGCTTTTCCTATAATGCAGGTTAAATTTGTGTAAAGCGGCTCACTTCTGCGCCATCTTCACGGCGATCTCCAGACCGATTTTCATCATGTTGGTGAAATTCGTCTGGCGTTCGTCGGCGGAGAGCTCCTCACCGGTGATGAGGTTGTCGCTGATCGAGCAGATGGCGAGGGCGCGCTTGCCGAGGTAGGCGGCGGTGCAGTAGAGCGCGGCGGCCTCCATCTCGACGGCCATGATGCCCATCTTGCCGAAGCGGGTGTTGCGCCCGGCGGCGTCATAGAACGTGTCGGACGAATAGAGGTTGCCCACGGGCATCTTCACGCCCAGCTCCTTCGCGCTCTCGACGGCGGCCATGAGCAGGTCAAAGTCGCAGATGGGGGCGTACGTCCCGCCCAGCTCATACTGGCTGGCGAAGTTCGAGTTTGTGCAGGCGCCCTGACCGGCGACGACGCAGCCGAGCTCGAGATCGGCGCGCATCGCGCCCGCCGAGCCGACTCGGATGATGTTCTCGACGCCGTACTGGGTATAGAGCTCGTTGGAGTAGATGGCGATGGACGGCATGCCCATGCCGCTGGCCATCACGGAGACGGGCACGCCCTTGTAGGTGCCGGTGTAGCCCTGCACGCCGCGGACGTTGTTGACGAGGACGGGGTTTTCAAAAAAGGTCTCGGCGATGAACTTCGCGCGCAGCGGGTCGCCGGGCATGAGGACGGTTTTCGCGAAATCGCCGGGCTTGGCGTTGTTGTGGGGGGTCGGCATGGTTGGTTCCTCCTTATCAATCTTCCATGGCCTTCACGGCCTTGACAATGCGGCTGGTGCCGAGGCGGTCGGCGCCGAGGGCGACGAAGTCGCGCGCGTCGTCGAGATTGGCGATGCCGCCGGCGGCCTTGATCTTCACATGCGGGGCGACGTGCGCCTTGAACAGGGCGACATCCTCGCGCGTGGCGCCGCCCCCGCCGAAGCCGGTGGAGGTCTTGATATAGTCCGCGCCGGACTCAGACACCACGCGGCACAGTTCGATCTTCTCGGCATCGGTGAGCATACACGTCTCGATGATAACCTTGAGGAGCTTCCCGGCGCAGGCCTCCTTCACGGCTCTGATCTCGGCGAGGACGTCGTCATACAGGCCGTCCTTGACCCAACCGATGTTGATGACCATATCGATCTCGGACGCGCCGTTTTTCACGGCGTCCGCCGCCTCGAAGCACTTGGCCGCCGTGGTGTCGTAGCCGTTCGGGAAGCCGATGACCGTGCAGACGGCGATTTTGCCGTCGACGTACTCCGCCGCGCGGCGGACGTAGCTCGCCGGGATGCAGACGCTTGCGCAACCGTACTTCACGCCGTCGTCGCAGATGGTCCTGATCTCCGCCCAGGTGGCGGTCTGGCTCAGCAGCGTGTGGTCGACGCGGCTGAGAATATCCTGCAGCTCTTTTTCCATATGTCCAACTCCTTAATTTGATGTGTTTGTCGTGGGAATGTGTCCATTGTAGCATGTTTACGGCGCAAAAACAAGGCAAATCGCCCGGGGCGGCGCGCCCGTCCTGTAGGACTACAATACATCTTGGACAAGGAAACAAAAAGATACGAGGACTTTCGTTACCCCGGATTTAGGAACCAGAACAACAGCGTTTTTCGCAAGGGCATACACTTCCTCGGCATTGCTTTGTTTGAAGAAATAGCCGTGGCGCTTGCACCATTTTTGGTAACGCTCAGAAAATGCGTTGCAGCTCTGCTTCCGCACACAGTCCACATGCCAGAAGGTATGTGCAAAGTCAACCCATGCAAGGCTTATCCGCATGCAGACCGAAGTGCTACGCGGCGGCGGTTATTGGTATGTTGGGGATAAAAGCCCAGTGCTTGAAGAATTCAGGAATGAAATGCAGATATATGAGCGAATGTCCTATATGACGATGCTCCGCAGCGAGGCGTTCCGCGATATGCCCGCCGCACTCTGGCGGTTTGAGTCAGCCGCAGTTACAACGCCCCAGCTTGCAAAGGCGAGGGGCTACGCGCAGAACTGGGACGAGTTCAAAAAAGCGGGGATCGGGCTGCTCCTGTTCGGGAATGTCGGCACTGGAAAATCCTATGCCGCTGGCTGTATTGCCAATGCTCTGATTGACCGTCTGGAGTCCGTCCTCTTTGCGGGAATGTCCGATGTGGTCAACCGGATGCAAGGCAATTTCGGCGCAGACCGTGACAGCTACATGACATCTCTCATGCGTCCGGAACTGCTGATACTGGACGATCTGGGCGCGGAACGAAATACAAGCTTCGGCAAAGAGCGCGTTTTTGATGTGGTTGACAAACGGCTGCTGACCGGCAAGCCAATGATCGTCACGACCAATATTCCGCTTTCCGTTATGAAGCAAGCTGCCGATCTGGATGACCGCCGCATTTATGACCGCATCTTGGAAGTCTGCGTCCCGATCATGTTCGATGGAGACAGCTTCCGCAAAAGCACCGCTGCCGACAATCTGAAAACGGCGGCTCGTCTGCTCGGCTGATAAACCCAAGAAAGGAGCTTTTACATGGAGAATTGCATCGGCACCGTTCCGATCCATCTGAAAATGACGCTGACCGCCAGAGAGGCAGCAGAATACAGCAATATCGGTATCAACAAGATTGACAGTATGCTCCGCAGCCCCAACTGCCCCTTCGTCTTGTTCGTCGGGACGAAAAAGCTGGTAAAGCGTTGGGAGTTTGAAGAGTACATCAGCCGTACAATGGCAATTTGAAGGTAAGTTCACTATTGAGAAAAGAAAATCCTTGTGCTACAATTATAAAATGCATAGGGGCTTCTTTTCATAGTGGGAAAGGAGTTTCCGAATGGGTAAAAGTTTACGAGGCAAAGAATGCGGCAAGGGTATCTGCCAGAGAAGGGACGGATTATATCACGCACGTTTTGTAGACAAAGCAGGAAAACGACATGAGAAATATTTCCAGACGATTCCCGAGGCGCGTAACTGGATCGAGCAGGCGAAATATGCCGACAAGCACGAAGATGTGTTTTGCCCCTCGGACACGACGGTTGACGCATGGTTTTCATTTTGGATTGAGAACATTGTGGGCGATTTGGCACCCAACACCCTGCGAAATTATCGGGAGCGATACAAGCAGAATATCCAGCCCATCATCGGCAAAATGCTCCTTTCCGATGTGAAGCCCATGCACTGCAAAAAAGTGCTGCTTTCCATGGATGCGGATTATGCAGGGTCTACCATCCGGCAGACCTATATCACAATGGGTACGATGTTCAAAGCTGCGAAAATGAATGATCTGATTGCCAAGCACCCGATGGACAGTGTGCGTTTTACAAAGCCGGTCCGAGCGCCGGACGACATTCATTTTTTAACGCGGGATGAGCAAATCAGATTTCTTGAAGTTGCGAAACGTTCCCACAACTACAATCAGTACGCGCTGATCCTTGAAACCGGTTTGCGTACCGGTGAGATGATCGGGTTGACGTGGGATGCGATTGACTTTGAAAAGCGCACGCTCACGGTCAATAAAACGTTGGAGTACCGCCACAAGCAGCACTTTTGGCGCGCAGGTCCTCCCAAAACGCAGCAAAGCTATCGCACCATCCCGCTGACAGATCGGGCCTATGAAATT
>OGXA01002278.1_pt1 | contig 14139 bp, 6 predicted proteins | sample 1576171 | NCBI WGS metagenome assembly OGXA01 (sample SAMEA3541587, study PRJEB24748) | human gut metagenome | biome: human gut; feature: human-associated habitat; material: faeces | place: China | collected 2012 | reverse complement strand
GAACGCTTCCTCTGCTGCTACGGAGAGCGCAACGACATATTTGAAAAGTTTACCGAGTGTGCTGTTGGCGACGACTATATTGATGCGGCACTGTTCTTTGCAGAGCGCATCAAGAAAGATGCCGAGCAGTTTCGGGCAGAGGTTGAAAAACTGGATATTCCCGTTACGGTTATCACTCAGGTAGACTGTATCCCCGACCACTATAAGAACGACATCAACGGCAAAATCATCGCCATCAACCCGGCAATCCTCAAGCCGGAGTATCAAAGAGCTGACCGGCAGCTTTATCTTGTGACCGGCGGTTTTGGTGCTTCGGCAAATGCCCGTGGCAGCGCTGTGTTTTGCAGAAACCTCTATGACGGTAAGGATACCCGCTATGAGCGTATGGATGTGCTGGGTGAAGTAAAGCCGGAGCGTATGCCAGATTGGGCAAAAGAAAAAGCGGTTGCTATCAGCCGTAAGCACAAAACCAAGGGACAAGAACGATAAGGAGGTAAACATCTATGGCAGCAAAGAAAACCGCAGCCGAACAGGGCTTGCAGCAGAAAATGAAGGTGCTGGCAAAGCTCTTTGACGCAGGCTGTAAAACCGAAAAAGACTTGAAGGCGCTGACCTTGCCGACGATCCTGAAAATCCCCGATGTGACCGTTCCGGATATGACGGTCATCACCGAGCTTCAGGAGCAGGTTGCAAAGAACCGCCTTTTCTCATACTTGGGAGGTGGAACAGATGAGCCAAGCGACACGACCGAATGACCGCCACATCATTTGGAGCAACCAAAACCTTGATGTGGACGACTGGCGAGAGGACTACAAGGAGTTCCTTGAAGCCAACGAGCTGGACGACGACCCGAATGATGAGCAGGCACTCTATGAGTGGATGGAGGAAACCAATTACGACTACCTCTCCGATGAGCGAGTCAACCTGAATGTTCAGCTTTCCCAGCCGATCATTGTCATTGGCGACATCGGCAGATGGAACGGCAGAGTGATGGGCTACAAGGACATCCCCTCCGGCAATATTAAGGACTGCTTATACGCCGATACCGACTATACCGAATGGTATGTAGATAAGTACGGCGATCTTCGTGCCGATGCAACTCACCACGACGGCACGAATCACTATCTCTACCGTGTGTTCAAAGACGGCGTTTCCGAAACACAGATGGAGAACCTGAGAGATAAAATCTATCACGGCAAAGCCACACGAGCCGATATTACCCGGCTGACCCGGCGACTTGGGGATGAGATCGCCGCCGTTTACGGCTTTGACATCCCGAAACAACGAACACTGCAAGAAAGGGGCGCAAGATAATGACAGATTTCACACTGCGACCGCTGACCGTTCCCGAACGCAAATACACCTACGCTCAAAGCTCGCAGCTTCAAGGGCAGACAGGCAATATCGGTTATCTGCGTGGGGACTTCGGCTCAAGCGGCGATCAGTTTTATACCACTTGGTTTGATACCCGACCGCAATGGAAAAGCGATGAGTTCAAGCGGGACTTGGACGATGTAATCAACGCCCTGCGCTCCGAGGAGTACGGACTGCTTCAAAGCCGTTCTCAGATGGTGCGTTATGGGCGTGAGAACAAGGAAAGCGAAATGCAGGGTGCTTATACCACTGAGTTCGGCTTCCGAGCAGATACCGAGAAATATGCGTTCGTGCTTCGCTGTAATCCAACGAGGGGCGACTATAACTTCTACTGCCTCTGCTATGTAAAGGAATGGCTGGACAAGCACATCGAAGAAGCCAACCGGGACATTCGCTTTATTGACAGCCACTATAAAGAGTTGTTCCGTATCCCGGACGGAGAGCGCATCATTGTGACCGACCGTGACGGTAAGACGGAAAGCTATCCCTGCCGCTATATTGACAACTATCACACAGAGGTTGGGCGCAATCTCTTTCACATTTGCGAGTTTGCCGAGCGTATGGAGCAAGGCGGCTGTACCTACGCTCCTATGGAGCCGCCCTTGCCTCCGATGTGCTATTCCATACTCCCGTCTACCGGCGAAGTCATTCAAATCGACCGCTGGCAAAAGGGCTATACCGCCACAAGGTTTAACGATGGGAACCGTGCAGAGAACGAAGCGATTAAGGATGAGTTCAATGCGAAGCTGGGCGTCAGCAAGGCGCAGGAGCAGGCGATGCTTGCCGGTTCTATGATCCGGTGGGACTCCATTGCCGCCAAACCCAAGAGCTATGATGAGAACGGCAAAGCCATCAAGCCAAAAGACTATGAACGATAAGGAGGTGTCCGCCGATGGCACGAAAATACGACTTCATCTCGGAGCTGTATAACCGAACCTGCAAAACGGTCGTTGCAACCCCCGCAAGCTGGGAAGCGTTTCTGCGCTCTGCCTGCTACAACTATCGTCTGCGCTTTGACGAGCAGCTTTTGGTTCACGCTCAGCGACCGGACGCCACCGCCGTTCTTCAGATCGACGACTGGAACCAAAAGTTTGGGCGATGGGTCAATCGTGGGGCGCACGGCATTGCCGTTTTTGAGGATGCCGACCAACGCCGCCAGCGGCTTGTCCACTACTTCGATATTTCCGACACGCATCCCAGCCGCTTTTCCCGCAGAGTTCCCATTTGGCAAATGCGGGACGAATACACGGCAGAAGTGATCGACACGCTGGAAAGCACCTTCGGAGAGTTGAACGACAAGGAAACCCTTGCCGTTGCCATCGAGTCGGCGGCAAGAAACGCCGTAGAGGACAACATCCCCGACTATCTCCCCGATCTGATTTACAGCGTGAAAGACAGCTTCCTGGACGGCGTATCCGAAGAAGAAATCACCCACATTTTCAAAAAAGCGGTGAGAAACAGCGTCGCCTATATGACAATGACCCGCCTGGGCATTGAAGCCGGAGAATACTTTGAACCCGATGATCTTCGGGATGTGGTGAATTTTACGACCCCTGCCACGCTGAACGCCCTCGGCTATGCCACCAGCGATATTGCGGAGATGGGACTTGCGGAGATTTCCCGCACCATTCTTGCCCTCGACCGTCAAAATCGCATAATTGCAGAGAAAACCAAAGCCGATTACAATGTAGGCAAAGAAAAAACCGAAAGGAGTCCTGACGATGAACGAGATCACTTACACGAGGCAGGGGGATTATCTGCTCCCCGATCTGACAATGCCGGAGCAGCCGGAGCTGTCGATGGGCAGGTACGCCCGGATGCGGAGGAAGTTCCTGAAGGAGCATCACAAGGTACGCTACTACAACCTGCTGACGAGCTGCGCCCTGAACGAGCATCTGAACGACACGGAGCGCAGAGCGAACGAGCTGGAACAGATGCTGACGGAGCAGATGGCAGCGTCGGAGGGCGTGACGGAGAATCTGAAAGCGACGGATATGATGAGCTGGGTTCGGAAGATGAACAGTATCCGGAGCCGGGTTCAGGAGATCGTGATGGCGGAGGTAATCTTCGCTTAGACTACTACGACCGAAGCCACGAGGATAAAAGCCTGCCGTTCTTTGGCGGCGACGACACCGTTCGTGAAATCCTCGGCACTACGCCGCACCTGAAAGCAAGCAAAGACGAGATACGGGCATTCTTTGAAGCTACCGCTGATGAGAACGCCCGTATTTCTTATATCAAGCGCATTTTCAACAACGACTATACCGAGGTCATTCTGAGAGATGGACGGCGTGTGGGCTACAAGACCTATCAGAATGTGTTGCAGCTTTGGGAGGGCAGTTATCTCTCCCGCACAGCACAGAGCTTCTATGATTGGGGCGTAATTGCCCAGCATTTTGAAGCGATGCGGCTGCTTGGAGAGTTGCAGGACACGATGAAGCCGCTGCCATCCATTGATGGGCAGTTGAGCTTGATGACAGCAGGAGCAGAGGAACGAAAGCCCTCTGCTTTTACTTTTTCTCAGGAGATCATCGACGCTGTTCTCACCCGTGGAAGCGGCATCTCTGAGGGGAAAATGCGAATCTATGAGCAGTTCCAAAAGAGCCTGTCTGCAAAGGAAAATGCCGACTTTCTGAAAAACGAATACGGCTGGGGCGGTGCTTATCCCGTAATCGTCGGAGCCGGTATTGATGAACAGCACGACGGTAAGGGTATCCGTATTTCTAAAGGCATCGGAAGCGATAAACCTCATATCGACCTGAAATGGAGTCAGGTGGAGAAGCGTATTGCCGAGCTGATAAAACTCGACCGTTACTTGAACCCCAAGGAAAAGGCACAGTATCCTGCGTGGCTGCAAAGGCAGGAAGAACGCCGAGCAGAGCTTGCCGAGGAACGCAGGAACAGAGAAATCTTGTCTACCGCACCTTCCGAAAAGGCAGAGCCGAAAAATGAGCGATATGAGTACCACCTCGGCAGCACCGTCTATCTCGGCGCAAACGAGTATGAAATCCTGTCCTTTGATGATGAGCGTGTAATGCTCTATGATACGCAGTTTCCGCTTTTCAACAAGGAAATGACGAGAACTGAGTTCGACAGCAAGGTGCAGGAGAACCCGCTGAATGACCATTTGAAGGTAGTAGAAAAATATCGCGAAGAAAAGGCGGTTGAGTTCGACATCGGGATGGGCTATCTCGGCAACGGACTGACCGTTTGGAACCGTGCCGTGGAGGTCAATGGGGACTATCAGAACATTGCCCACATCTCCCCCGAAGGTGAGATCACCTACTATGTACCAGACCTGCCGCAAAGCGTTGTGAAACGCATTGAGAAAGCAGCGGAACGGGAGAAATCTCACGCCGACCCGAACACAACACCTATCGGGGATGACGACTACTATTTTCACCGTCCCGATGTCGGTGAGTTTGAAGCAGTCTATTATAACCTTGACGCAACAGCGGGCGGTCAGTTTGTATTTGCCCATCTGCCCTATGAACTTATAGCCGAAGCAAAGGCAGCTACGGACAGTACGGACGGCTTCTTTGAATACCTTGACGAACACGCCAAGACGGAGCTTATTGACTTCGGAACGCCCGAATACGACGCCGTACTGAAAGAATACGCCGACCCGCATCCCGAACGCATCGGCAGAAGCGAGGATACGATGAACACCCTCGTATCTCAAGCAGAAAGCGAAGTAACGCAGGAAAAACATCTTCCGCAGTTTTATCGGGACTATCTTGAAATCAAAGCGGACAATCCGAACAGCCTTGTACTGTATCAGATGGGTGACTTTTTTGAAGCCTATGCCGAGGACGCAGAAGTCGTAGGGACAGCTCTTGACTTGGTGCAGACTACCCGTGCCGTCGATCACAACACCCGTGTCCCTATGGTGGGATTTCCGCAGCACCGCTTGGAAACCTACCTTACAATGCTGACCGACAGAGGGTACGATGTAGAGGTCAACGCTTTGGAGGATGGCGAACGCATTACCCGCACCGTGGTTTCCACCACGAAGGAAGCGCCCATCGAGTCCAAACCTATCGGCAGGATCGACTATCTCGGCACGGACGGCAAGGTCGGTGAAAGCATCGAGTACACCAGTCCTTATCAGTTTGAGAAAGACATCAAGGAGGAAAACTACTACGGTGTGCCGATGAGTATTGTTCTGTATAAGGACAAGGACGGCAGTACCATTCCGCACGGGTTTATCGCACAGCTTGACCCACCGCCCAAGGGCTTTGAGATCATCGACAGCCCGTATCTTACGGAACGATTTGCCGTCATTGAAACAGAAAACGGCTATGCGGTCTGGGATGAAACCCGCAGCGCAATCTATGTAGACGAAGAGGGCGTCAGTGAGGAGTTTGCCAGCGAATGGCAGGCAAACGACTATCTGAAACAGCTTCAAGGGATTCCTCCCATTGAGCGTACCGAAGCCTCCCTTGATACGGCGAAGCATCTCATTGATGATTTTTGCCGTGAGGAGTATCAGCGTGAGGATGGTGCGGACTACACCGATCTTACCAATGTAGGTATTGCCTACACCACCACAGAGGATGACAAGCACGAAATACAGGCAAGGGTCAACCTTGTGGATTTCCGCATCGAAACTCTTGCAGATGGCAAGGTCGTCCGCAGTGTGCAGTATGCGTCTCTTGAAGAACTGACCGAAAAAGGACTGCAAGCACTGTCCTTTGACGACCTTGTTTATCTCTCCGAGGAAGAACTTGCACAGGTGGAAGCACCTCTTACCCCTGTTTGGGAGCATCCGAAGAAAAGTCGGGTGCAGACCCTTGATATTCATCCCGAAATCCCAATGGCAGACCGCCATACCTTTGACCTTGCTTCTCACGAGGTCGAGGAGGTCAACAAGAAAGAACGCTTCCACCGCAACTATGCGGCGATCACCGTTCTGAAAAGGTGTCAGGAAGAAAACCGCTTCGCCACACCGGACGAGCAGATCATCCTCTCTAAATATGTGGGCTGGGGCGGTATTCCCGAAGCCTTTGATGAGAGAGCCGGTTCTTGGCAGACAGAGTTCGGGATGCTGAAAAACATCCTGACACCGGAGGAATACGCTTCCGCAAGAGAAAGCACTCTGACCGCTTTCTACACGCCGCCAACGGTTATCAATGCCGTGTATAAGGTGATGAAACAGCTTGGCTTCCGTGAGGGCAACATCTTGGAACCGTCCTGCGGCATCGGGCATTTTATCGGTATGCTTCCCGAAGAAATGAAGGAAAGCAAGATCTACGGTGTGGAGCTGGATACGGTTTCTGCCGGTATCGCACAGCAGTTATATCAAAAGTCCTCTATCGCCACACAGGGCTTTGAGGAAACCAACCTCCCCGACAGCTTCTTTGATGCCGTTGTGGGGAATGTACCCTTCGGGGATTTCAAGGTTCCTGACAAGCGTTACGACAAGCACAAGTTTTTCGTTCACGACTACTTCTTCGCCAAATCCTTGGACAAGCTCCGTCCGGGCGGCGTAATGGCGCTCATTACGAGCAAGGGTACGATGGATAAGGAAAACTCCGCTGTCCGAAAGTATATTGCTCAGCGAGCTGACCTGCTTGGTGCTATCCGTTTGCCGAATAACACCTTTAAGGGTAACGCCGGAACGGAGGTCGTTTCGGACATTCTTATTCTGCAAAAGCGTGACCGCATTGTGGATATAGAGCCGGATTGGGTACAGCTCGGCACAGATGAAAACGGTATCCTGATGAACAGGTACTTTGTTGAGCATCCCGAAATGATACTCGGAGAGATGAAAATGGTGTCGGGGCGTTTCGGTCCCGAAGCCACCTGCGTCCCTTACGAGGGGGCAGACCTTGCCGAGCAACTCGGCGAAGCCGTTTCCAATATTCACGGTGAGCTGACCGCATATGAGGTGGAGGATGAGCTTGCAGAGGAGGACAATTCCATTCCCGCCGACCCCACTGTCCGCAACTTCTCATACACCGTTGTGGACGACAAAATCTACTATCGAGAAAACAGCCGTATGGCTCCGGTGGAGGTATCCGCTACCGCAGAGAACCGCATAAAGGGTATGATCCGCATCCGTGATTCGGTCAGAAAGCTGATCGAATTGCAGACGGAGGATTACCCCGACTCGGAAATTAAAGCGGAGCAGGAGCGATTAAATGCTCTTTATGATGCCTTTTCCAAGCAGTACGGACTTATCAACAGCCGTGCCAACATCTCCGCCTTTTCACAGGACAGCTCCTTTTCTCTGCTCTCGGCTCTTGAGGTCTTGGGCGATGAGGGGCAGCTCGAACGCAAGGCGGATATTTTCTACAAGCGAACCATCAAGCCACACACCCCGGTCACTTCCGTAGATACCCCCAGCGAAGCACTTGCCGTTTCTATGGGCGAAAAAGCCCGTGTGGATATGGATTATATGTGCGAGCTGACCGGCAAGACCGAGGAAGAAATCTTTGCGGACTTGAAGGGCGTTATCTTTCTGAACCCGATGTACGGGTACGGCAATTCCACGCAGGCAAAGTACCTGATGGCAGACGAATACCTCTCCGGCAATGTCCGGGAAAAGCTGGTACTCGCCCGAAAGTCGGCGGAGCTTTACCCCAAAGATTACACCGTAAATGTGGAAGCACTGGAACGGGTACAGCCGAAAGACCTGACCGCCAGCGAGATCGCTGTTCGGCTTGGTGCTACTTGGCTGCCGACCGAAATTGTCGAACAGTTTATGTTTGAGTTCTTGGGAACACCGAGGTACGCACAGTGGAACATCAAGGTTCACTTCTCTGCCTACACCGGCGAGTGGAATATTGAGGGCAAGTCCTATGACCGCAGCAATGTGAAGGCATACAGTACCTACGGTACGGGGCGCATCAACGCCTACAAAATCATTGAGGAAACACTGAACCTTAAAGATGTCCGCATCTTCGACTATGTAGAGGACGCAGACGGCAAAAAGAAAGCCATTCTGAACAAGAAGGAAACGGCAATCGCACAGGCAAAGCAAGAGCTGATCAAGCAGGGTTTTCAGGATTGGGTCTGGTCTGATCCTGAACGCAGAGAACGGCTTTGCATCCTTTACAACGAGAAATTCAACAGCTTGCGTCCCCGTGAGTACGATGGAAGCCACATCGTTTTCAGCGGTATGAACCCGGAAATCGAGCTTCGGGAACACCAAAGAAATGCGGTGGCGCACATCCTATATGGCGGGAATACGCTGCTTGCACACGCCGTGGGTGCAGGGAAAACCTTCGAGATGGTTTCGGCGGCGATGGAGTCCAAACGGCTCGGATTGTGCAGTAAATCCCTGTTTGTCGTACCCAACCACCTCACCGAGCAGTGGGCATCGGAGTTCTTACAGCTTTATCCCTCAGCCAACATTTTGGTGGCAACGAAGAAAGACTTTGAAACCAAGAACCGCAAAAAGTTCTGCGGCAGAATTGCCACCGGCGATTACGATGCCATCATTATCGGGCATTCGCAGTTCGAGAAAATACCGATGTCCATTGAACGGCAGCGGGCGATCCTCGAACAGCAGCTTGATGAAGTTACGGAGGGCATTACGGAACTGAAAAAGAACCGTGGAGATAACTTCTCCGTAAAACAACTGGAACGCACAAAGAAATCTGTCAAGCAGAAGCTCGATAAGCTCAACGACCAATCCAAAAAGGATGATACAGTGACCTTTGAGGAGTTGGGTGTTGATAGACTCTTTATCGATGAAAGTCACTACTACAAGAACCTGTTTCTCTTTACAAAAATGAGGAATGTAGGCGGCATTGCTCAAACCGAAGCAATGAAGTCCAGTGACCTTTTTATGAAATGCAGGTATTTGGACGAACTGACCGGAGGGCGTGGGACAGTGTTTGCGACAGGAACGCCGATCTCCAATTCGATGGTCGAACTTTACACCATTCAGCGGTACTTGCAGTACAATACCCTTGTTCAGAACAACTTGCAGCACTTCGATGCCTGGGCTTCCACTTTCGGAGAAACCATTACGGCAGTAGAACTTACACCCGAAGGAACGGGATACCGAGCTAAAACACGCTTTGCCCGCTTCTACAATTTACCGGAGCTGATGGCGATGTTCAAGGAAATCGCAGACATCAAAACAGCGGATATGCTTGACCTGCCAGTGCCGAAAGCGGTCTTTCACAATATCTCGGTGAAGCCATCTGAAATCCAAAAGCAAATGGTAGCCGAGCTTGCGGAGAGAGCCGAAAGGGTACGAAACGGTATGGTTGATGCCAAGGAAGATAATATGCTCAAGATCACCAACGACGGCAGAAAGCTGGCTCTTGATCAGCGGCTTATCAATCCGTTGCTCCCTGATTTTGAGGACAGCAAGCTCAACGCCTGCGTGGACGCTATGTTTGAAACTTGGGAGCGTGGCAGTGAGAAGCGGTTGACCCAGCTATTTTTCTGCGACCTGTCTACGCCGAAAAACGACGGCTCCTTCAATGTCTATGACGACATTCGACAGAAGCTGATTGCCCGTGGCGTACCCGCCGATGAGATAAAGTTCATCCACGAAGCGGATACCGAAGCAAAGAAGCTGGAGCTGTTCAAGAAGGTACGCCGAGGGGATGTCCGCATCCTGATGGGCAGTACGCAGAAGATGGGAGCCGGTACGAATGTGCAGAACAAACTTGCCGCATCCTCCGATCTCGATTGCCCGTGGCGACCCTCTGACTTGGAACAGCGGCTCGGCAGAAGTATCCGGCAAGGCAACGAAAATGCAGAGGTTCACATCTACCGTTTTGTAACGGAGGAAACCTTTGATGCCTATTTGTATCAGCTCGTGGAAGGCAAGCAGAAGTTCGCTTCGCAGATAATGACCAGCAAATCGCCGGTGCGATCCTGCGAGGATATTGACGAAACCGCACTGTCTTACGCTGAAATCAAGATGTTGGCGACCGGCAATCCCCACATCAAAGAGAAGATGGACTTGGACATTCAGGTTCAGAAATTGCGGCTCTTAAAGTCCAGCTTCCTTTCCGAAAAATATGCTTTGGAGGATAAGATCATCAAGTTTTATCCGCAGGAGATCGCACGGCGGGCTGATGTGATTGCGGGATTAAAATCCGATATGGAAAGAGTTGCAGAGCACCCGAAGCCGTCTGATGAAACCTTTGTTGGTATGACGGTCAAGGGTGCTTTCTATTCAGAGAAAGCGGATGCCGGCAACGCCATCTTGGAGGCGTGTAAGGCAATGACGAATCCCGAACCCATTCCCCTCGGTGAATACCGTGGCTTTACGATGGAGCTGTACTTTGAAGCAAGAGAATACAAAGTGCGGCTCAAGGGTGAGCTTGGCTATCCCGTAACCCTCGGCACGGACACCTTCGGTAATATCACCCGCTTGGATAATGCGCTGGAGGGGCTTCCAAAGCGTTTGGAGATGAACGAAATGGAGCTTGACAACATCAAAAAGCAGTTTGAAACTGCGAAGGTCGATGTGGAAAGACCGTTCCCGCAGGAGGAAGAATTGAAAGCTAAGACCGACCGGCTGAACGAACTCAACGCTCTGCTCAATGTGGATAAGCGTGAGAACGAGATCGTTGGCGGTGAACCCGATGAGGGTGAAGAACCGCCCGAAAAGAAACCGAGGGACTTGGAACGCTGATTAATGCGGTATGGGAATGATCTCATACTGCCGACACATAGCCGCTTGGTTTTCAAAAGAAATCAGGCGGCTATTTCTATTTTGAAGGAGGTGTTCGCTATGAACGAAACAAATTACAACGCTCGTCTTTTGTAGGCGAAGATGAAATCTTTCGGTATTATTGTATTGACCGATCAATTCGGCCCGGCGGGAAGATCGCCGCTTTTTTACCTGCACCCTTCCAATCTCGGTCCTTTCGCGATATAATATCACTTCATGAAAAAAACGAAGATACAGGGAGACGGAAAAATGCAGTTGCGGGAAGATCGCCCGGCTGACTGCCAGCGTCTAGAGATGCTGTTCCTTGCGGCAGACGAACGCGGCGTGGGTCTTGGCAGGCAGATGCTGGAATGTGCCGTGCGGCATTACGGCGTCCGGGAGCTGACGGTCAACGCGCAGACGGTCGGCTTTTATGAGCACACGGACCTTTCCGCCTGAACGCGGACGGAATGGATGAAGCGGGCGAGCGATTCCCGCTGCTGTATATGAGAAGAAACCGGAGTGAAAAAACATGATCGATAAGATGCTGATCCGTGGAGCAAAGGTCCACAACCTGAAAAATATTGACGTCGATATTCCACTTGGAAAAATCGTCGGGATCGCAGGCGTGTCCGGGTCCGGCAAGTCTTCGCTGGCGCTGGGCGTGCTGTATGCCGAAGGCTCGCGCCGCTATCTCGAGGCCCTGTCCACCTATACCCGCCGCCGCATGACGCAGGCATCGCGGGCCAGCGTGGACGAGGTGCTGTATGTACCTGCCGCGCTGGCCCTGCACCAGCGCCCCGGCGTGCCGGGCATCCGCAGCACGTTCGGCACGGGAACGGAGCTTCTGAACAGTCTGCGCCTGATGTATTCCCGCCTTGCCAGCCACCGCTGCCCGAATGGCCATTATCTGGCCCCTTCGCTGCTCGTCGCGGCCGGGAAGGAGCTCGTCTGCCCGGCGTGCGGCGTGCATTTTTATGCTCCGTCTGCCGAGGAGCTGGCATTCAACTCGCAGGGCGCGTGCCAGAAGTGCGGCGGCACGGGCATGGTGCACACCGTCGATATGGCGACGCTTGTGCCGGATGAGCCCCTGACCATCGACGAGGGTGCGGTTGCCCCGTGGAACAGCCTGATGTGGTCCCTAATGACGGATATCTGCCGCGAGATGGGCGTGCGCACGGATGTGCCGTTCCGCGAGCTGACGGAGCGGGAGAAGAACATCGTGTTCCACGGCCCGGCGGAGAAAAAGCACATTTTCTATCACAATAAGAATACCGGGCAGGCCGGTGATCTGGATTTTACCTACTTCAACGCCGTTTACACCGTAGAAAATGCTCTTTCCAAGGTCAAGGACGAAAAGGGCATGAAGCGAGTGGAAAAGTTTTTGAAAGAGGATGTCTGCCCGGATTGTCACGGCACGCGCCTGTCGAGCGCGGCCCGCGCGCCGAGGCTACGGGGTATTTCTCTGGATGAGGCCTGTACCATGTCGCTGACACAGCTCGTCGAGTGGGTAAAGAGTGTGCCTTCCGGCCTGCCGGAGGAGATGCGCCCAATGGCTGAGAGTATTTGCGAAGCATTCCAAAGCACGGCCAAGCGCTTGATGGACCTCGGACTGGGCTATCTGACGATGGACCGCTCGGCGTCGACGCTCTCGACCGGTGAGCGCCAGCGGATGCAGCTGGCCCGCGCAGTGCGCAACCGCACGACCGGCGTCCTCTATGTGCTTGACGAGCCGTCCATCGGCCTGCACCCGTCGAATATCGTGGGCCTGACCGGTGTGATGCACGATCTGGTCGCCGACGGCAACTCCGTCATTCTGGTCGACCACGACACGCAGATCCTGAAAGAAGCCGACTGGATCGTCGAGATGGGCCCGGAGGCGGGCGCAAAGGGCGGCTATGTCATCGCACAGGGGGCGATCCCTGCAATCGAGGCCAACTCCGCCTCTCAGATCGGACCTTTTCTTGCCGGAACGGCAGAGACAAAGCTGCGCTGCTGTACTGAAAAAGAGACGCTTTTTGCAAACGGGACGATCCATCTTTCCACCGATTCCATCCATACCGTCAAGCCGCTGGAGGTGGATATCCCCAAGGGGCGCCTCACCGTCGTGACCGGCGTGTCCGGCTCCGGCAAGACGACCATGGTGCTCGAGAGCCTGATCCCCGCGCTGGAGGCAACCATCGCTGGCAGTGCACTGCCAGCGCATATCCGCACCGTTTCGGCCGACGGCATCGCGCATGTCAAGCTCATCGACGCGACGCCGATCGGCATCAACGTCCGCTCGACGGTCGCGACCTATGCGGGCGCGCATGACGAGCTGCGCAAGCTCTATGCCAAATCTCCGGACGCGAAGGCGCGCGGCTATAAGGCAGGCGATTTCTCCTACAATACCGGCTCCCTGCGTTGCCCCGGCTGCGACGGCACCGGCATCGTCAGTCTGGACGTGCAGTTCCTGCCGGATGTGGACATTCCCTGTCCGGACTGCCATGGCTCACGCTATGCCAGAGCGGCCGAAGCAGTCCGCCTGACGAACGGCGCGGGGGAGAGTGCTTCGCTTCCGGAGCTGATGGATATGGACGTGAATTCCGCGCTGGAATTCTGCCGGGACCGGAAGACCGTCAGCCAGAGACTGGCCGTTCTCCGGCAGCTGGGCCTCGGCTACCTGACGCTGGGCGAGGAAACGCCGAGCCTGTCCGGCGGCGAGGCACAGCGGCTCAAGCTCGCCAGCGAGATCGGCAGGACGCAGACGGACTCCGTCTTTGTGTTCGATGAGCCGTCTATCGGCCTGCATCCGTTGGATGTTCGCGTACTGCTCGGCGTTTTTCAGGCGCTGCTGGACAACGGCGCGACCGTCATCGTCATCGAGCACGACCTTGACGTGATCCGAAACGCCGACTATGTCATCGATATGGGCCCCGGCGGCGGAGACGCGGGCGGCCGGATCGTCGCCAGCGGCACACCGCAGGAGATCCGGGAAAATCAGGCCAGCATCACGGGGCGGTATCTCTGACCGCGTTTCCCCGTCTTCAGGCGCTCCGGACCGGAAATGCACGGACCAAATTGGCGCGCCGGTTGAAAAAACGGTCGAACTATGCTATACTCTTTTTATCTTTGTCCAAAAGCAGGGTGACTTTTTTGAA
>OGXA01002264.1_pt1 | contig 14198 bp, 9 predicted proteins | sample 1576171 | NCBI WGS metagenome assembly OGXA01 (sample SAMEA3541587, study PRJEB24748) | human gut metagenome | biome: human gut; feature: human-associated habitat; material: faeces | place: China | collected 2012 | reverse complement strand
AGGGTTGTGATCACCCTGGAAGGGGAGGAATTATGGATATACATGACACAGCCCGTATCAGAGTTGTAATACTCCACTTCTAATGTTGGGTATTTCTGCTTCATATAGATGGCTAAAGCTGCGCTATCTTTACCTCCAGAAATACCAAGTACATGTCTTACTTTAGTCATTGTTCAATTTTTTTTATTATACTTAAAAGTGTATACGTATCAATGTCTCGATCGCCAGACAAAAACTTATTAATCTTTTCTTCAAGAGTTTTAGCTTGTTTGGTCTTTACAGAACTTAACTGTATGATTTGTTGCGTTGCAGCGCCGTTATTCGAAATAATCTCAAATCGGAAGAAGTTGTCTTCGTTTGTTAATCCCTTGTCGCTGATTTCGACATATTTTAGAAGTTCTTTGAAAGAGTGTATGAGGTTATCCATCAAGTACGCCTCTTCTTCATCCAACAACGACTCTAACTGTTTGTCAAGCACAATATAAGCGAGCGATTGATACCATGTTGTTCGGTCAGTATTTTTAGCTATAATACGTGTCAAGAAAGTTTTTTGTCGTTCTGTCAATAAGTATGTCTTAATTGACGCATAACGATGTTCTAACTCAACTTTATATGATGCGTACTCCTTCGATTTTAAGCCAAGTTCCTCAACTAACATGCCCTCTAAACGGTTAATAAGATTAGAGTAACACATACGGAGTTCCCTAATTGACTTTTGTAACAACTCAACATATCGCATTAAAACATCGGTGTTTTCAGCAATTTCGGTATCTTTGAAACCTAATGCACGAGGCAAATCCTCAAAAAAAGTCTTCTCAGGATCTTTTGCTAATGCCAATGCTGTGCGAAATTTTACAGTTGATTTTTGTAATCGCTTCGTGTGTTTTGCATATTTGTTAAGTTTCTTGTAGAATAACAAGAATGGCTTAATTGTTTCTATCAAACTCTCTGCTGTAAATTCCGCATCCTGTGACAGATTCAAAGCTTCACGATATTTATTGAACAAGTCAAGTTTGACCCCATCAACATTGAAAGCCTTAACAGAAAAGCCTACAGGAGACTTCTGCATAATATCAAGCACTTCGCGAGTAATTGTAGGAATATATATTCCAGTATCATTATAGAGTGAATAATCATTCTTTTTGATAATCAAGAATGCAGGTAGCCATAAATCTATAACGCCTTGTTTCAACTTAAATGGACGAGAACGTAATATCTTAATTAATTCTCCCAATTTCCGAGGCTTTTCCTTGCTGCTTTCAAGGAAATTCTCGCACGCATTCCACAAAGGTAAAAAGCTCTCATCAATCGGAGCGTCTAGTATATATTCTCGTCCAATGCGTCGATGAATACCTGTATTATGAAGTAGTGTCAGGTATATGGTTTTCTCTGGTGGAAATTTTCCATCTTCGAATCCAAGATTAGCATTTGCACCATTTTCCAAAAGATGAGTAAGGAAGTTTACGCGAGCTATTGACATCGCACTACTTGGCTTATGCTTATTAACCATCTCATTGATGAATATAGGAGTATCACTGTACACATCATTGCTGATTGTAGATAGCCACTTGTTAAACATTGCTTTTGAAGATATATCAATCACTTCACCACGATAGACCCATTCTACATCCTCATTAAAATTGAATAGCGTATTGAGTACACTTGCGTTCAAAAGGTTTTGTTCGTGTGCAATCAGAGCTTTAATTTCCTTTTGTGCGACATTGTCCTTACTGTCAACATCTTTTTGTACATAGGCCAGTTTATCTAATTGCCATACATGGTCAATGATTTGATTTGCCTTCTTGAAGTAAGCGTACAGAATTGCCTCCTTAACACCTGCTGAATGCTGTTTGAGATTCTCTAATGTAAGACTCTCGTTAAAAATTAAGTTGATGTATCCATCAATTTCACCTTGTGGCTGACTAATTATTGGCTGATCGGAGATTTCATACTTAAAGTATCTAGGAGTTCCCTTACGGAAGTATGACGCATTAGCAAACTCAGTAGGGAGATTAAAGCATGCGACAAGTTTCTCCACGACATCTCTCGAGCGAGGAACTATTCCGGCAGCTTTTAACAATTCACCTTCAATATTAACATCTGTACCTTCAAACAAGATGTACTGCGATTTATAAGTAGCATAACGAATTATCTTGTGTTGAGTAAGTAACTCTATAATATATTCGGGAGCACTAATTCCAAGTGCAAATTTTGCGTATGCAGATAAGTCTTCTTTGTTGAGTTGAACACCTGCTTTCCCAAAGAGGTTAAGCATACCTATCGTTTTTATTAATTTGATTGCCTCTACTGCTATTCTTCCTTCAAATAAACTCTCAACGCGTTCCAATCCTACACGTATGCTAGTCCAAGCAGCCGAGTCGGAATTCACCTCCGATAGATATGAATAGAAATTATAGATGTCATAGTCATAGACATCAGCCAAACTATATGTTGTATCTATACTTTCCTTAAAAGTTAAGAGAGAACCTTGACCTGTGGCTTCCAAAAATGAGAATAGAGTCCGCTCATTTTGGCCATAACGTTGAATAGAAAGTGTCAATGCTTGCGCAGCAAAAAGGTCTAAAGGATACAAGCTTAAAGCGGTATCATAAGTGATAGATGAACTAGCAAATTTGCTTGTTATGGCAAGATTGTATATGTGTTCAAAGTTCTGATTAATGACCTCGCGTTGCAACTTCTCAATACGCTTTGATGCAAGATAAAGTAATTGCTCAACTGGCTCATTAAATACTATTTCCTTAAAACGACCTTTAACCTTTGTCCATTCATTTCTCTGACTTTCAGTCAGGGTACGTGCATAAGAGTTGAAATTTTGATGGAGTGTAGTGATTAAAATAGCATTACGTCGTTCATCATTGATAAACTCTGTAAACTTTTGTAAAAGATATAATTCCCTCTCAGGGGTGTTCTTTGCCGCATATTCCAACAATTTACCAAACTCGTCGATAACGAGGACAACAAACTCCTCACGTTTTTCTGCCTGTTTAAAGTAGAGTCTTAGATTCTCAAATAAATTATCCGATGCATTCGTAGGAAATAGATGCTCAGCTAGAACTTTTTGTAGAGATGCATAATCACCGACAATTTTTTCGAATCTAAATTTAATAAATCCATTAAATTGTCCCTTATTGGTTATAAGTTTACTGCCTTTTTGCAATCCATGCTCAAGAGCTAGTATGAAGTTGGATTTCCCAGTTCCATATGAGCCAATAATGTTGAACGAATGTACGCCTGCATTAAACGAGTCTACAATGTTGCCAATAACTCCTAATGCATTTTGAGTTACAATATAACCAGCAGGATTGAAGGTTGTTTGGGCAATATTTATTGATGGAGTGTATTTCATATTAGTTCGCCTCATAATATCTGTTAAGCACATCTATTGAATTTATTGTTGTACGGAACTGCAATTCCTTAATTCCGGCCACATCAGAGAATACAATTTCTGATGGATATAAGTCGCACACTTTTTTAATAACATTAAGAAGGTCATTGTTTGTTAGGCAGAATATTAAAGCTAATTCTGCTATATCATCAAATGAGATACTATTTTGTCCTTCAAACTTGACCAACAAAGCATACAAGAATATCAAGCTTGGTAGATTGCTGCGAGTATCATAGTTAAACATGTATGTATCCTTATCTGTTTCGCATATTAAATTAAGGGGGGTAAACAAAGAATTACTATCTTCTATATTGATATTACCAACATTCTTTGTACAATAATTATGGAGCATTACTCCAATGTCTCGTTTTACAGTATTATCGTTGTAAAAGTTATTATAAGTCGTTCCCTCAAAACAAGTATGCTTAATATAGTTCTGCAATCTGCCTTTTTCGATAATATTTCGCTGGCGATGATAGTCTACAAATGTAGTTTTATAGATTGTTGCATATTGAGTGTTTACTAACATAAAATGAAGTAACCACAATGTGCCAATATCTTCTATATATGGATCTTGTCCATTTTCATCATTAAATAGATAGTCTGCAATAGGGTTCAATTCATTATCCTGTAACAAGCCAACAGCTTTCAGCCAAAAACGGATTGAAGCTACCATATTTTTACCAACGCCAAGATGTACAACGGCATCATCGTCATTGAAGTTTCTGTCTGCAATAACAAAGTCGTAACCGCGTTTAAGCCAATGTGACTTACACGCAAACGACTCATGTCCTGAGAATATAGGTCTTGCCATATATATTATTTTATATTCTTTTCGTTTATCAATTCTTTAATGTCCACATTTAATAAAGTTGCGATATTCACGAGCATATCAAGTGGTGGCTGGGTGGTATTTGAGCACCACTTTGAAATAGTTGAAGGATCTTTCCCTAACTGTTCTGCTAGCCATTTACCTGTTTTCCTTTGTTCTACAAGTACAACTTTTAACCGATTAATTTTCTTCATTTTAATTCAATTACATTGACTTTATACAAAGATATTGAAAAATTCTCAATTGGAGAAATTTTCAGCAAGTAAAAAGCATATCTAAAGTTGAATTAATAACTTTCACTAAATATACTTGGCAATTTTTATTTTTTGATTTTATCGGAACTAATATTCCTCATTACAATTTCATGGCTCTCCTTTAACTCATTATACCTTTGATTTAAATCCATGTAAAGAAAATTTCCCAATATCCAAAATGTACAAGTAATAATAATCAACATTATACAGAGAAATCTGTGATTGTTGGTATTACCTATATTATCTTTTGGTATCTTCTGTATGTAATTTTCGATTCCGTAAAGCCTTGCATTTATGGCATCAACCTTTTTATTGATTTGAATAATAGGGGAAAGATTGGGTAATAACACATTATCAACCAGCTTGGTTTCCCTTTCAATTGCAAAATCAATAGTATTTTTACCGTCACGTCGCCGTGCAGCTGCCGCAGCGCCAGCGCCAGCTCGCAGAAATACAGGTCGCACCCTTGGGCCATGCCGCAGATGAAGTGGCGATAGCCCTGCTCATAGGCCGCCTCCATCTCGTTCCACAGCCGCTCCTTCAGCGCAAGACACCGGCGATCTCCCTCATCGTCGCCCCACGGCAGCTTACCGGGCCGATGGCCGGAAAAACAGCAGCTGATCGGTCTGGCTCGCATGGCGTTCCCTCCTTCCCCCTTTGGTTTCCCTTTCATTATAGAACATATTTTCTATTTTGTAAAGCCCAAAAAATCGGAGGACGGCTCCCGCCGCCCTCCGTCATTTCACTTCTGTTCCTCGTACAGGGCCTCCAGCACACGGGCATAGAGATGCTCCGGGTCCTTGCGAAACCGCTCCGCCAGATCCTTGGCCATCTCCTCCGTGGCCACCATCAGCTCCAGCTGCATCAGGCTGTCCACATCGTCGCTGAGCTTTAATTCCACGGTGTAGGTGCCGTTTTCCCGTGGGATGGCCTTCCCCTGCACCTGCGCCTGCCGCAGCAGCTCCTTGTTGTATTCCTCGATGTTCCTGTCCGTCCGCAGCCGCACGGAATAGGGCAGGCTGGACTCGCAGATGGCGCTGTTTTTCAGCCCCTTGGGGGTGATGGCGTACCGCCCCTCCTCCGTCAGGCGCAGATGCTCCGTCTGCACCAGATCGTTCAGACACTCTGAAAAATCGAAATAGTCAATGCCGTCGTCGCACATGGTCAGCTCCTGCATCCCCTCCAGCGGCAGCGGCTCCGACACACGGGCGGCAATGTACAAAATGAGAAACTTGATCTCCAGCTTGTCACGGATAAATCCGACTCCCATTGGATCACGTCCTTTCGGCTTTTCTATACACCCCTATTATAATGAAAAATTTCCGGTTTGTACAGAGGTTTTTCCCCTCCTCGCCTGCATTTCCCGCACCCCGCCGGGCCGGACGCATAGACTGGATTGAAAGGGCGATGCCCTTGAGTACTTAAATAGGAGGTTTTTCTATGCCTGAAAACGGTATGCCCGGCCCGGTCTGCGATCTGAGCAGCGTGCGTGAGGCCGTCTGCATCCATACCCATAAGATCTTCGACTCCTGCCGTGACAAGGACTGCGTGGAGGATCTGCGCTTTTACCCCACGGCATCGGCTCAGGAGGTGCTGTCGGCCTGCCAGATGGTGCGGGGCGGCACGGCGGAGCTGCTCTACGTCTATACCGACGTGGAGCCCGTGACCTTCAACCGGGGGTTCTACTCCATCGATATGCGGTTTTTCTACCGGGTCACTCTCCAGGTCGGCACCGGCACTCCCCGCTGTACCGAGGCGGAGGGCCTGTGCGTCTTTGACAAGCGGGTCATTCTCTTCGGCAGCGAGGGCAGCGCCAAGATTTTCTCCTCCGACACGGTGCTGGACGATCTGGATATCCCCGGCTGCCGCCGCAGCAACCTGCCCACGGCGGTGGTGGAGGCGGTGGACCCCATCGTGCTGGACGCCCGTGCCGAGGACCGCTGCAAGCCCTGCCGCTGCGACTGCGGCCTGACGGAGATCCCCGCCTTCATCGCCCAGAGCTTCGACCAACCCCTGCTCTTTGACGACAACGGCGGCCGTCGGTATTATGTCACCTTAGGACAGTTCTCTCTGGTGCGGCTGGAGCGGGACACCCAGCTGCTGATCCCGGTGTATGACTACTGCATCCCCCAGACGGAGTGCAGCGGCGGCGATCAGGAGGACCCCTGCGGCCTGTTCCGCAGCGTGGCCTTCCCGGTCAACGAGTTCTTCCCGCCCAACACCGTGGAGATGCCCAAGGACTACGCCAGCACCCGCAGCTACTGCGCCTGCCACTGATCCTTCCCTCTTTCCGTTGCCCCATTTTCCGTAAACGCACTGCTCCATCCCAACGGCAAGACCCATCCGGCATAAAAGGCCCCGGACACCCATGGGTGTCCGGGGCCTTATCTCACGCTTTGCGGCATCTGCTGCCCGCAGGCGGCAAGAGCCTCATTTTCCGGTGAAGGCGGTTTTCACCACCACGTTCTCCGGACCCAGCCACTCCCGGCACTCCTGCACGAAGGCCGGGTGGTTCAGGCACTTGGCCCCCAACAGCTTGCCGCTGTCCGCCAGCCGGATCTTCAGTGGCGTGTTCCCCTCGAACATGGTCATCACCAGCTTGATATGCTGGAACGCCGGGCTGTCCATGCCGGGGACCCGCAGATAAATGGTGGCGTTCTCCTGTGCCGGACGGCGGTTCTCCCGCCGGGGCGGCAGCCCCTCCTTCAGGGGATAAACGCTGTCGCACATGATCTGCGGCGGCTTCTCGTCCCGGACGGAGAGCTTCCCCTGCACCAGCACCGGGCTGTTCACCTGCATATAGCTGCCGCAGCGCTCAATGGTGCGGCTGAAGCACAGCAGCTCGATGGATGCCGCCTCGTCCTCCACCGTCACGTAGGCCATGAGGGCGTTGTTGCGGGTGGTGCGGGTGCGGCTGGCAGTGACGATGCCCGCAATGGTGATGCTCTGACCGTCGGCGAACCGGACAGGCCCGTCCTCGGCGGAAAAGTCCTCCAGAATGGTGTGGATAGGCACCGCTCCCGCCTGCCGGGCCAGCGCCCGGTAATCCGCCATGGGGTGGCCGCTGAGATAAAGGCCCGTAGTCTCCTTCTCCATGAACATCCGCTCGGCAGCGGTGAACTCCGGGATGTCCGGCAGGGGCGTCTCCGCCGGCGGGGCGTCCTCCCCCGCCGCCATACCGAACAGATCCAGCTGGCCCTCCACGTTCTTGCGCCGGGACTCTGCAATGCTGTCCAGCACCTTTTCAAAGACCTGGATCAGCTGGGAGCGCCGCACCTTCATGGAGTCGAAGGCGCCGCTGCGGATCAGATTCTCCACTGCCCGCTTGTTCATGTCCGTGCAGTCGAACATCCGCTGGCAGAAGTCCTGAAACGACCGGAAGGGGCCGTCCTGCTCCCGCCGCCGCATCATGGTCTGGATAAAGCCCCGGCCGATGTTCTTGATGGCCACCAGCCCGAAGCGGATGCCTCCATCCTCCACGGTGAAGCCGTCGCTGGAGCGGTTCACGTCCGGGGGCAGCAGCTCAATGCCGCAGTCCCGGCACTCAGCGATGTACTCAGCCACCTTGTCGGAGTTATCCAGCACCGACGTCAGCAGCGCCGCCATGTACTCCCGTGTGAAGTAGTGCTTGAAATACGCCGTCTGATAGGCTACCACCGCATAGCTGACGGCGTGGGCCTTGTTGAAGGCGTAGTTGGCGAAGTCGTAGATCTCGTCGTAGATGGCCTGAGCCGTTGCCTCCGGGATGCCGTTGGCCACACAGCCCCGGATGTTCCGGGTGGGGTCGCCGTGGAGGAATGCCTCCCGCTCCCGCTCCACATCCTTGGCCTTCTTCTTGGACATGGCCCGGCGCACCATGTCCGCCTGCCCCAGCGAATAGCCCGCTAGCTGCTGGAAGATCTGAATGACCTGCTCCTGATAGACGATGCACCCATAGGTGCCGGAGAGGATGGGCTGGAGGGAGGGATGCTTGTACACCACCAGCTTGGGGTCGTGCTTGCAGGCGATGAACCGGGGGATGGACTCCATGGGGCCGGGGCGGTACAGGGCGATGATGGCGGTGATGTCCTCGATGCTCTGGGGCTTCAGCCCCACGCACACCCCGGTCATGCCGGCGGACTCCATCTGAAATACGCCGCCGGTCTTGCCCTGCGACAGCATTTCGAACACCGCCGCATCGTCCATGGGGATATCCGCCAGCCGGAAGTCCGGTCGGTACTTCTGCACCATCTTCACGGCGTCGTCCAAAACCGTCAGGTTCCGCAGGCCCAGAAAATCCATTTTCAGCAGCCCCAGCTCCTCCAGCGTCACCATGGTGTACTGGCAGACGATGGACTCGTCGTTCCGGGCCAGCGGTACATATTCATATACCGGCCGCTTAGTGATGACCACACCGGCTGCGTGGGTGGAGGCGTGGCGGGGCATCCCCTCCAGCGCCTGCGCCATGTCGATAAGCCGATGAACCCGTTCATCCGTCTCATAGAGGTCGGAGAGCTGCTTGGACAGCTTCAGCGCATCCTTGATCGTGATGTGCAGGGCCGTTGGCACCAGCTTAGCCACCACATCCACCTCAGCATAGGTCATGTTCAGCGCCCGGCCCACATCCCGAATGGCGGCCCGGGCCGCCATGGTGCCGAAGGTGACGATCTGGGCCACATGGTCGTCGCCGTACTTGCGGCGAACGTAGTCCACCACCTCGCCCCGGCGGGTGTCTCCGAAGTCCATATCGATATCCGGCATGGATACCCGCTCCGGATTCAGGAAGCGCTCAAAATACAAATGGTACTGCATGGGGTCGATGTCCGTGATGTACAGACAGTAGGAGACCATGCTCCCCGCCGCCGAGCCTCGGCCCGGTCCCACAGGGATACCGGAATCCTTGGCGTACCGGACAAAATCCGACACGATGAGGAAATAATCCGTAAAGCCCATGCGTCCGATCATGTCCAGCTCGTAGTCCAGCTGGCGGCGGTATTCCTCGTGCTCCGTGCCGTAGCGCTCGGTGAACCCCTTTTCGCACAGCTGCCGCAGATAGGTGGGAGAATCTACCCCCGGCGGCAGCTGGAACTCCGGCAGGTGATACTTGCCGAAGGTAAACTCCATCCGGCAGCGGTCAGCGATGCGCTGAGTGTTGGCCACAGCGTCGGGATAGGCGCCGAACAGTTCCTCCATCTCCTCCGTGGAGCGGAGGTAGAAGTTTCTCGGCTCATAGCGCATCCGGTTCTCGTCGTCCACGGTCTTGCCCGTCTGGATGCACAGCAGCACATCGTGGCTCTCGGCATCCTCCGGCCGCAGGTAGTGGGCGTCGTTGGTGCAGACCAGCGGGATGCCCGTCTCCTGATGGATGCGGAGCAGATCCCGGTTCACCAGCGTCTGCTGGGGGATGCCGTGGTCCTGCAGCTCCAGATAGAAGTCATCCTCCCCGAAGATCTCCTGCATGGTCAGGGCGTACTCCTTGGCCCCGTCGTAGTCGCCGTTTACCAGCCGCTTGGGGATCTCCCCGGCCAGACAGGCCGACAGGGCGATGAGGCCCTCGCTGTGCTGGCGCAGCAGGTCCAGATCGATGCGGGGCTTGATGTAAAAGCCCTCCACAAATGCCTGACTCACCATGTACGACAGGTTCCGGTAGCCCGTCTCGTTTTTGCACAGCAACACCAGATGCCGGGACTCGGCGTCATATTCATGAACTTTGTCAAACCGGGTGCGGCGGGCCACATACACCTCGCACCCGATGATCGGATGGATGCCCTCTGCTTTGCAGGCCCGGTAGAAGTCGATGGCACCATACATGACCCCGTGGTCGGTGATGGCCACCGCCGTCTGGCCCATTTCCCGGATGCGGGCCGGAAGGTCCCGGATGCGGCAGGCACCGTCCAGCAGGCTGTATTCCGTATGCACATGAAGATGCACAAATCCCATAGCTACTCTTTCCTCCGTCGCAGGTTCATCCCTGACCGCTTGCTCTTGGCTGCTTATTTTCGGCTGCTTATTTTTGGCCGTCCAGCTCCGCCAGATAGTCACACAGCAGCTCCACCGCCGAGACGATGAGTGTTCCGCAGTGGTCGTCGGCCCCTACCGCCTGCGCCGTAGGCGTAGCCTGCAGGCCACGCTCCGCCAGCAGTTCCCGGCAGTTCAGCAGGTGAAACTGCTGGGTAAAACGGCGCTGGAACTCCTTCACCTGTTCCACAGAGCGCCGCCGGCCCTCCGGCCCCTCCTGTGCCGTGTAGGGATGCAGCAGACCCAGCACCAGCACGCCGCCGGACACGGCGCCGCAGATGCCGCCGCAGCGCATCCCGCTGCCGAGGCCGCTGCCAAGGCCCCAGCACTGCTCCTCCGTCAGACCCGTCAGGTCCCGGAAGGCCCCCAGCATGCTCTGGCCGCAGTTATAGTGCTGCCGGTGATAGCCAAGGGCCAGACGGCACCGCTCTTCCTTCGTCATCACAGCTTCTTCGCCTCCTCCAATAGCTTCCGCATCCGATGGTTCATGCAGGATTTCGTCACCGGCGGGTCGCATTTCTCCGCCAGCTGGGACAGGGACATCTCCGGGTATTGCAGGCGCAGCAGAGCTGTCTGCCGCAGCTTTTCCGGCAGGCGCTCCAGCCGTCCGTTCTCCTGTAGACGCTGGATGGCATTTTTCTGCTCCAGCGCAGCGTCAATGGTCTTATTTACATTGGCCATGTCGCAGTTCATGGCTCGGTTGGCCCCGTTGCGGATCTCCTTATCCACCTTGGCGGTCATGATATCCATAGCCGCCGCCGGGGCCCCAATGGTGGTCAGCAGATCCTCAATATGCTCAGACTGCTTGAAGTAAATAACAGAGCTGCCGCCCCGGCGGACGCTGTGGGGCAGAAAGCCCATCTCCGTCAGCAGCGTCGCTACCTCCCGGCTGGCCTGTGCATGGCCGGTATCCAGCTCCAGATGATAGCGCTTTTCCGGGTCGGTGACGCTGCCCCCTGCCAGAAAGGCCCCCCGCAGGAAGGCCGTCCGGCAGCACTCGTCCTCCAGCAGGCCGAAGTTCACATGGAGCACCAGATTCTGCCGGGGATCGTAGCCCAGCTGATTGATGATGCGGTCCAGCTTGCTCCGGTCGGTGATGCCGAAGATCAGCTTCCCCCGCTCCTCCTCCGGCAGACGGTCGAATTTCAGACCGAAGGCCCGCTGGAACAGCCGGGGCAGCCGGGCGGCAAAGTCAGCGCTCTCGGTAATGAGCCGCACCTCCGTGGGGCTGAAGGTATTGCCGTAGAGCAGCACACCGTAGGCCTCGGCCCGTGCGCAGCACAGGCGCTGCACCGGCACCCGGCACAGCTCGTTTTTCACCTTTCCCGCAAATGACTGCATACCTTCCTCATTTCTCCACTCGGTTTCTCGGCGTCCGGCGGAGGGAATCCTCCACCAGACGGATATTTCTCTGGGCATGGAGCCGCACCAGTTCCCACGCCAAATGGCCCGGATTATGGCGCACCAGCCCGTTTTCCACCGTGGACACGGGGCGAGTGATGACCTCCACCCCCAGCGCCTCGCAGGCATCCCGGTCGCACAGGATGGGCTCCGCCCCCTCACGGGTATAGCCCCGCATCACCGAAGGTGGGATGGGGGCGTCGTTGACCAGGCATAAGTCAAAGAGGCCGGGGCAGCTGTGGTTAAACAGCGCACGGATATGGTCCGAGGCAGTATACCCCTCTGTCTCCCCCTCCTGCGTCATGACATTACAGACGTAAATTTTCAGGGCACGGGACTCCCGGATGGCCTCCACGATGCCATCCACCAGCAGGTTGGGGATGATGCTGGTATACAGGCTCCCCGGCGCCAGCACCACCATCTCCGCCTCCCGGATGGCCTCCACCGCCTCCGGCAGGGCCTTGGGACGGCTGGGCAGCAGATTCACCCGGCGGATGCGGCAGTCCTGCTCCTGCTTGCACTGAAAGATGCGGGACTCCCCCACCACCCGTGCGCCGTTTTCAAACTCCGCCTCCAGCTGGATATTCTCATTGGTCACCGGCAGCACCCTACCGGTGATGGCCAGCACCTGACTCAGACTCTCTACCGCCCGGTCAAAGCTGGGCATGATGCCGTTGAGGGCCGCCAGAAAGAGATTGCCGAAGCTCTGGCCTGCCAGCTCTCCCTCCGGGAACCGGTAGTGCATCAGCTGGGCCATCAGGGGCTCGGCATTGGCCAGCGCCTCCAGACAGTTGCGGATATCTCCCGGCGGAAGCATCCCCAGGTCCTGCCGCAGCCGCCCGGAGCCGCCGCCGTCATCGGCCACCGTGACGATGGCCGTGATATTCTTCGTATAACGCTTCAGGCCACGCAGCAGGGTGGACAGGCCCGTGCCGCCGCCGATGGCGGCGATGCGGGGGCCGTGCTCCGGTGCTACCGACTGTCGGTATGGCTCCATACAGCGTCCCTCCTGTTATCGGGAGATGTCCCGATGGTTTTCCGTGACCTGATAGCCTTCCTCCGTGATGTACTCCGCCAGCTCATGGGCCACCGCCACGGAGCGATGGTGGCCGCCGGTACAGCCGATGGCGATGACCAGTGCGGACTTGCCCTCCTCGGCGTACAGGGGCAGCAGGAAGGTCAGCATCTTCTCCAGCTGCTCCATGAAATCATTGGTCTGGCGGAAGGAGAACACAAAGTCCCGCACCGCCTGATCCAGTCCCGTCTTGTTCTTCAGCTCCGGCACATAGTAGGGGTTGGGCATGAAGCGCACGTCGAACACCAGATCCGCCTCGATGGGGATGCCGTGCTTGAAGCCGAAGGATAGGACGTTGACGGCCAATCCTCCCCGATCCCCCTGCTGGCCGAACAGGTCCAGCAGCTCGCTGCGGAGCTTGGCGATGGAGAGGGCGGAGGTGTCCAGCACGAAATCCGCATGATCCCGCACCGGCTGCATCCACTCCCGCTCCCGGCGGATGGCCTGCTCCACACTCTCCCCCTTCTTTTGCAGGGGGTGCATCCGGCGAGTCTCCTTATAGCGGTTGACGATGGTCTGGTTATCTGCCTCCAGAAACAGCATCCGGCAGTTGACGCCGCTGGCCTTCAGGCGCTCCAGCGTCTCGATAAGGATGTCCGTGGGTTCCCCGGAGCGGACGTCGTACACCAGCGCCACCCGGTCGTACCGTCCGCTGGACCCGGCGCAGAAGTCGGCAAACTTCACCATCATCTCCGCCGGCAGATTATCTACCGTGTAGTAGCCGATATCCTCCAGATAGGAGGCCGCCCGGCTCTTGCCGCCGCCGGACAGCCCTGTGATGATCAAAATTTCCATGCTCGTTCCTTTCTCAGCGGACGATCCGCACCTCCGGCTCCAAATGCACGCCGTGGGCGGCGTACACCGCCTGCTGCACCTGCCGGATCAGTTCCTCCACGTCGGCGCTGGTAGCGCCGCCCACGTTGATGACAAAGCCTGCGTGCTTGGTGGAAACCTGCGCTCCGCCTACCGTCAGGCCCTTCAGACCCGTCTGTTCGATGAGTGTCCCGGCGAAGTAGCCCTCCGGCCGCTTGAAGGTGCTGCCGGCGCTGGGATACTCCAGCGGCTGAGACTGGCGGCGGCGGGCCATGAGATCGTCCATCCGCCGCCGGATGGCAGCGGGGTCATCGGGGGTCAGGCGCAGTCTGGCGCCCAGCACCACCGCCTCCGTATCCAGAAAGCCTCCACCATCGAGAGAAGCGTATCGCTGAGCGAAGTGATGGGAGTCACGGAGTT
>OGXA01002244.1_pt1 | contig 14351 bp, 9 predicted proteins | sample 1576171 | NCBI WGS metagenome assembly OGXA01 (sample SAMEA3541587, study PRJEB24748) | human gut metagenome | biome: human gut; feature: human-associated habitat; material: faeces | place: China | collected 2012 | reverse complement strand
TGCTTTCTCAGTCTGTATGTTGACACGTTTTTTTATAGGGATCCACGAAGCTGTCCTTCACATCCCATCGATTCTCACTTTCTTATACTCGCCCCAATATTCTTTCATCTGTTTCAAAGCAGCTGCATATTGAGGATCGCCAGCAACATTCACAGTTTCATTAGGATCCTTTTCATAGTCGTAAAGTTCTTCGCCCAATATTTTTTCAACATCCAGTTTACGATTACGCCAATCCACCCAAACGGTATAACGATAACGGCTGTCACGAAGCGAATACCCCATTTTCCCTACTCTTGGATACTGACTGGCGGCATAGGGTTTAATGACTTTCGCATTTTTTTCACCTTTCACAATCCGCGCAAGGCTCTCTCCGTCCAGGTTAGCAGGTTTAGGCATACCTGCCAAATCGCATACCGTAGGATATATAGATAAAAATTCAACGGGGGCCGTAACTCTTCTCTTTCCCCGGGCAGAGGGGTCAATAATCAGCATCGGAACATGGGTGGCATGTTCAAAGTTGGTATGCTTATTCCACAGGCCATGATCACCCAAGTGCCATCCATGATCACCCCAAAGCACGATAATCGTATTTTCCAGTTCTCCGCTATCTTTCAAGGCATCCAACACCTTTCCTACTTGTGCATCCATATAAGAGATACAAGCATAATAGCCATGTATCAGTTCACGAGCTTTCTCATCAGGAATTTTAACATTGTCTATATCCGAAAAAGAAATCAGGGGAGGAATATCGCTATACGACTGCAACTCACCGCAATTGTGGTAAGCAAATGCCGGGCTATTAAGGGCCCGTTTCCGATAAGCCGCCAACGGCATATTTTCACGTTGATAGAGTTTCCAATACTTCTCGGGGGCACAAAATGGCAAATGCGGTTTCTTAAATCCTACTGCAAGAAAGAAAGGCTTATCAGACTTATATTTAGCGAGGAATTTCACCGCACCATCCGCTACCGCACCATCTGTATAGGCATTATCGGGAACGGGTGCACACTCCACCGTCGGTTTCACATATTCTTGAATGTATTTCTCAATCAGGTTCTTCTTTTGCAAACCTTGTTCCTCGGCTTTCTTGCGGTATTTATAGTAGAGCTGCCGCGTCTCTTTATCCTGATAATGAGACATGACGGGTTTTTCATATTTCTCATTCAAATATTCCTCATAATTCATAAAAGGCTGTGACCACGAAAGAGCATCTGCCTGCTTGTCCACCGAACGCGGATCATATATCTTCCCAATACCGGCCACTGTATATCCGCCTTCCTTGAAAAGCTGCGGCAATGTGACAACATCCGGATTCTGTGAACGAATCAATGTTTTCAAATCCCACACACGCGTACGGTCGGGGCACCAACCAGTAAGCAAGCTGGCACGTGTAGCTGCCGAAACCGCCTGCTGACAATATGCCGAGGTGAACACAACGCCACGTTCAGCTAACCGATCGATATTGGGCGTCTTTGCCAGCGAGTCGCCATAACAGCCCAGTAAAGGCTTCAAATCATCTACCGCAATCATCAACACATTTTTTCTTAATTGAGTTTGCTCACCATCCGCGTTTATTTCAGAGGCTGCCATTACCTTTTCCGAAGATGCGCCACCTGCTACCGCCGCCAAAGCCAACGAATACAAAGTAAAATTTTTCATAATCCGTATTTCATTTTATAAATTATTTCTATCCTGCATCTTACCCCCCGCAACAGTTTCATCGCGTACGGCATTTTCTTATTCAAGGTTTTTAACCAAGTCTTTCCGTTGGACAAAGATAGCGAAAGATGTGGTCTGAAAGGTTTCAAAATCGGCGGAAGAGGTTTGTTTTCTGATTTATCAGTTGAGGCACAGCGGTAGAAGTATTTCTTTTCATTATCTTTGCCTTCCGGGGAATTCCAACAAAAATCAGATTTGAAACCATGAAACAAACCATCATCCTGCTTCTGCTATGGCAGTTCTGCACCGTCCTATCCGTATATGCCTTACCCTTCAAAGAACTGTCCACCACTGCCGGACTCAGCAACCGGAGAGTGCTGGCATCTATAAAAGACGGTGACGGCTATATTTGGTTCGCCACCCGTATGGGGATAGATCGCTACAATGGCGAGAGCTTTACAAACTATAAACTCGCCGACAGTCCGGACATCCCGGAGGAACATCCCAAAGGCATATTCATCAATAGCCAGAACGAAATTTATGCTTTCAGTGAACACAATATATATAAATATTCTTACGATAAAGACCGCTTCTCCAAGCAGAACACTTCGGGCATTCCACGAAGAGAGACCATTAACACCGTTACGGCTGATCCCTCAGGACACTTTTGGATAGGCACCAATGCGCATCTGTACCGGCTTATGAAAAGCGACTCCATTGTCCGCCCGGTGAAGCAGAATGTATCAGTGTACTGTATTCTTTTCCAAAACAACCAGTATGGCTGGTTTGGAAGTTCCAAAGGAGTTTTTCATCTGCTCGGGCAGGAGGACGAAAGCTATCTGCCCCAAAAAGACAAGAATTTGGCAGTACTCAATACCAAACGCATACAATCATTATATCACGATACACTCACCAACTATCTTTGGATAGGTACTTTTGATAACGGAATATACATATACGACAAGAACCAGCGCAAACTAAAAACCGTCGGCAACACTCCCGGCCGTTCACTACCCACACGAAGCATTACCTGTATAGGTACCGACCGCATATGGGCGGGAATAGACGGAAGCGGAATACGGGAATACAACCGTTTTAACGGAAAGTTTAAAACCGAATATTCCCAAAACGCAGCCGGATACAATCATATAAAAGTAAACAACATCTACCATATTCTTGACAACGGAAATTCCGTCTGGATTTGTACTTATACAAGTGGTGTATTCGTTCACAACAAAAGCCGTATGATAAATACTTTTTATACCCATGCCGAAAACAAACCGCAATCTCTCATCAATAACCACGTTAACTGTATATTGGAAGACAGACAAAACCGTTTATGGCTGGGAACCAATTCCGGCATCAGCCGCTACGACCGCAACACCAATATCTGGAAACATTTCTTACAGGACAGTTCAAACGGAAATGCCATTGTGCTATCATTGTTTCAAGACAGCGAAAACAATGTGTGGGCGGGCGGATACGCATGCGGTGTAGTCCGCATAGACACGAACGACCAGATTCATCCCTTGCAAACTTTGCCCAGCGGACCAGCCATGCCCAAATACGTCTATGCCATTTTCCAAGACAATGACGGAGACATATGGTTAGGCGGAATTATCAACAACCTCACCAGATATAAACCTTCAGACCAATCCATCAAGCAATATCCTGTCAAAGACATCAACCAGATACGTCCTTATGGAAAAGACACCTTGTTGTTGGCGACATCCAAAGGTGTACTGTTTCTGAATAAGACCAACGAAAAGATCAGCCAACCCACTCCACCGGAAAAAGGCATTATCACCAAGGCCAACACATTAAGCATATGCGTATTGCCCAGCACCCCCACCCAATTGTGGTTCGGTACCGAAGGGCAGGGTGTGCTTTGTTATGACTTAAACGCCTGTAAATGGAAACAATATACACAAGCCAACGGTCTCTCTTCAAACAGCGTCTGTGGAATACAGCACGATACTCAGGGACGCCTATGGATAGGTACTGAGAACGGGCTGAATTGTCTGTTGCCCAAACACAACTGCATAGATGTATTCTATGAGCCTGACGGACTGCCCAGCAACACCTTCAACCTACGCTCTTACGCCCTACTCCACAATGGAAATATCGCGTGGGGAACGCCCGAAGGTGCTTTCGAACTGATACCCGATGAATTCAACCGTAAGACAGGAGAGAACTACAATTTGCGCTTCGAGGAGTTTGCCTTATTCAACAGGCCTGCACACCCTTCGGATGTAGAAACTCCGCTTCATACCACTATCGACCGCAGCAGCCATATCACCCTTGACCACAACCAACATTCCTTCTCTTTTCGCTTTCTGAACCTGGGTTACCTGAATGCTGCCAAAAATATGTATAGCTGGTATCTGGAAGGATTTGACAAGGAATGGAGCCTGCCCACCGACCATCATCATGCCGTATACACCAACATCCCTCCCGGCAAATATACTTTTCGCGTGAAAGTGTTCAACGGCAGTGACGACAAGAACTTTCAAGAAAGAGCCATCCACATGACTATCCGGTCTCCCTGGTGGAACACACGAATAGCATGGACAGCATACGTCATAGCCGCCATCCTTATCATGTACTATCTTGTCAGGGCATATAAGGACAGGCTGGAAGCCAGAGACTCGGACCAGAAAATACGTTTCTTCATCAACATAGCACACGATATCCGCACCCCACTCACCCTCATCAAGGCTCCTTTGAATGAAATCGAAGAAGAGCCCCTGACAGAAAACGGACATTCGGCACTGGCATTGGCACAACGTAACACAGAAAAGCTGCTGAACATGGTAACACAACTTCTCGACTTCCAGAAGATAGAAAGAGAAGCCATGAGCCTTCAAGTGGAAGAGACCGAAATAACCTCCTTTGTCGGCAATGCCGTCAGCAATTTCGAACCACTCGCCCGCGAAAAGCAGATAAGCCTGCACCTACAGCTTACGCCCGAAGAAAGCAACAAAGTATATATAGACCGGCGTAAATTATCTATCATAATAGATAATCTTTTATCCAATTCCATAAAATACACTTGCCAGCATGGAAATGTGTGGATTAAAAGTTCGGTAGCTTCCGGCAGGCTGGCCATCGAAATTACCGATGACGGAATAGGAATCTCCCCACAGGCTCAAAAGAAACTGTTCAACCGCTTCTACCGGGCCGAAAATGCCACCAACTCCAAAGAGACGGGCAGCGGCATAGGACTGTTGCTGACCAAGAAGATGACATTACTTCATAAAGGAAGTATCAATTTCTCCAGTAATGTAGGAGCAGGTACTACTTTCCGTATAGAACTGCCAGTACAGAAAAACGATTACGCAGAAACGGAAATCATCAAAAAAGAGTTCGAACAGCATCCCAAACCCCATACCGAACAGACCGCGGAGGAAACCAACAAACTGAAACTGCTTGTGGTAGAAGACAATGAGGAACTACGTGGGTATCTGGCACATTGTCTCAACCGCGATTACCGTATCATAGAGAGCGCTGACGGTCAAGCTGCTTTAGATATCATTCACAAGGAAAACCCGGACTTCATAATCTCGGATGTAATGATGCCCGTTCTTTCAGGCATCGAGTTGTGCAGCCGACTGAAGTCCAATATCGAAACATGCCATATTCCGATCATCCTGCTCACCTCACTTGCCGAACGCGAAGATATTATAAAAGGACTCAATGCAGGAGCCGACGACTATATCACCAAACCGTTTGACCTCTCCGTCCTGAAAACCAAAATAGCAGCCATTATCAACAACCGCCGGCTTTATCGCAAAAAGTACATTGACAAGTCGGCTTTCAGTGATGAGACTTCAGTTATCAACGAACTGGACAGGAAATTCATGTCGAAATTGGTAGAATATATCGAAGAGAAAATGATGAACGAAAACTTTTCCATAGATACACTTGCCATGGAAATGGCGATGAGCCGTTCCGTATTCTTCAAAAAGATAAAATCGCTGACCGGACAGAATCCGCAAGAGTTTATCCGGGACATCAAGATGAAAAAAGCCGCAACTTTGCTGAACGAAAAGAAATACAGTATCGGAGAAATAGCCTACCTCACCGGCTATCCTAACGCCAAATATTTCAGCACAGCTTTTAAAAAATACTACGGAACTACCCCAAGTACATTCATTGCCGGAGACCAGCCTGCAGACCCCTTATAAAAACTGCAACAACCCGGACAACAACTTTTCTATAAGAAAAAAAGTGCAAAGTCAGGCATAGGTTATTACACATTTTTTACCACACCTGATTTTATTGTCCTTCACTTTCCCTACCCTCTTCAGAGCACCTTCTGAAAGGGGGTACAATGAGTCAGTGACTGAAAGGCATTGACTTCCTGACTGAATGCCTTTCAGTCACTGACTCATTCCCGTTCGTTCGGTGAGTGAAATAAAAACGGTTCAAGAAACCGATGGCATTACCTGCTTTTTGTTGGAATATTTCCAACAATCATCTCCAACGTCTCCCCTTCGGCAAACAGTCCTTCCTCCGCCTGTATCATCCGCTTCTTCAGACGGAACTTCTGCTGGGATACGGAAGAGGAAGATACGGCAGTGAAGGCGGCTATCTGTGCATTGCTGAATCCCAGCCGGATGAGGAGACAGAGCTGGTTGTCGGCAGGCGTAAGCTGGGGAAACCGCAAGGCCAAGCGGTGCGAAGCATCCTTGTACACTCTATCCGTAAGCTGTTGCAAATACTCCCATTGGGCGTTCGTGAGAAACTTGGGATGGCTGCGCAGCTGCTCCACCACTTCATCGCCATCTATCAAGGCGGCGGTGAGCGCCTGTACCTGACCGTCCAACTGCCGGGCACGCTCACTCTCCTTCATCATCAATTCCAACTCACGAGGCACAGAACGGTCTTCATACTCTTTGAGACGGGTACGGAGCTGTTCATTTTCTTCACACAGACGGCTGCCATGATCCATCAGATTTGTCAGCGAGCACTGCACTTCTTCACGCTCTTCATCAGTGAGCGACATTTCACCCAGACACTCCTCCAGTTCGGCACGCTCACGCTCGTTATTGTGCAGCCGCTGTTCGTTCTCGCTCAAATCTATGAGGTAACGGCGATGCTTGCGCTCATCCGAGAACCGGATGTCACGTATGGAGAACCACACGTTCAGCCCAAGCATGAAACAACCGAATGTTCCCCAGAAAAGGCGTTTCCATCCTGTTGCAGGCATCAGGCGGATGCGCTTCCCTTCGGAAAGTTCTTTCACCCGGGTGTATTTGTGATGCAGGTCGGACAGCAGACGAACGGCACAAGCACTGTCGGCACTGCCGGATTGCACCAAAGAATCGGCATGAATGAGAGATTGTTCGTAGTCGAGGATATTCCTATCGGCCGGAGCTGAACAAGATACGGTTACCAGCCCCCAAAGAGAAGTCAGTAAGAGAAAGATATATACGTGTTTCATCCCTACAAAGGTAGTACTTTCTCCCTACAAAAGACACAGAGGCGCAAAGTTTTTTTTACACTTTGCGCCTCTGCAATAACATTAGGTATCTATTTCTTTAGAATTCGCTCGTAAAGTGGAACTTAATATTCTTGAAGTCCATTTGCGCCATCTGCAACACGTAGCCGCTATCTGCCAAGAACACGTCCCTGCCCTCGCGGTCCTTCGCCATATACTGGTATTTGCGCTTCTTGAAAGCCTCCAGTTCCGCAGGATCGTCACTCTCAATCCAGCAGGCCTTGTACAGGCTCAGCGGTTCCCAACGGCATTTGGCGCTGTATTCATTCTCCAAACGGTACTGGATAACCTCAAACTGCAACTGACCTACCGTACCGATGATCTTGCGCCCGTTGAACTGGTTGACGAACAACTGCGCCACACCTTCATCCATAAGCTGGTCGATGCCTTTGGCAAGCTGCTTCTGCTTCATCGGATCGGCGTTTTCGATGTACTTGAACATCTCCGGCGAGAAGCTCGGGAGCCCCTTGAAGTGGAGCATCTCACCCTCTGTCAGCGTATCGCCAATCTTAAACGTACCGTTATCCGGCAGACCGATGATGTCTCCCGCCCATGCCTCGTCAATGGTCGTTTTGCGCTGCGCCATGAACTGCGTGGGCGACGAGAAACGCATTGTCTTGCCATGGCGTACATGCAGATAAGGCGTATTGCGGGTAAACTTGCCGGAACATATCTTGCAGAATGCGATGCACGAACGGTGGTTCGGGTCGATATTGGCGGTAATCTTGAAGATAAAACCTGTGAACTTCGGTTCGCCCGGCTCCACCTCACGTTCTTCTGCCTTTACCGGACGGGGGCTGGGGGCTATTTCCACAAAACAGTCCAGCAACTCCTGCACACCGAAATTATTCAAGGCAGAACCGAAGAATACGGGAGCCAATTCACCTTTCAGATATTCCTCCACCTGAAAATCGGGATATACACCGTCTATCAGTTCCAGTTCGCCGCGCAGCTTGTCCGCCAACTGGGTCCCGATCTGATTGTCCAGCTCTTCCGTATTGATATCCACTTCGACCTTCTCCGTCACCACCTGCTTGGAAGGCTGGTAGAGATTCAGGTTGTGCTCGTAGATATTGTAGACGCCTTTGAAGCGCGCGCCACTCTCAATGGGCCATGTCAAAGGACGCACATGGATGGAAAGTTCCTCTTCCAGCTCATCCAGCAGGTCGAAAGGATCCTTCGCTTCGCGGTCCATTTTATTGATAAAGATAATCACCGGAGTATTGCGCATGCGGCAGACTTCCATCAGCTTGCGTGTCTGGGTTTCCACACCTTTCGCACCGTCCACCACAATGATAACGCTGTCCACCGCTGTCAACGTACGATACGTATCTTCGGCAAAATCCTGGTGGCCCGGAGTATCGAGGATGTTGATTTTATAATCGTGATAGTCAAACTCCATAACAGAAGTGGTTACGGATATACCACGCTGCTTTTCAATGTCCATCCAGTCGGACGTTGCCGTTTTCTTTATCTTGTTACTCTTTACTGCACCGGCCACCTGAATCTGACCGCCAAAAAGCAGCAGCTTCTCAGTCAGTGATGTCTTACCGGCATCCGGATGCGCGATAATCGCGAAAGTTCGTCTACGTTCTATCTCGTTGTTACTTGCCATATATATAAATAGGTATAATATTCAAAAAAAACATCAGTCTGCCTGCTGTGCCAGCTTATCTATGCAGACCTGCAGACTCTCCTCCCAATGAGGAATCTCAATGCCGAAAGTCTTTTTAATCTTCGTCTTATCCAATACGGAATATTGGGGACGCGGAGCCTTAGCCGGATATTCATCCGTATGCAGCGGACTGACTTTGCATGAGGTGATACCCGCCATGCGATGAATAGCCACCGTAAAATCATACCAGGAACAGACACCTTCGTCACTGAAATGATATACACCGGGAACAATGCCCAGATTGATAGCCGCAAAGATGGCGCGGGCCAAATCGTTGGCATAGGTCGGCGTGCCGATCTGGTCGAAAACAACTCCCAGTTTCTCACGCTCATTGCCCAAGCGGATCATTGTCTTTACAAAATTATTGCCGTAAATGGAATATAACCATGCAGTGCGGATAATCATGGCACGACTGCATTTCTCCCCGACCGCTTGCTCGCCTGCCAGCTTTGTGGAACCATAGACGGAGTTGGGACAAGGAGCAATGTCTTCCGTATAAGGAATATGTCCGGTTCCATCGAAAACATAGTCCGTAGACACCTGTATCATGGCAGCGCCACAGGCTTCAGCCGCTGCAGCCAGATAGCCGGGAGCTATATGGTTCAGCTTGTCGCAGAGCTCCGGATTATCCTCCGCCTTGTCTACCGCCGTATAGGCTGCACAGTTCACAATGACATCCACCCGGTTGCCGGACACAAATGCGCGTATGGCCTGTTCGTCACATATATCCAGTTCCTGAACATCCGTAAAAAAGTAGGTGTGCTGCCCATTCTCAGCGGAAAGCGCCCGCATCTCATTACCAAGTTGTCCGTTGGCACCGGTTACTAATATATTCATCTCGATAATTACTATTTATTCCCTACGGTCATGGCACATCTTCCATCCTTAACACATAGGTACGTTGACATATTTCAATTTACTATTTATCACTCAAACATCCCGTCAATCATCCCCCAGCTTCAACTCGCCTTTCTTGTCCTTGTCGTAGTAGTTGGCAAGCAACGAAAGGAAACTGCTGATAGACTCCACCGCCTTAGCAGTGCCCTGACTGATCTCCTTCTTCTGCAGACGCAGCAACAATACCCCGTAAAGCGCCTCGAAGCACGTCTCCAGCTCCGACTCTTCTTTCGGCCCGCTCTTCTGTCGCAACTCTACGATAAAAGGCAGCGCTTTGAAGTATGCCGCATTATAAAAGGGGTATTTCGTGGAAGCCAGCAGCTCGGCATGTAAATCCGTAAGGTTACGAATAACGTTGCGGTTAATCTGCAGATGTCCTTTCTCCACCACTCCTTCTGCACGCATCATATCGGCAAGGTTCCCGTACCACTCTTCCAGGGCGGCATGCTCTTCCGCCGGATAGCGGGAGATGATATTATTGCGGATAAAATCAATATCGCACTTGTTGGCACGAATCAAATCTTCCACTTGCCACATATATATAAGGTATTCGGCAATGTTCTTCTCTTTCAGTTGTTGCGAAATCTTCACGATAAGATGTATGATTTTAGATTTATGATTTATTATCCGTTTATCCGTCGGGAGTTAATTGCCTGCTAATACAACGACTCGCCCATCAGCGTAAACACCAGTCCAAATGCAGATACCAGCATGACAATGCCGCCAATAATGCGATTCAGCATCCAGATGCCGCGTAAGTTGAACTGCGTACGAACCTTGTTTACGAAGAAAGTTATGCCAAACCACCAGGTCAATGCCCCCAATGCGATAGCAAGATATCCCGTAACAGCCTCAAAAACCAATACGCCCTCACTTACAAAAGCAAAGCGTGCAAACAGACCCACGAAAAGAAAGATAATAAGCGGATTGGAAAGGGTGACAGCAAACGCTGTGATAAAATTATGGAAATAAGAACCTTTGCTGGTGGATACCGGGCGAATGGACTGCACCGGATTGCTGCGGAACGTATAAATACCGAATATCAGCAACAGGATACTTCCAAACAATTGCAGATAGAATATATTCTTGTTGACATAATCAAAGACAAAACTCATTCCGTAACCTGTCAGCAAAGCATAGGCTATATCACTCAACGAAGCTCCTATGCCTGTCACAAAACCATACCAACGCCCTTTATTCAAAGTGCGCTGAATGCACAGCACTCCTACCGGGCCCAACGGTGCAGATACTATAACACCGATAATGAACCCTTTCCACAATATGTCAAATATGGTCTCTATCTGAATCATGCCTGCAAATATCGGACTTTTTTATGAGACAAGCGAATAGAGTTAACGTTTTTTCGTCAGAAAAGGACTTTGGAAAGCCATGTTATCTCTGCAACAACCGAAAAATAATAAAAAACAGACCGGTACACCCCCATGACAACGCATTATACGCATAGGATAAAACTTGTATATTATAACTTCCCATATACAGCATACAACCATATAAATTGTTAAAAAGAAAATAAACAGGACAAATAATACAACTTTTCAAATACATTATTAATATTATATTCGTATCTTTGCAGCGAATGCCAACAAAACAACAACTTTGCAATATGAAAAGATATCTAAAACTCTTATTTGCAGCAAGTATTATAACACTATTCAATGCCTGCGAAACCGATGTGTACGATCCTGAAAAGATAGAAAACACCAAGGATCTTGTAGCCCCGGCGGACTTTGACTGGAAAACCACCCAAAGCCTGACTTATTCTATAACTTCAAAAGTAAATACAGTGATATCCGTCTACACAGACAGGAACTGTACCGACGAGAGCCTGTTGATTGAGAACTTTGCTTTAAAAGCCAACGAGGCAACAGAAATTCCTGTAAACATTCCAGCATATGTAACCAGCATCTTCGTGCAATATCCCACGACAGACGGACAGGACGTACTGGAAATCAAGACAAACGAAGCAGCCACACGAGGCAACAATAAATCTGTCATCTTACCGGCTGACAAAGAGATAGACAAACTCCTGTGGGACATACGCTATCACTATCCAAGCAAAACAAGCAGAGGGACATTGATGTTCGAAGACCTCTATCCGTCAAAAGGAGATTATGACTTCAATGATTTTGTCATCGGATACAATGCAGAAGTTTTCTACTCTCAAATAAGGAATGCAGATATTTTATTTAACGACGGATTCAAGATGAGCTTCCAGATACGGGCCATTGGCGGCACAACACCCTATCGTCCGGCAATCCGCCTGAAAGGATTTGCCATGAAGAACATCGAGGGAGCCAAGATAGAATTCCACACAACCAGAGAAGGCATTAGTATGGAACTCCTGAAAGAAGGCCGCAGGGCAAATGATGACGTAATCTTCGTAATAAACGGTACAGAAAGTCTGCGTAGCGGCGGATATTACAACACAGATCCTGAAAAGCCGATAGACAAGGACATGCCCGTAGTCACCTGCGAAGTTACAAAAGACAACTTCGGCTTCGGGAATTATGATATCTCCTTGCAATATGAACTACTGGCAAAAGAACTTCCCCGTTATTTCGACTTCTTCATCCAGAACCAAGACAACCTGAATGAAATCCACTTCAAGGGATTCACTCCCACCGGTTTAGGCAAACAGTCACCCGATACAGAGTTCTGTTCTGCGGAGAACTTAGTTTGGGGCATAGCCGTTCCGGAAGAAATTGCTCACCCGGCAGAAAGGAATGACATTCTCAACGTATATAAAGGTTTCAAAAAATGGGTAACAAGCGGCGGACAAAACGACAGTAACTGGTACGGTCAAAAGCCCATAGGCCCTGTTATCTCATTAAAATAACATTCCAAGCCACCTATTTCCTATCGGAAATTAAGATACAACTTCAGCCGGACATGTCCTTTCATGTCCGGCTGAAGTTTTTTATGTACATTTCTTTCTCCTACCCAACGATTTTACTTATCTTTGCCCCTAAAATAAAAGCGCTATCATTTAGCGGCTTCAACCGTAATTTGCAAATCGTAAACTCTTAAATAAAAGTATGATCCTTTTTTTCAGAACACCATCCAAGAGCGTGATTGCCGTAGAATGTGACCACGAACTTACTCAGGCAGACAGCGACAAACTCTGCTGGCTTTTTGGAGAAGCCACCCCCGAAAGTGAAAACAACCTGAAAGGACATTTCGTAGGTCCGCGCCGCGAAATGATTACCCCTTGGAGTACCAATGCTGTGGAAATCACCCAAAATATGGGTTTGAGCGGTATCACCCGTATCGAAGAATATTTCCCCGTAAAAGACGAAAACGCAGACCGCGACCCGATGCTGCAACGCATGTATAAAGGCCTCGACCAAGACGTATTCACCACCAACCGCCAGCCGGAACCGATTATCCACATCGAGGATCTGGAGGCATACAATGAGAAAGAAGGCCTGGCACTCTCCAAAGAGGAAATGGATTACCTCAAGAAAGTAGAAAAGGACTTGGGACGTCCGTTGACCGACTCCGAAGTATTCGGCTTTGCACAAATCAATTCCGAGCACTGCCGCCACAAAATCTTCGGCGGTACATTTATCATCGACGGAGTGGAACAGGAATCCTCTCTCTTCCAAATGATTAAGAAAACCACCCAAGAGAATCCGAACAAGATTATATCGGCCTACAAAGACAACGTAGCCTTTGCCGAAGGTCCGGTTATCGAGCAGTTTGCACCGGCAGACCACTCCAAACCCGACTTCTTCCAGATAAAAGACATCAAGAGTGTTATCTCCCTGAAAGCCGAAACCCATAACTTCCCTACTACCGTAGAACCTTTCAACGGAGCTTCTACCGGTACGGGCGGCGAAATCCGCGACCGTATGGGCGGCGGTAAAGGTTCATGGCCTATTGCCGGAACTGCCGTATATATGACCTCCTATCCCCGTACGGACGAGGACCGTCCCTGGGAAGAGATTCTTCCGGTACGCCAATGGCTGTATCAGACTCCCGAACAAATCCTGATTAAAGCCTCCAACGGCGCCAGCGATTTCGGTAACAAATTCGGTCAACCGCTGATTTGCGGTTCCGTACTTACCTTTGAGCACAAAGAGAAAGATGAGGTATACGGTTACGACAAGGTTATCATGCTTGCCGGCGGTGTAGGATATGGCACACAACGCGACTGCCTGAAAGGCGCTCCCGAAGCCGGCAACAAAGTTGTCGTTATCGGTGGCGACAACTACCGCATCGGTTTGGGCGGCGGTTCCGTATCATCCGTGGATACGGGGCGTTACAGCAGCGGCATCGAGCTGAATGCCGTACAACGCGCCAATGCGGAGATGCAAAAACGCGCCTACAACGTAGTACGCGCACTTTGTGAAGAAGACACCAATCCGGTGGTCTCCATCCATGACCATGGTTCTGCCGGACACGTAAACTGCCTGTCAGAGCTGGTAGAAGAATGTGGCGGGCTGATTGACATGAGCAAACTGCCTATTGGTGACAAGACATTATCTGCCAAAGAAATCATAGCCAATGAAAGCCAGGAGCGTATGGGCCTACTGATTCAGGAAGAAGCTATCGAGCACGTACGCAAGGTGGCCGAACGCGAACGGGCTCCGATGT
>OGXA01002234.1_pt1 | contig 14426 bp, 10 predicted proteins | sample 1576171 | NCBI WGS metagenome assembly OGXA01 (sample SAMEA3541587, study PRJEB24748) | human gut metagenome | biome: human gut; feature: human-associated habitat; material: faeces | place: China | collected 2012 | reverse complement strand
CAATGGCTTGTTTTATGATTGCAACCTGTTCATCTGTCACGTTATCTTTCCCTAATTCTTTCATGGCAGCGACTATAAGTGGGAACAAGTCTGTCTTGTAGGCAAAATTGCGAGGTGCGCTACGCTTGAATATGATTTTACGGTTCCCGATAGTAAGTTCCCTTGCTGTGGCATCTGTCAAATAGACTGCATTCATCGTGACCTGTGTGGAAAGTCCCAATTTGTTCAATGCTGTCAATCCACTAGGTATAATACGAGCCTTATCCTTTTCCGCTATAGCGTATGCGATATCTTCTATAGAGGGACGAAGTACACCGAACTTATTCCGTAATGGATATAGATATAGACCTTGAGAAAGACGAATGAGCACCCCCTCTTTCTCTAATCGGGAAAGCGCACGAGTAACTAGCCCATCATTATTCAGATGGGCAAAATCACTCACCATATAAAGCCTGTTCGGTCCGTTTCGGTCTATGATGTTTCGTATTTCCTTTGTCAGTATCGTCTTCATATCCACAATGATTCCACTTGCAAAGATACGATATTACTCTTGATGTAGCAATAAAATGTCCGAAATTCTTAAAGAAAATCGGACATTATAGAATGCTTTGCGGCTTAATACCCCGATCATGAACCGAGTACATTAAGTTAAGGTTATCATAGTTCGCCAATGGGTTGTTCTAACCAACCCATTGGCGAACATTAACACCATACCTCAAAATGAAGAGCTTTTATTAGACAGTGGAGCAAAATAATAATAACCTTTGGGAAACCGACAGAATATGGGAACTATACGGTATCAAATAAAAGATAAATACTAATATATAAATTGATTATCAGATTAGTATATAATCATTCTCGGTTCAAGCTTTGTAACTTTTCCATATTCAGTAGGAAAATGTAACTTTGTAGTTGAACTTTTAAAAGGAGGAATTGATTATGAGTAGTTTGGAGTTGGAAGCCGGAAAATTGGAGTTGATTCGTGAGATAGTCAATATCAATAGCAGTACTGCATTGGAGAGCCTCAGAAAATATATGAAGGAGGTTTTGAATAAGAATAGTCATTCCATTCCGACAGCGGCAGATAGCAAATTGCTGACTAAGCGTATGCTTGCAAAGTATGCCGGTAGTTGGAAGGACAATCGTGATTCTGATGAAATCAATGATGATATATATGCATCACGCCTTTCTCGAAAAGAAGAAAACTTTAGCCCCTTTGACGAATGAAACGATATTTGCTTGATCTAATATTTGTGTTCACTTCATGCGTCAGAAATTTGGAGTAGACGAACATATTGAAAAGGTGGGCTGGGAACATTGTTGCATTTCGGAGGTTACGGTAGCAGAGTTGTTGTTCGGTGCAGAGCGAAGTAATAATGTGGAGAGAAACTTGCAGCTTGTTACTGATTTCTGCCAAGATATCAAGGTAATACCTTTGTCCTCGGCTTTATGTTGTTATGCCTGGAGTAAGGCTGCCTTATATAGTCAAGGAACTCCCATTGAGGATTTGGACTTATTTATAGGATGTACAGCGGTGGCTAACCAAATGATAATGGTTACTGAAAACAAGAAACATCTGGAAAGAATACCTAATATTGAAATTGAAAACTGGGTACATAGAGGATAACTTCTCCTCTGTCAGATAGAAACATAGAAACGGTCGTTCGGGTATGCAATGTGTAAGTACCCGAACGACCGTTTCTATTTTCCTTTACTTTCGGAGGGACAAAGCTCTCCAATCAGAACCTGCACCTCAACTCTATTCCCGCCTGCACAGGCCGTCCTTTCTGCATAAATCCGTTCCCCATACTCTCAAAATAGAACGAAGCATACTCTTTGTCCAGTGCATTGCGCACCCAGAAATCAATCTGTCCATGTCCTTTCTGGAAGCTGATACGTCCGTTCAGCGTGCCGTAGAAGGCTTGGCTCACGGTATTCTTCTCGGTCCAGTAGATGCGCCCGGCACCGGTGTAGTTAGCGTTCAGCTGGATGCGGTCCAGCCAGTGTCCCGGACGGATGCGGAAGATGTACTGACCGCCCACGTTCATGGTATGCTTGGGAACAAAGGGTACGTGCTTGCCGTTGTAGCTGATTTCCTGAAGCTCCCCATTCACTTTCTCGTTGGTGATGTAATCCTTAAAGGTGGCATAGGTATAACCATAACTTGCATTCAGCGTGAAGTCCGTAGCAACGGCAGCCGTCAAGGCAACCTCTGCCCCCTGGCTGCGGCTTTTGCCGGCATTTGCCGTTTCGCGTCCCAGTCCGCTTGGGGCGAAGCGTGAAATCTGCTGGTCGCGGGTTTCCAGCCAGAAGATGGCGGCGTCGGCATGCAGACGTCCGTCCAGCAGATTCAAGTGTGTTCCTATTTCGTAGTTCCAGGTCTGTTCGGGCTTGTAGACGGTGGCGGATTTTGCATCCGGATTCTCTCCCGCATCGGGGAAGTATTTGCCCACCAGCTCTTTGTAGGCATCCGGCACGTTGGGCATAATCGCCTCTTTGCTTTGCCGCATCATGTCATTCTTCAAACTGGATTGCAGCAGGTCGGAGAACATCTGCACGTTGTAGCCTCCCGAACGGTAACCTTTGCTGACCGTTGCATACACATTTCCTCTGTTTCGCGCAAAGTCATACTGCAAAGCAAACTTGGGCAACAGCTGAAGATAATCCTTATCAATGTTTCCTTGGTAGCGCGACTCTACGGTCAGCGCCGTCTCCGGCATCATCTCTATTTCGCGGATGACGACGTCGCCCCGCTTCATTTCTCCCTTGATGCCCACCTTGTAGTCCAGGCTGGTGCCGGAGTTGTAATCCATCTTCATACGCTCATAATCCAGGCGTAACCCGGCAGTGAACGACACTCCTTTCAGCCCGAATAAATCTCTGAAGGTGGATTGATGGAAGAGTGCCCCATTCAGCAGCGGAGTGTTGAAACTGCCCCCGATGGGCATGGTCCGGCTGCTGATGCCCAGTGAGGGCAGGATATTCATACTCATGGATGGTCCCATCTCTACTTGTATTTGCGATGGGATGACACTGCCCAACATCTGGTTCAGCATCCCCATTCCGGCTTCCCTGAAAGTGACGGGAGCTTCCGTATTCAGCCATTGGTAGAAGCCGAAGGCGCCGGTGGTCCATTGCCAGCGGCTGCCGCTTTTACTCTTCAAGATGATTTCCTCGCTCAGTGCGTGGGAGCGTTGTTTCTGTTGCAGGGTATAGATGTCGTTGGCGGTGAAGTCTTGGTCTATGTCCATGCAGTCCTTTAGAAACTGGTAGCCGGTGACCATGCTCAACGTGAAGTGCTGTGCCTGGTATTCCAGGTTCAGACCCGTGTTCAGCAGGTTGCGGTAGTAGTTGCTACGGGCGTTATTGGAGATTTTTCCGATGTAGGGCTTCAGCGGCTCGCTCTGTGCTTCGGGGGCCAGGCTGCCTTGGTAGAAATACGGGTAGCCACCCTGGTCGCTGTATTCGTAGTTGATGTTTAGGTCCACCTTCCAGTTGTCCGAGGGGAGGTAGATGGCGCGGATGCGTCCACCTGCCGATTGCCCCTTGTCCGCTTTCTCGTCCCTCACCGTGTTGCGGAAGAATCCTCCTTGATAATCGTAAAAACCTCCGGTGGAAAAGGCGAACCGTTCCGAAAGGCGGTGATAGTGGGTCAGCGAGGTATTATAGGCATTGTACGTACCTGCCCCCATGCGGAAGTCCGTCCCCTGGTAGGAGAAGGGCGATTTGGTGTGCACCTTAATCAATCCACCCATGGCATTGCGCCCGTAGAGCGTGCCCTGCGGACCGCGTAGCACGTCGATGCGCTCTACGTCGGCATAGCTGAAGTCGAAGGCTGACTTGTCTATATAAGGTATATTGTCTACATAAAGTCCTACGGAGGGAGTGTTGATGCGCGAGCCGATGCCGCGGATATAGACTGCCGAAGTCAGTCGCGAGCCGTAGTCGGGGATAAACATATTGGGCACTACGGATGTCAGATTCTTGATGGAGTTCACCTGTGCGTTCTGCATGTCCTGCTGCGAAAGCAGGGTGACGGCGGCGGGCTGCTCGCGCAGTTTCCGGTTTTCTTTGGGGGCGGCGATGACGGTTATTTCCTCTACATCCACCACTTTCAAGGTGTCTGCCTCTTCGGCAAGTACGTTGCCGGTTGCCAGGAGGCAGAAGATACCGGTCAAAATTCTATATCTATTCATAAACTGGTTTTTTAGCGCCTGCAAAGTAAAGGGATTCTTGCGGAAGGGACAATCCTCATTTATTAGGATTTCGTTCCTGGAGTGCTAATCTTAAATCGTTCCATCATGCGGAAAATATCGTTCCTCCGTGGGGTAAAAATCGTTCCACCATGGTGGAACGATTTTTACCCCACGGAGGAACGATTAGATGTTAGCACATTAGCACACTAATTGGGGCGAAGTTTTTCTGAAAAGACTTCGCTTCTGATGTATCCGGTTGTAGGATTATATTCTGTCCGCTTCCACATATCCGTGCATCACGGCATAGATAGTCAGCCCGGACACGGACTTGATACCCAGCTTCTCGGTGATATTCTTGCGGTGTGAGATGACGGTGGTCAGGCTGATGTTCAGTTTGTCGGCAATCTCCTTGTTGATGAGACCTTTGGTAATCAGCACCAGCACTTCTATTTCGCGGGCGGAAAGGTCGTGCCCGGCGGCTGTATTTATTGCCATATCCGAGTGTCTGGCGGGTGCCGGCTTTCCGTGGTTTTGTCTGTATTGGTTTCCGTATTGGCGCAGCTGCAGAATGTTTTTTGCCAGATTTTGTTCGTCCTGATAGATGTTTAGCGTCGGCATGCCCGACAGTTGGGGGACGGTTTCACCATTGACCAGCACAATGGTTTTGGGCTTGCGCTCCAGAAAGAAAGCGGTATGCTCGAAGTAAATCTGTGAAGAGATGAAATAATGCACATACATGTCAGGCGTATCATCCATCAGTTCGCCAAAGGAACGGAAAGAGCGGATGATGGCTGTCGGGATGATTTCCTCCAGCAAGTTCTGCAGTCCCAGACAGGAGAGGGTGTTGGAGTCGACGATTGCTATTTCAGGAGTCATTCTCGTTTTTTTGTTTCTGCAAAAATACGGATTATTTTTTAGGGTTTGTCTGTGCGGGGCTGCAAAATGAAAAATTCTCCTATGCAGAACTATTCTCCCTCTCCTTTTGGGGAACGGGGAGTGTCTCCTTTCGCATATTGGCTGGGGCTGACATTGAAATATTTCTTAAAGACTTCCCGGAAGTATTTCCCATCGCAGAAACCGGTTCTTTCTGCTACTTCAGTCACGGAATATTTCCCTTCTTTCAACAGCTCGGCAGCATGTTTCAAACGGATATTCCGTACGAAATCTGCCGGTGCCTGGCCGGTCAGCGCTTTCAGTTTACTGTAGAAACTGGTACGGCTCATATTCAGGAGCGAGCACAATACGTCCACTGTGAAATCGGGATTATCCATGTTCTCCTCGATATGTCTCTTTACATTCGACATGAATTTCCAGTCGAGACTGTTGGAGCAAGTGGTAGTTGTGGAGGGCTCTTCTTCTGTATTGATTTCCAAATTCGCATATCTCTTGCGCAGCAATGCGCGGTTGGCAAGCAGATTGGCAATGCTGGCTTTCAGTATGTTTATGCTGAAAGGTTTTACAATATATTCGTCCGCACCGATATGGAGTCCTTCGAGAATGTTCTTTTCATCTCCCAGTGCCGTCAGCAGTACTACCGGGATGTGGGATGTTTCAATATCGTTCTTGATGGCGATGCATAATTCGTCGCCTCGCATTTCCGGCATCATGATGTCGGAAAGAATCAGTCCCGGCCAGAATTGTTTTACAATGGTCAGCGCTTCCTTGCCGTTGTTGCATACTTGTACATTGTAAATCGGAGAGAACGACTGGAAGAGATAGTTGCGCAGCTCGTCATTGTCTTCTACAATCAAGATGCGATGCAGTTTGTCATTGTCTTCAGTCCGGAGTTCTCCGGCAAGTTTCAAAGGAACGGTGGGGACATCCGGTTCATAGAAGGTCTTCTTATCCTTAACGGACAGAGTGAAGTTCTTGAACTGTTCTTTCTCTTTGGGAAGGATGATTCTGACAGTACTGCCTTGGCATTCGGTGCTCTCAATGTATATTTTTCCATTGTGCAGGCTTACCAGCTTCCGCACCAGCATCAGACCGATACCGCTTCCCGTTATTTTGGAGTTGATGGCATTTGTTCCACGGAAGTGCATCTTGAACAGTTTTCTTTGTTCTTTGGCGGGAATTCCTATTCCATTATCTTTGACTTCTAGTCTCCAGGAGCTTTTCATGTCATAAACAGAAATGAGTATATCGCCATTTTGGGGAGTATACTTCAGAGCATTGGATATGACATTTTCCAGGATAGAGTCCATCTTCTCTTTGTCGAACCATACATTCATGTAGCTGAAATTGCTTTCGTACCTGAAAGTGATATGTTTTATGGTGGCATAGGTCTGGAAATTGTTGTATATCTCCTTGATGTAAGTATTCAATTCATATTCTGCTATGTACAGATGAGGGGAATATACTTCTGCCCGTTCAAAGTTTATCAGATTGGTAGTCATGCGCAGGAGGGAGTTGACATTTCTCAGTGCCATGTGCATATTGTTGGTCTCGGCTTCGTTCAGTGTCTTGTTTTCAAGCATTTCTTCCAGAGGTGCCTTTATCAGTGTCAATGGCGTGCGGATATCATGCGCGGTATTGACAAAGAAACGGGTTTTCTCATCGGATATCTTTTTCTGTTTTCTCAGTGCCATGACACGGAAACCGACAACGGACATCAGTACTGTCAGCAGGACATAGCAGGCTATGGCCCAAAAACTGAACCAGACGGGGCGCGCAATGCTGATGTCGATGCTTCGCTCTTCAAAATAAAGATAAGGCTCTTCCTTGGATACCGCCCGTATGTAAAGTTTGTAATCGCCCGAGGCAAGGTTGGTGAAGCGGAGATGCCCTTCTTCACCCAGGCGGTTCCAGTCATCGTAAAAGCCTTCCAGCTTCCAGTAGAAAGTGACATTGTCCGGCGCGTCATAATTGATGGATGAAATACTGAGGGAAAAAGTGTTCTGGTTATATTTCAGCTTTAACCGGTCTGTCTGGTTGATGTTTTCCTTCAAGGGGGAATTCGGACTGCCGGGAAAGACTGTCTGATAGAGTATCTGAAAATCGCTGAGTATCATAGGAGAGTAGATGTACTTGGGCAAACGGGTTCCTTCGGGAAACTCGATGGCTCCGTCTGTGCTGCCAAAGACAAAACCCTTGTTCTTGCGTAGCGTTCCGGAAGAGGCACTGAAGCAGGAGGACATCAGCCCTTGCTCTTTAGTCCAGTTGTGGAATGTCTTCTCCGTAGGGTGGAAACAGCTGATTCCGTTTTCGGTACTCATCAGGATATGCCCGTCCGACTCGGGGAGTATGGTGTAGATGTTGTTTGAAATCAAGGCACAATTGTCCTTGTGATAATGCTTGAACGTACTGTCCTTTGCGTTGTAGACAACCACTCCGGAGCCGTTTGTTCCTATATATAGAGAGAGGTCTTCCGCTTGGTAAAGTGTGTTGATGTAGGTCGTCTCTTCCTGCAAGGCGACATATTGGAATCTACCCGACTCTTTGTCCAGCAGATACAGTCCGGCACTTGTCCCAATCCACATGTGTCCGTCGTCCTTTTCTGTAATGGCGGTGACGGAATTTATTCCGGGATACAGACGGACGGAATTCAGGGACAAATCGAAGCACTTCAGATTATAGAACCCTCCGGACCAGATATATCCTTTGGAGTCTTTTACAATGTCGCGGATATACTTGTCAGGACGAATGTTGTCCGGATTGAGCAGGTAAGGGGAGAAATATTCTACCGAGAGTGTCCTTTTATTTATTTTGTATACTCCCGAAGTATATCCTCCTGCCCAAATAATGCCGGGTGATACCTCGCATAGCGTAATGAAGATGTGATTCTTGTTTTTCAGTTGATGGTCGAAGGAGCTCAGGAATGAATGCCACTGCCCGGTTTTCGATTGATAAAGGCTGATTCCGTTACTTGTTCCGAACCATAGGTCTCCGTCACTGTCTTCAATGACAGAGTGTACCTGGTCGTTGACCAGCGATTGTCTGTTTCCGATAGAATGCTTTATCCAGTTGTAGCTTTTGTACCGGTTGTCTATAATGGTAATTCCTTCCGGGTAGTTGGCTATCCATATCCGCTTTTCTTCATCAATATAAATGTCATTGATGTTATTGCTGTTCATCTCATTGTGGCTTTTGTAGCTGGAGACGATGTACGGTTCCGAGATACACGAGTTCATGTTGATTTTGTGTATACCCATACCTTCTGTCGCTATCAATAGCTCTGTCTGGTTCAGAGGTTTGATTCGGGCAATGTTTACATCGCTCAAATCCGTATTGGAGTGTATAATCCGTTGTTGCCGTATGTCGTAGGCAAAGACTCCTTTTTCAAAAGTACCGATGAAAAGTCTTTGTGATTCTTGGTGGAAATAGAGTGAACTGATTTGGGCCTGGATTTTGTCAAGAGGTTCAAGAGGGACAATCTGCAATGTCTCATTTTCGAGTTTGACATATCGCAATCCCTTGTCGGTACCCATGAAGAAGTGGTTATTGTCCACTTGTTCGATACTTGTAATGCTGCTTTTCAGTTCATTGGACATTTGATGGACCTCTCCGGTTTGTGTGTCGTAGAGAGCGATGCTGTATCTGCTGCAGAGCCAAATCCTGTGATTGCAGTCCATATAGCCGTAGCTGATATTGACCGGTGTCTTGGGCAGTTTATATACTCTGTTGAACACATCGTGTTCTTGGTTGTATTGAAAAATGCGACCGGCTTTACCTATGACCCATAATTTCCCTTTCTCTTCAAAATATAGCCAACCGAGATGGATGGGGAAACTTGACTCTTTGTTTTCTTCTATTAATTTATAATGCTTGATGTCTTTTCCATTGTACCGGTCTATGCCTTCGTTGGTGAGGAACCACATGTAACCTACCGAATCCTTTTGAATGTCGAAGATTCTGCGGTTGCTCAATCCGTTTTCCACCCCTATGTATTTATATGTTTGCGCCGTAGCTATGAGAGGCAAAAGGAATAGAAAGCATACAATGTTTATGATGAACCTCATAATAAATACAATATAACAACATATATGTGATAATAGTTTACAAATTAAACGAGAAAAAGTGAAAAATCAAAATTTGGATGTAAATATTATAGCTTAATCAAAGAATGCCTTTGCCGCTTCCGCACATCGTTCGCCGTCAATTCCAGCAGAAACAATGCCTCCGGCATATCCGGCGCCTTCTCCGCAAGGGAACAATCCTTTTACGCGTACATGTTGCAGTGTCTCCTTGTCTCTTGTTATGCGTACCGGCGCCGAAGTACGGGTTTCCACTCCAATCATTGTCGCCTCGTTCGTCAAGAAACCACGGCTGTATTTCCCGAATAGCTGGAAACCTTTGCTCAGGCGTTCTGCAATGAAAGAGGGCATCCAGAAGTGGAGAGGTGAGGAAACCAGTCCCGGTGCATACGAAGTTTCCGGCAGGTCGTAACTCAGTTTTTTCTTAGTGAAGTCTGCCATTCTCTGTGCCGGTGCTGTCTGCTTCATATTGCCTTGTTGCCAGCAGAGGCGCTCCAGATACTCTTGAAAATACATCATGCTTAATTGGGAATTGACGGTTGGCAATTGACAATTAGCCGCGCTGTCGTGCTGCATAGAAATTGTAAATTGTAGATTGTCAATAGTAAATTGCTCTATGTCTTCCGGGCGTAGCTCTACCACCATTCCCGAATTGCTCCAACGGGAACCGCGGTTGCTGGGACTCATCCCGTTGACTACAATCTGCTCGGGACCGCTGGCGGCGGGCACAACGAAGCCGCCGGGACACATGCAAAAGCTATATACTCCTCGTCCGTCCACTTGGTTTACAAAACTATATTCGGCGGCAGGCAGATATTTTCCCCGTCCGTTCCGGTTGTGATATTGTATTTGGTCTATCAAGGTGGCAGGGTGTTCTAGTCGTACGCCTACGGCAATGCCTTTAGCTTCAATCTCTACATTGTTGGCGGCAAGCCAGCGGTATACGTCCCGGGCAGAGTGACCGGTGGCAAGTATCACCGGGCCAAGGAAAGTCTTGCCGGTATTTGTTTCAATGCCTTTGACTTCATCCTTCTCTATGAGCAGGGCGTCCATGCGTGTTTCAAAGTGGACTTCGCCACCGCACTGGATGATAGTGTTCCGCATGTTTTCAATAACACGCGGCAGTTTGTCCGTACCTATGTGCGGATGTGCATCTACCAGTATGGAAGTGGAGGCTCCATGTTGGCAGAAGACGTTCAGAATCTTGTCTACATTGCCACGCTTCTTACTGCGTGTGTACAGCTTGCCATCCGAGTAAGCTCCGGCACCTCCCTCTCCGAAGCTGTAATTGGACTCCGGGTTGACGAGTTGCTGGCGGCTGATTTGCGCCAAGTCTTTCTTGCGTTCCCGTACGTCCTTTCCACGCTCCACAATGACGGGGCGCAGACCGAGCTCTATCAGTCGCAGGGCGGCGAAGAGTCCTCCGGGACCGGCGCCTACCACTACTACTTGGGGCTTTCCTTCTACATTATTATATAAGGTATGTTGATATTCGTCCTCTTTCGGCATTTCGTTCAGATATGCCCGTACGTTGAGGTTGATATAGATTGTCCGTTGGCGGGCATCGATACTGCGCTTCAAGATGCGCGTTGCTGTTATCTCCCGTGCATTCAGTCCTTTCTCATGTACTAAGTACTCTTTCAGGCGTTGCTCGTTTGCCGCTACTTCGGGCAATACGCGCAGTTGGTATTCTTGTATCATAATGATTATCCGAATAGGGCACGGAATGCTTCTTCCACCTTCCGTACCGGTATCAATTCCATTTTAATCTTCTTCGTGTTCAGTCCTTGCATATTATACTTGGGAAGTATGAATCGCTTGAATCCAAGTTTCTCTGCTTCTCCGATGCGCTGCTCTATGCGGTTCACTGGGCGGATTTCACCTGACAGACCTATTTCTCCCGCCATGCACACCTCCGGCTCTATGGCCGTGTCCATGTTGCTGGAGAGGATAGAGCTGATGACGGCAAGGTCTATTGCCGGGTCGTTCACTTTCAATCCACCGGCAATATTGAGAAATACATCTTTCTGTGCCAGTTTGAAGCCTACACGTTTTTCCAATACGGCCAGCAGCATATTCATGCGGCGGATGTCGAACCCTGTGGCAGAGCGTTGTGGGTTACCATATACGGCACTGCTGACCAATGCCTGCGTTTCGATGAGGAACGGTCTGATGCCTTCTATCGCGGAGGCGATGGCTATGCCGCTCATACCTTCATGGTCCTGGCTCAGCAGTAGTTCGGATGGGTTGCTCACCTGCCGTAATCCATCTTGCCGCATTTCGTAAATACCCAGTTCGGCAGTGCTTCCGAAGCGGTTCTTGATGCTACGCAGGATGCGGTACATGTAGTGCTGGTCGCCCTCGAACTGGAGTACGGTATCCACGATATGTTCCAGTACCTTGGGGCCGGCTATGCTTCCTTCCTTATTAATATGCCCGATGAGGATAACCGCCGTATGCGTTTCCTTGGCAAAGCGCAGGATGGAGGCGGAACATTCCCGTACCTGGGCAATACTCCCCGGCGACGATTCAAGGGTTTCGGTAGAAATCGTCTGTATGGAGTCGATGATGACGATGTCCGGGCGGATGTTCTTGATATGGACGTAAATCTGTTCCAGGGAAGTTTCGCACACGATGAGGCAATCACTGGAAGCACTTGTCAAACGGTCGGCACGCAGTTTCAACTGACGGGTACTTTCTTCGCCGGAGACGTAGAGGATACGTTTCTCCGGTATACGGAGTACGGTTTGTAGCACCAGGGTGGATTTCCCGATGCCCGGTTCGCCGCCAATCAAAACAAGAGATCCTTGTACAAGACCACCACCTAGTACCCGGTTCAGTTCGGCATCATGGAGGTCAATGCGCGGTTCGTCATCGGCTACAATTTCATGGAGGGTTATGGGTTTGGCTTTGGCGGTCTCTATGCCCGATACGGGACGCTTGTTCACCACTTCTTTCCGTACCACCTCTTCCACATACGTGTTCCACATTCCGCACGACGGACACTTGCCTACCCATTTGGGAGAGTCTTGTCCGCAGTTGCTGCATACATAAACCGTCTTCTCTTTAGCCATAGTTGTGCATTCTCTTCTAAAATGATTGCCCAAAGGTACAATTTTTCGATGCAGGGCTTGCAGACTCCCATAGAGTTTTTTTATTTTTGTGAGTAGAAAACAATAACATGTTATAAAAGCCATGATAGAAGATATTCTTGCATACAACAAGCGTTTTGTAGCCGAGAAGGGGTATGAGAAATACATCACGAATAAATACCCGGATAAGAAGATTGCCATCCTCTCTTGTATGGATACCCGTTTGACCGCTTTACTGCCGGCAGCCTTGGGCATCAAGAACGGCGATGTGAAGATGATAAAGAATGCGGGTGGAATCATTTCACATCCGTTCGGTAGTGTCATTCGTAGCCTGATGGTGGCCATTTACGAGTTGGGCGTGACGGAAGTGATGGTTATTGCCCACTCCGATTGCGGTGCGTGCCACATGAGCAGCGCCCAGATGATAGAGCATATGAAGGCCCGGGGCATCAAGCAGGAGACGATTGATATGATTCGTTTCTGCGGAGTGGATTTCGAGTCTTGGCTGTATGGATTCGAAGATACGGAGAAATCGGTAAAAGGTACGGTGGAAGCTATTATCAATCATCCGCTGATACCGAATGATATCAATGTCAGCGGTTTCATAATAGATTCTGTGACGGGAGAATTGACCCCGGTGCAGTGATAGTTGTGCTTCACACGGTAATTTCCCCTGCCAGCGGTCGTCCCATCAGTTCGCGTATTTCGGCAGGTGGATAATCGTGCCCCAGAAGGAACATCAGCTTGGTTACGGCAGATTCCGTTGTGCTGTCATATCCGCAGACAACTCCTGCCTGCATCAGTTGGTAACCGGTTTCATAGCGCTCCATTTCAACAGTGCCGGCACTGCATTGGGTGACGTTGACAATGATGATGCCTTGTTCGCAGGCATCATGCAGGCGGCGTAGAAACCATTCCTTTCGGGGAGCGTTGCCGGAACCGTAGGTTTCGAGGACTACGGCCTTCAGTCCTTTAGTGGCAAGTATGGCTGCCACGACATTTTCCTGAATACCTGGAAAAAGCTTCAGTATGGCGATGTTGGTATCAAGCAGATAATGAGGCTCCAGTTCGTGGGGAGTGCCGTGCGTATGAATTTGCACATTATTATATTTAATATGTATACCGGCGGAAGCGAGTACCGGATAATTGAAGGAACGGAAAGCATTGAAGTTCTCCGCGTTCATTTTGGTGGTACGGTTGCCGCGCATCAGGTGGTTTTCGAAGAAGATGCAGACTTCGGGTACGATGGGCTGTCCGTTGGAGTGGCGGTCGGTGGCTATTTCGATGCTGGTCAGCAGGTTTTCCTTGCCGTCTGTGCGGAGCACGCCAATGGGCAGTTGCGAGCCGGTTAGGATGACGGGCTTGTTCAGCCCTTCAAGCATGAAGCTGAGTGCAGAAGCTGTGTAGGCCATGGTGTCTGTGCCATGCAGGATGACGAAGCCTGTATATTGGTTGTAGTTGTTGCTGATGATGCGTACCAGTTTGCGCCAGGCATCGGGGTCCATGTCCGAGGAATCCATGGGTGGGTCGAATTGATAAGTGTCGATACGGAACGCAAATCTCTGAAGTTCGGGAACATGTTTTTGCCTGAAAAGCCTAGTTTCGGAAAGATACTTCCACCTACTGTCGCACAATTTCTAAACTGCACCCCAACAATGTGACGAACTGCTTCTTTAAATAAATTCTGAAACTCTTTATTCAATCCCTCATGCATCTCAATGTCACGTAATGTTGCCATACATCCGATTCGAAATCCACTCTCGTCTTCTTCTATACGATCTAAGCCAAGTGTAGATAAATCAATCGCATTTAAAATATTTCTGTTTCCCATCTTCAGCCACAGGTTGCCACCAATAATGACATTGTTTCTTCCTTTTTGGTTCAGTTCCCACGCCTGTTCGAGAGACTCTGCCATAATATAATTTCTTATTGTGTGCACTTTAACTCTCCTTTGTATTTTATTATCTGCCTACAAGAAAAAATCCTAACTTACAGGATTCTACGTTAATTTATTATTATACATGAAAATCTTTATATTTTCCATACCTCAGCAAATTTCTGTCCGGCAAATCGGGTATGGGGGCACAGTGAATGGAAAGGAGTAAAAATAGTAGAAGCAGAAGTATGCCCGGATCACATCCACATGCTGGTAGAAATCCCACCGA
>OGXA01002207.1_pt1 | contig 14588 bp, 13 predicted proteins | sample 1576171 | NCBI WGS metagenome assembly OGXA01 (sample SAMEA3541587, study PRJEB24748) | human gut metagenome | biome: human gut; feature: human-associated habitat; material: faeces | place: China | collected 2012 | reverse complement strand
AGAAGGTTTGCAGCTTCTGTGTCGATCGCATCGACACCATCGATTACAAGGACGTTCCCCGTCTGCGTAAGTACGTCTCTGAGCGTGCAAAGATCATTCCCCGCCGTGTCACCGGCACCTGCGCTTTCCATCAGCGCGCACTGACCGTGGCTATCAAGCGTGCTCGTCACGTTGCTCTGATGCCCTACGTCAGCGACTAATCTGAGATAATCAACCCAATCAAAATAATCAGCAATCAGCAAAGCGCCCTCACCGATGACAAGGTGAGAGCGCTTTTTGTTTGTCATTCAGGGGCATAGAAAAGAGCTTCGGGAAATCCCGAAGCTCTTTGCGCTTGATAAGTTACAGAGTCTTGCAGAACTCTTTCAGGTAGGCGCGGAACGCCTCGCCGATCTCGGGGTGCTGCAGGGCCAGCTCCACCTGTGCCTCAGCGACTTTGAGCTTGTTGCCCATGTCGTAGTGCTTGCCGGTGAACTCCACAGCCGTCATACCGCCGTAGTTGCGGGCATACTCGGCCATGGCGTCGGTCAGCTGGATCTCGCCGCCGGCACCGGGCTTGGTCCTGGCGAGGATGTCATAGATCTCCGGGGTCAGCAGCACACGGCCCAGAATGGAGTAGTTGCTGAACTCCTGACCCTTCTTGGGCTTCTCGATCATGTCGTCCACAAAGAAGTAGTTGTCGTGGATGGGGGTGGTCTTGAGGCTGCAATAACGGCTTACGTCGGCCCAAGGCACGGCGGACACACCGGCAGCCGGGCGGCCAAACTCTTCGTAGGCACGGATGAGCTGAGCGCAGACCGGGTCTTCGCCCCAGATGACGTCGTCACCATAGATGACCACAAAGGGGTCGTCGCCGGTGAAGGGCTTGGCCATGCTGACAGCGTGGCCGAGGCCGAGGGTCTGCTGCTGGCGGACGAAGAAGATGTTGGCCAGATTGGAGATGCCGAGGCACTCTTCCAGCATCTTCTCCTTGCCGGGAACAGCAAGTTTTGCTTCCAGCTCGGGGCTGCGGTCAAAGTGGTCCTGGATGATGTCCTGATTGCGGCTCACGATGATAAGGATGTCGGTGATGCCGGAACGGACAGCCTCCTCCACCAGATACTGGATGGCGGGTTTGTCCACGAGGGGGAGCATTCCTTTGGGCATCGCCTTGGTGGCGGGCAGCACGCGGGTGCCAAGACCAGCGGCGGGGATGACTGCCTTGGTGACTTTTTTCATGGTTCAAACTCCTTCACATTTATAGCAATTCAACTTTTTAATGCAACAGCAACAGCATTGAATTGCATATCGCAAATATGCTGTTTGGATGTTGCACTAATTTCTTGACTTGCGATAGATTCACGGCTGGGTGTATCAGCCATAGAAAGCGTTGAGGATGGCCTGCAGATCCGGGCCGAGCAGCAGGGTGAACGCACTGCCGCAGACACTCAGGAGCAGGACACAGAGAAAGACCGCGCCGAAGCTGACGCCGCCCTGGGCGCGGAGCACGGCCTGACGCTGCTGGGCATCGGGGAACTCAGACTGGATGCGGCGGATATGGTCGGCGGCGCTCTTGCGGTAGAGCCACTTGCCGTACATACCGCGCACCAGCATCAGCACGAAGCTGAGGACAGAGCAGACGCGGGCAAATACCGTCAGAGCTGAAGCGCTCATGGCCGGGGCGAGGGCGCTGCCGGAGAGCTGGAGCATCTCGATAAAGGTGGGCGCTGCCAGCAGAAGTTCAGCGGCCAGAAAGCCAAAGGCCGGCTTCCACGCCTTGCGATAGAAGAAGTAGAAGGGACCGAACAGCAGAGCCGAAAAGCTCATGGATACTTTGCTCTTCTGGAGCTGCATCCGGCTGTAAGCGGCGAGGTAAGCGGGGGCGGCGGGGCCGATATAGTCCAGCCAGTCCTGACGGGCGATGCCGTCCATCTTGGCCTCTTTGCCGAAGGCGTCCTCAAAAAACTCCTTCTCCGGGTCAGCGGAAGTGCCGAACTGACGGTACATCTGGGAGTAGTCGAAAGTCTCTTCATCGCTGCCGCGGGAAGAAGGAGGCTCCTGCCCCTCGGGGGGCAGCACAGCACCACAGCAGCGGCACGTTTCCTCGTCCCGCAGGGTGCGCTCGCCGCAGGACGGACAGGTGCGGAGCTGGCTCTCCTCGTAGGGGAACTTCCACTCGTAGCCGGCGGCGTGGGCGGGGCGGTGGATGCACTGGCCCAGCTTCTCGTAGCAGACGCGGTGATAAGGCGCGCCGCAGTCGGGGCAGACCACGATGTCATCCTGAAGTGTGAGGGGCTTGCCGCAGCCCTCACACGGACAGCCATAGTATTTTGGCATAACATCCTCCAATGAATATGGTAGTTTACCAGTATTATACACTTAAAATGCGGAAAAGAAAAGGCGAAAATCTTCAAATTTCCAGCACAATGGTATTTTTTCCTCTTTACTTTATCATGGATTCTGGGTATACTAATGAAGTATCTGTGTATAAACTGTATCTTTTAGGAGTAAATCTCTCCGTCATTGGCCGAGTCCTCGGGCAGGCTTTCCTTCGTACAACCTCTCCGTCACGCCTACGGCGTGCCACCTCCCCTGGTAGGGGAGGCTTTGGCAGTCCCCGCAAAGTGAACGGTTTCGCCAGAGGCTCCCCTACTAGGGGAGCTGTCGAGCGCCAGCGAGACTGAGAGGTTGTACTAAGACGGGCCTGCCCGTGTGCGTGGCTGATGATGAAGAGGCTGCTCCTGTTCTTTGAGACGAGAGGAATAAAACGATGATCACCACTGATGAACTGAAAGTACAGCTGGCTGAATACCACACCGCTGTAAAGGACTTGGAGGAGGCGCTGGCCATCGACGCTTCCCGCAAGCGCGTGCAGGAGCTGGAGCACACCATGTCGCGCCCCGGCTTCTACGACGACGCTGAGCTGAGCAAGAAGGTCTTTGACGAGGTGGGCGACCTGAAGGGCAAGCTGACCCGCTTCGAGAAGCTGCAGGGCCTCTACGATGACGCAGAGACCATGCTGGTCATGCTGGACGAGGAGTACGACCCCGAGATGGTGCCGGAGGCCGAAGAGGCCGTCAACGCCGTGGGCAAGGCTGTGGACGAGCTGCAGCTGATGACCATGCTGAACGGTGAGTACGACCACAGCAACGCCATCCTGACCTTCCACGCAGGCACCGGCGGCACCGAGGCACAGGACTGGGCCGAGATGCTCTACCGTATGTACAACAAGTGGGCGCAGGCTCACGGCATGACCGTCGAGGTCCTGGATTATCAGGACGGCGACGAGGCCGGCATGAAGAGCGCTTCCATGATGGTCAAGGGTGCCAACGCCTACGGCCTGCTCAAGAGCGAGAACGGCGTCCACCGTCTGGTGCGCGTCTCTCCCTTTGACGCCAACGCCCGCCGTCAGACCAGCTTTGCTTCGCTGGAAGTCATGCCCGAGCTGGACAACACCATCCAGGTGGACATCCGCCCTGAGGACATCGAGATGCAGGTCTACCGCTCCTCCGGTGCCGGTGGCCAGCACATCAACAAGACTTCTTCCGCTGTCCGACTCATCCATAAGCCCACCGGCATCGTGGTCAGCTGCCAGACCCAGCGCAGCCAGTTCCAGAACCGCGACTACGCGATGGAAATGCTGAAGGCAAAGCTGTACCAGATCGCCAAGCAGCAGCACATGGATAAGATCGACGACATCAAGGGCGTCCAGAACGAGATCGCATGGGGCCACCAGATCCGCTCCTACGTCTTTATGCCCTACACGATGGTCAAGGACCACCGCACCAACTATGAGACCGGCAACGTGGACGCTGTCATGGACGGCGACCTCGATGGCTTCATCTTCGCTTACCTCAAGGCTGCAAGCCGTGGCGAGCTGCAGGATGCCTGAAATCAGAGCATAACAAAAACGTCTGTACTTCGTTTGGAGGTACAGACGTTTTTCTTTTTATTCGAGGTCGCCGAGTATCCCCGGCCAAAGGGCTTCCTCCTGCCGCATGGCGACAAAGCAGCAGTCGAGGTACATCTTGTTCACAGCAGCGACGATAGTACCGCGCAGCAGACGCTTTTCGTCGGCGGCATCCGGGTCGAGGCCGCAGATGGTGCGGCTGGCACCGAAGATGTAGGGCAGGCAGTTCTCCACCTCGTCGCAGAAGTAGTCGTAGGCTTCGGCGGCGGTGCAGTGAGCCCGCTGCATCTGAAAGAGGGTGTCGATGTTTTCCAGCGAGAGGACATTTTTAGACAATACGATATAGATGAGAGAAGCCAGCTGTTCGCGGGAATACTTCTTTTTGACGGGGTGGGAGATGACTCCTTTCTTGACGTAGTTGCTCACCATGGAGGGGGTGAGCTCCACCCCGGGGAAGCCCCGGAAGCAGCTGTTGACGAGCTGCACGGTCTGGTCGAGATACAGCCCCACGGAGGGCAGCTCCCGGTAGCGCGGCAGGGAAAACCCGGCGGCGCAGGCCGTGACACGGCGTTTCATTTCCTGATTCATGGTGGTAGTATAGCGCATTTTTGAGTCGGGGTCAACCGTTTATGAAAACGATATTAAGAATTTTAAAAATCGCTTGACAGGTTTTTGAAAAACTGATATAGTGGACTCACCGAATGTAAAAAATGCGGCGGACACCCGCTGGAATGGAGATAGATGGATATGAAACGAATCGTTGTGGACTCTTCTGCCAGCCTGTATGCGCTGGATGGCATTGATTTTGCTGCTGTGCCTCTGAAGATCGTGACCGACGAGAGGGAATACCTCGACGACGGCACGCTGGACGCCGTGGAAATGGCGACTACCCTGCGCACCTATAAGGGCAAGACCAGCACCTCCTGCCCCAACATCGGCGACTGGCTGGAGGCTTATGAGGGCGCAGATGAAATTTATGCCATCACCATTACCGGCACCCTGTCGGGCAGCTGCAACGCCGCCCAGCTGGCCGCAGAGGAGTATCAGGCAGAGCACCCGGGTGCTCAGGTCTTTGTGCTGGACAGCCTGTCTGCCGGCCCGGAATTGGTGCTGCTGGCAGAGCATATCCGTGCGCTCATCGAAGAGGGCAGGGACTTTGACGAGGTGTGCGAAGAGATGCTGCGCTACCGTCACCACACCCATCTGCTGTTCTCGCTGGAATCGCTGGCGAATCTGGCCCGGAATGGCCGGGTGAAGCCCGCTGTGGCCGCTGTGGCGCGGATGCTCAACATCCGGGTCATCGGCAAGGCCAGCGATGTGGGCGAACTGGATGTCCTCTGCAAGACCCGCGGCGAGCACGGCGCTCTCGAGCGCATCGTGCTGGAGCTCAAAGGCCACGGCTACACGAACGGTAAGGTCATCATTGCCCACTGCGGCAATCCCGCCGCCGCCGAGCGCCTGATGCACATGGTGCGGGCTGTCTTCGAGGGCGCACAGGTGCGGGTGACCGAGTGCGGCGGCCTGTGCAGCTACTACGCCGAGCTGGGCGGCCTCATGGTGGGCTTCGAGGACGCGGACGCCTGAGCTTGAAATCTCCGTATCTCTGCGCTATACTATTCCCATAAAAATGCTGCCGCAGGGCAGCGGGGGAGGCGCAGATGTTCTTTCGGCTGCCGGTCGTACGGTTCTTCAATCGTGTCATCAACAGGGCCACGGTCACAGTGGCCCTTGTTTTGCTACAGATCGGCTGGCTGCTCTGGGCCTTCTTCTCCCTCACCGCCGGAAAGGTGTGGGTGAATGCGGGGCTGAACGTCCTCAGCCTCTTCATCACCCTCTACCTCGTGCGGAAGGACGAGAACAGCGACTATAAGATCATCTGGCTCGTCCTCATCGGCATGATGCCGCTGCTGGGCGGTGCGCTCTATCTGGCCTTCGGCAACAAGGCCCCCGCCAAGCGGATGCGCCAGCGGATGCAGGCGGTGGAGCGCCAGCACACCGCCGACCTCGCCCAGCAGCCGGGCCAGACCGACGCCCTCGACCCCGCCAGCAGGGGACTGAGCCGGTATATTTCGGAGTACGGGCCGTACCCCGCATGGAAAAACTCCACGGCAAAATATTACCCCTGCGGTGAGGCCATGTACCCTGACCTGCTGGCCGACCTCGAAAAAGCAGAGCGGTTCATCTTCCTCGAGTTCTTCATCGTCCGCACCGGCAAGATGTGGAAGGGGGTAGAGGACATCCTTGTCCGCAAGGCGGCGCAGGGGGTGGATGTCCGGCTCATCTACGACGATTTCGGCAGTCTGCTGGGTCTGCCGTCCGATTTCGTGGTGCAGATGGAGCGGGCGCATATCCGCTGCATCCCGTTCAATCCGGTGGTGCCTCTGGTGTCGCTGGTCATGAATCACCGCGACCACCGGAAGATCGTGGTCGTGGACGGAAATACAGCCTATACGGGCGGCATCAATCTGGCCGACGAGTATATCAATGAAGAAGAGCGGTTCGGCTACTGGAAGGACGCAGCCCTCCGCACCGAGGGCGCGGCGGTCTGGAACTTCACGGTGATGTTCCTTGATCACTGGAACGCCTTCCGCCCCAGCGAGGAGGATTATGCGCCCTTTATGCCTCAGGCTGAGTCCCTGTCTGCCCAGTCGGACGGAGTGATACAGCCCTACGGGGACAGCCCGCTGGACGAAGAGGCTCTGGCCGAGACGGTCTACCTGAATATCATCAATCAGGCCCAGCGGTATGTCTATATCTATACGCCCTACTTCGCGGTGGGCGAGACCATGCTGGAAGCCCTCAAGGCGGCGGCAAAGCGGGGCGTGGACGTCCGGCTGGTGCTGCCGGGCATCCCGGACAAGAAGCTCATCTTCCGGCTGACCCGCTCCTATTATGTGCCGCTGCTCCGGGCGGGGGTGCGCATCTACGAGTTCACGCCCGGCTTCCTCCACGCCAAGTGCTACGTCAGCGATGACCGCGCCGCCGTGGTGGGCAGCATCAACATGGATTACCGCAGCCTCTTCCTCCACTTTGAGTGCGGGGCGCTGCTGCTCTATAACAGTCAGGTCATTGCGCTGCGGGACGATGTGCTTCGCACCCTGCCAGAGTGCCGGGAAGTGCAGCTGGCCGACTGCCGCACCTCGCTGGCCGGGACGCTGCTGGACAGTGTGCTCCGCCTGCTGAGCCCGCTGATGTGAGCGATACTGTGGTGGAATAAGTGGCGAAGTTCTATAAAATAAACGATATATAGTTTAATATTGGATGTTCGCCAACTTGGCGAAGTTCCCCTGATTGGCGAAGTTCGAACTTCGCCAGCTGACCCGAAGTTCGCCACTCTGGCGAAGTTTGTTTTGCAGCGTTGCTGCGTCATTATTTTGGAACTTCGCCAGATAACACGTCGGTCTCAGAGCACAGTTGTAAATTTTCTGTGCGGTGCTTGACTTTTGCAGGAAATCGCATATAATAAAGATGATAAATGTGGAAGCCGATATGTCATTGGCACACCCAAAGGAAAAGACCCCCTCCCGGAGCGGCAATCTCCGAAAGGGGGTCCTTTTTAGTGCTTACGGCCCTTCAGCCATCCGTCAAGCCACTTACAAATGCAACGGCGACGACCGCCGCCAGTGGCGGAAACAGGGAGGAGCTGTTGGGGCCGCGGCCAGCAGGATGCGAGCGGCAGCGAAGCAGACGCTGGGAGCCGCAACCCGGGTTCCTTTAATAAAACTGGGCGGGGTAGGCCGCAGGACAAGTATAACACAGTTTCCAACAAAAAGATACATAAATAAATAGACTCCTGTCGGGCTATACTACTCCCAAAGAGATGAAAGGGAGCGTAACGCTTATGACACAGAGACAAAAAGCTCTTCTGAGCTGTGCCGTGGCGGCGGCACTGCTGCTGTCCGGCTGCCGCAAAGGCAGCAGCGATTCCGGCAGCATGAGCAGTTCGAACGCCATGTCCGGCTCGTCCGGCAGCGCCAGCACCACCCAGACCGGCGGCTGGAAGACCGGCCTCGGCATCCTGACCGAGGCTTCCGATGAGGCCCGTACCGGCACCATCCATACCATCGCCGCCGCCGTCCTGCTGGACGGAGACGGCAAGCTGGCCGACGTGATGCTGGATGAGCTGGAAGTGGAAGTTACCGCCGACGGCAAAGGCGTCGTCACCATGCCCACCGACTACCGCACCAAGCGCCAGAAAGGGGACGACTACCCGCTGGCGGCGGCATCTTCGCTGAAAAAGGGCTGGGCCGAGCAGGCCGATGACTTCGCCGACTACCTCACCGGCATGACGCCGGAACAGGCATCCATGCTGGAAACGGATAAGGACGGCAAAGCTGTGGACGCCGACCTGCTGTCCGGCTGCACCATCCGGGTGGATAAGTACCGCGACGCCGTGGCGAAAGCCTGCACGAATGCGTCCGCCCTCGGCGCGGCGAAGGGCGACCGGGTGAGCCTCGGCGTGGAGGCGGAGAATGCCTCTTCGGACATCACCGCCACCGACGACAAGGATGTGAACGCAGAAGTTGACCTTACCGTCGTGGCCCTGACTCTGGATGCCGATGGCCGTGTGACCAGCGCCATCGGCGACATGGCAGAGCCTGCGCTGACCATCGCGGCAGACGGCGGCGTCACCGCCCCGGACACCGTCCGCTCCAAGCTTGAGCTGGGCGACAGCTACGGGATGCGGAACGCATCCAGCCTCGGCAAGGAGTGGTACGAGCACAGCGAGGGCTATTGCAGCTACCTCAAGGGCAAGACTGAGAAAGAGGTGGCGGACATCCCTGCCGACGGCTCGGACGCCGACCTCGCGGCCCTCTGCACCATCTCCATCGGCGCCCTGCAAAAGGCCACAGGGGATGCGTTTGAGAATGCGTCATTATAAATTGAACGGAAAGTCTGACCGTCACCGTGAGGTGGCGGTTTTCTTTTTGTCCTTTGTACAAATACACCGAAAACCCTGTCGGAAAGGGGCGGTCTGCGGGCAAAACGCGAAAAAATCGGTTTTCCTCTTGCAAAACGGGGCAAAACGCGCTATTCTATAGTCACGGTTTAACAATTTAGCATGGTAAAGCGGTAAAACGAAGCGCCGCTTCTGCTGAATCTGAGGGAGGAAATTACAACATGAAACGTCTGGTATCTGCTTTTCTGGCCGGTGCGATGGCGCTGAGCCTTGCCGCCTGCGGCGGTTCTGCATCCACTTCTACGGCTGCTTCTTCTGCCGCCGCCTCTGCCGCCCCGGCAAGCTCCGTGGCCGCTGACAGCGACTTGGCTTACATCCAGTCCAACGGCAAGATGGTCATCGGCTACACCGTGTATGAGCCGATGAACTACACCGACGCCGACGGCAACTTCACCGGTTTCGATACCGAGCTGGCCACCGCTGTCTGTGAGAAGCTGGGGGGCGAGCCGGAGTTCGTGGAGATCAACTGGGACACCAAGGAGACCGAGCTGGCTGCAAAGAGCATCGACTGCATCTGGAACGGCCTGACCCTGACCGATGACCGCGAGGAGAATATGGCCTGCACCAAGCCCTACGTCAAGAACGCCCAGGTCGTCGTGGTGAAGGACGGCACCGATTATACCTCCACCGCCGACCTCATCGGCAAGACCGTGGTGGCCGAGGCCGGCTCTGCCGGTGAGACCACCATCACCGAGAACGCCGACCTGTCTCAGGCTGATTTCATCTCCAAGGCTGTTCAGACCGACTGCCTGATGGAAGTCGCCGCTGGCACTGCTGACGCCGCCGTCCTCGACCTGACTCTGGCCTCTGCCATGATCGGCGAGGGTACCGACTACGCAAACCTCAAGATGGTGGATGAGCTGAACGTCGAGGAGTATGGCGTGGCCTTCCGCAAGGGCAGCGATGTGGCCGAGGCTGTGGACAATGCATTCGACGAGCTGAAGGCTGACGGCACCATGCAGACTCTGGCCGACAAGTACGGCCTGACTCTGGCTGAGTAACTTACATTATAAACGGATAGGTGTAGTGATTCTGTGACTGTGATTTTGGAGCGTCTGACCGGCGCATTCGCGCTCAACTGTGAGCTGTTCTTTCTGACCTTGCTGTTTTCGCTGCCGCTGGGCCTTGTGGTGGCCTTTGGCTCCATGAGCCGGTGCGCACCGCTGCGGGGCGTCGTCAAGACCTTCGTGTGGGTCATCCGCGGTACGCCGCTGATGCTCCAGATCATCGTCATCTACCTTGGCCCCGGCCTGCTGGGTATGACCAACCCCTGGCCCTCCGGCTCTTCGGGCCGTCTGGTGGCGGCGGTGGTGGCTTTCGCCATCAACTACGCCTGCTACTTCTCTGAGATCTACCGCGGCGGCATCGAGGCTGTGCCGAAAGGCCAGACCGAGGCCGGTCAGGTGCTTGGCATGACCAAGAGCCAGATTTTTTTCAAGGTCACGCTCCTGCAGGTCGTCAAGCGCATCCTGCCCCCGATGGGCAACGAGGTCATCACGCTGGTGAAGGATACCTCGCTGGCGAATGTCATCGCCAACAAGGAGATCATCATGATGGCAAAGGAGTACAGCGCCAAAGGCCTCATCTGGCCGCTGTTCTCCACCGCGATCTTCTTCCTCGTCTTTGTCGGCGCACTCACCCTGCTGCTGGACTGGGCCGAGAAAAAGATGGACTATTTCCGCTGCTAAGGAGGATACTGAATTATGGCATTACTCGAAGCCTCTGGCATCGGGAAGAATTTCGGCGAGACGAAAGTTCTCAAGGACATCTCGCTCACACTGGAACAGGGCGAGGCGCTGGCGATCATCGGCTCGTCCGGCTCGGGCAAGACGACGCTGCTGCGCTGCCTGAACTTCCTTGAGCGTCCCGACACCGGCGTCATCAGGGTGAACGGCGAGACCATGTGGGACGCCGCCGACCCTGCCACCCAGCGGGAGAGCGAGGTGCGGAAAAAGCGCCTCCACTTCGGCCTCGTGTTCCAGAACTTCAACCTCTTTCCCCAGTACACCGCGCTGGAAAACGTGATGCTGGCGGGGGAGCTTCTGGCAAAGGAGCAGCCCGACTACAAGGCCAACAAAAAGGCCATCCACGCCCAGCTGGAAGCACAGGCCCGTGACCTGCTGGCCCAGATGGGCCTGTCGGAGCGGGCAGGCCACTACCCCCACCAGCTCTCCGGCGGTCAGCAGCAGCGGGTGGCCATCGCCCGCGCGCTGGCGCTCCACCCGGACATCCTCTGCTTCGATGAGCCCACCAGCGCCCTTGACCCGGAGCTGACCGGCGAAGTCCTCCGTGTCCTGCGGGACCTCGCCGACCGAAAGACCACCATGATCATCGTCACCCATGAGATGCACTTCGCCCGCGACGTGGCCGACCGCATCCTATTCATGGACGGCGGCGTCGTGGTGGAGGAAGGCCCGGCCCGCCAGCTCATCGACCACCCCCAGGAGGAGCGCACCAAGCAGTTTTTGGCGCACTACTCTGAATAAGACAGACTATGGCCCTCCCCGCTCGGGAGGGCTTTTTTGCGCCATTCACGCCGAAAACACCACGATTCGCGCAGTTTTTATTTACATTCTCCGGATTTTTTGGTAAGCTTGTATCGAAAAAGGCTGATTTTTCAAAAGACGAACAGACCAAAGGAGGACAGACTATGAGACTGAAAAGCGCACTCCGGCGGGGCGTGGCCGCCGCCGTCATCGCGGGCATCGTGGTGAGTTCCGGCATCCCGGCCTATGCGGCCCGGTGGGACATCGCCAACGGCGACATCACCGTGAAAGCGGGCGACGCCGAAGGAAAGAACAAGGTCTCACAGGGCGAGACCATCGACAAGGACGACACCAACACCGTCATCACCGGCGAGTCAGATAAGAACACCGTCACCATCGACACCTCCAAGGGCGACGTGGACGTCACCTTCGACGACCTGAAGATCGACGTCAGCGGCAAGGCCGAGGGGGACGTCAGCGGTGACGGCCCAGTCGATGCGGGCAAAGCCGCCGTCACCGTGCAGGGCGACCACGATGTGACCATCGAACTGGACGGCGACAACGAGCTGAAGAGCGGCAGCTATCATGCGGGTCTTGAGAAGAACGAACACGAGTCGAAAGGCACTCTGACCATCAAGGACGACAACGATACCAAAGGCGCGCTGACCGCTGAGGGCGGCTTCGGCGGCGCAGGCATCGGCGGAGGCATCGAGAGCACCGGTAGCAACATCACCATCCGGGGCGGCACCATCGAGGCTGTGGGCGGGAGCAACGCGGCAGGCATCGGCGACGGAGCAGGCCACGCGTCGGACGACACCGACGACCCGAACCCGGGAGACCTCTACATCTGCGGCGACGCCGAGGTGACGGCCAAGGCGGGAAGCCAGATGACGGACGCCAAGGCCCCGGCCATCGGCGGCAGCTACGGCGAAGTACCCACGGAGAACCTTTCTGACGATGAACATAAGGTGACGGGAGGACGGCTGACCCGTCTGAACGCGGACGGCACCGTGATGGAGGGGATGGGCTACGACTACACCTCCACCCCCAAGCCCCAGCCGGACGACGACGAGGACGACGATGATGATGACGTCCCGCCCCCGGTGCAGGAGAACGCTCCCGAACCCCTGCCCGGCGGCATGGTGGTGGGCGGCTTCTTTTCCAGCCGGGTCACCATCCAGCGGTTGGATTCTGCTTTGGCCATTATTGAGAGCACCGACCCCATGGTCGGCAGCGTAAAGGCCGGCGACGCCGGAGAGGTCCTCACCCCGGGGGGTGTGGTGCTTATTGAGAGCGCCGCTCCCCGCTCCACCGTCACCACCGACATCTCCAGTCTCCGGGAGGACGGCGTGGAGGACATCTTCTTCCGCTATGAGGACACCATGACCCACTATAGCGTGGACAAGATGGCCGACGCGGCGGGCGAGGACGCTGACGTGGAGCTGAAGCAGAACAGGGAGGACATCAGCCTCCGGCTGGACGGCGAGACGCGGGGCGACCTGTCGGAGCGCTATCTGGAGTGGGTGCCGGTGCAGACGCCAGAGCCGCAGGAGCGGCTGATATTGACCCACGAAGGGGTAGAGCAAAAAACGAGTGAAGAGCTCAGACGTGAACGCGACGAATTACTGAAACAAGAGCTGGATATGATGGACTTCCAACTCGCGAAAAAAAGGGACGACCTCCCGAGTTTGGATTGGTGGCTCGAGCCTGCGAGAGAGGAAACGCCGGGAATCGGGCATGACGAGTCCCTGAAACAAGAGCTGGATATGATGGACTTCCAACTCGCGAAAAAAAGGGACGATCTCCCGAGTTTGGATTGGTGGCTCGAGCCTGCGAGAACGGAAACGCCGAGAATCGGGCTTGAGGAGTCCCTGAAACAGCTGGCTTCCCGATTTGAGGCCACCGCTCCCGAGGAGGATAAGCCACGGCTTTTCCTGCTGGAAACCACCGTCCCGGATGGCACAAAGTATACCAATCTGTTGGAGAGTGACCTGCGGAGCTATACCGACCTTGGTGACGACTGGGACGACCTGCCGGATACCCAGGGTGAGATAAAGATCTGGCTGCCGGAGGACTTGGAGCATCTCATAAGCCCCTCAAAGGAGAGCCTGAGCCGCATCGACGGCATTGCATGATACACAAAACGAAAGGAGATGTACTATGAGACTGAAGAGCGCACTCCGGCGGGGCGTGGCCGCCGCCGTCATCGCGGGCATCGTGGTGAGTTCCGGCATCCCGGCCTATGCGAAAACATGGAACATCGCCGACGGCGACATTACGGTCAAAGGTGCGAGCGATGAAAGCGGAAACTATAACAATGTCAAGCAGGGTGAAAAGGATTTCGAGAAGGATGAGGGGGAGACCGTCATCACCGGCGAGTCGGATAAGAACACCGTCACCATCGACACCTCCGAGGGCAACGTGGACGTCACCTTCGACGACCTGAAAATTGACGTCAGCGGCAAGGCCGAGGGGGATGGCAGCGGCAAGACCGAGGGGGACGTCAGCGACGAGACCGAGGGGGATGGCAGCGATGACAGCCCAGTCGATGCGGGCAAAGCTGCTGTTCGGGTCGAGGGCGGCGGCGATGCCGCCATCGAGCTGGACGGCGCCAACGAGCTGAAGAGCGGCAGCAGCAATGCGGGTCTTGAGACCAAAGGCAGACGCACCGTAAAGACCGTATGCCCCGGCTGGCTCTGCACCTGAATCGAACCGCCGTGCGCCTGCACAATCGCCTGCACAATCGCCAGGCCCAGGCCGGTGGTTCCATCCGAACCGGAGCGTGCCTTATCGGCGCGGGTGAAGCGGTCAAAAATCTTCGGCAAGAAATCCGGAGCAATACCCGGACCGTTATCGGTCACGGTCACCACAGCTTCGCGGCGCGCAGCATCCACGGCCAGGCCTGCAGTCACGCGCGTACCCTCATCGGTGTGCTTGCGGGCATTCGAAAGCAGATTCAAAATCACGCGCTGAATCTGGGAGCGATCCGCCACGACCTCGACCGGCTCGTCGGGTAGGTTCAGGTGCCATTCGTGGGTGCGGGCTGCCGCCTGCATGTCGGAGGTACATTCAAGCACCAGCTCGGTCAGGTCGACGAGCTCAAACTTGGGTTCACGACCCTCATCCAGGCGGGCAAGGGTCAGCAGGTCTTCCACGAGGCGTGACATGCGTTCGGTCTGCGAGTCGATACGCGCCAGGGAGGACTGACCGGATTCACTGAGCGGCTCGGTCCAGCGGAGCATGTCGGAGTACC
>OGXA01002200.1_pt1 | contig 14619 bp, 9 predicted proteins | sample 1576171 | NCBI WGS metagenome assembly OGXA01 (sample SAMEA3541587, study PRJEB24748) | human gut metagenome | biome: human gut; feature: human-associated habitat; material: faeces | place: China | collected 2012 | reverse complement strand
ACGCATATTCTGAATTTCGTTCCACTCCAAGATCATCAATAATCAAAAGCTGATACGAAGCCAATGCATTGATATATTCCGTTTTGTCTGCCAGTGGAAATATATCATCGATAATGGTATTGAAGTTGGTCATCTTTACCGTTACTTCTCGTTTAAGAAGATCGTTGGCTATGCACCCTGCAGCATAACTTTTCCCGGTACCAACCGGTCCCCAGAACAAACAGCCTATATGATTTCTTTTCATTTTCTCCCAGTTATCAACATAATTTTTTGCCTTATGCATTACCGCATCTGACATATCTGCATTCTCAAATGTCCACTCTTCCATTCTGCTCTCGTCAAAACAGATGCTCGTATTTCTGCTGACTAATTCCCGGTGTTCTTTGTCTTTAAAATATTTTTGTTCTTCTTCATACGCTTTTCTGTCACAGGCACATTGCCTGGAATGTTTCTTCATCCCCATAAATCCACCCTCAGGGAAAAAAGCTTCTTTCGCTTCCCCACAGACTGTGCAGTATTGCAAACCATCACTGCCTACACATACAGTATCTTCTTCTCTCATCACAAACTCTCTCCTTCCCCATAGCAATAATTTACTTCATGATATTTATTTCTTTTATTTTTCTCAGTTACTTTACTAGGTGCCACATTTCTGACTCCTGCACAGCCATTTTTACGACCAGATGATGGGTGCTTTTCCGACTCTATTACAGCCATCTTTTCAACCGCCTTATTGTCAACCGTCTGTAAACCGATCTCATCAGATGGAATTTTTACATATAAATGATTGGGTTTTGAAAATCCACCGGATCTGCGAACCAATAGTCCCACATCATCTAATTCCTTCAACGCTGTTTTTACAGAAGATTTGCATTTATCGATTTGAACAGACAATTCTTCTATTGGAAAAATCAGATAAACATTTCCATACTTATCTATCCAGCTATTCTTTCTCGATATCCGTGCCCGGTCATACAAAATCATATAAAGAAATTTCGCAGTTTGGGAAATGCGCAGTTTTAGCAAAAACTTCGGAAACTGGAAGTACTGAAGCATCTGCTCTGACTCCTTCATGTATTCATATTTCATTCTTTTCTCGCCTCGTTTCTGTTTCTAATTGTTGTAAAAATCATTTTTATACCGGCTCAAAAATGTCCTTACACATATTCAAAAGATGAAGGGCATAAATACAGGCTCTTGATGAAAAAATTTTTATTTTTTCCTGTCAAAAACACCCTTACATAAAACGAAACGCTGAGAGGCACTTTTACAGCCCCCTGATGAATTTTTTTATTTTTTCGATTAATTGAATACTTAAAAGCAAAAAAACACCCACCTATTCCAGGTGAATGCCTTATCAAAATTTCATTATTTTGTTGTCTGTGACGCTTACTCAGAAACGCTTGCGTGTCTGCTAAATGTAATTGCTTGCAATTATATTTTCACGTGGGTATGGGAACGTAATCCCCATCAAGTCCGCTACTCGTAAGTAATACAAAATTGTCAAAATGACAATACTGTAATACACGGGTGGATCTTGCTCTGGTTGTAACACATGAATTCATACAATAATAGGCCCAAATGGGCACTTTCGCCATTTGAGCCTATATATTGTATGTCTTTCAAATGATAGCTTAAAAAGTAGCTGTCTAGACTATATGTTTTTAACATAGAATTGATTTTATGGAAGACAACATGTATTTATCCATAATGTCATTGCATTATTTTTACTTTCGACACCAGAATCATCAGTCATCATTCAATTCACATAAGCCATTCTATAGCCTAATAAATTATGCTTTCTTTTTCGTTCATGATCATGAGGCTTTTTTCGTTTAAATTGTACGATTATACACTCTTTCGCCGGAAGTTCACTTGTTTTAATACTTAATCTTTTGGAATATCTGATGGACATTGTACCCAAGTGTCATCCTCACCAAATTGACAGATCTGCTATTTCTAATTTCTTGTGTAAAAGAAATATCTATTTTTAATGCACATTCAGCAATCTGTAAATACAGTATGCTACCTTTATTTCATCAACACAGATAATCTATCCTTGAAATATTCCGGATACGAATCAAGACAACTAAAGATTTCTTCACTATGAGCTTTCAACATATTAAGTATCTTATCCGTTCCAATATTCGCATCAGATAAAATTTGAGCTAATTCTATAGCTAATAGACGATCATTAAAAACACTCTCACAAATAGAAATTGCTGTCATATTGGGAACGCCATATTTTACTTTCTTTTGTAACAATGTCAAGATGTTCCTTTGATCAACTTGCTCCTCATTTTCTCCGTCAACTTCTATCAGATCACAGATATTGCCGATAAGAAAATTCATTTCATATGAGATTCTTTTATTACATAATGATTCTACTTCTGCAATTCCAATAGTTTCTTTGTTGTTAATTTCCATTGGAGTCTGTCCATCAATCCATTTTTTACAAATGCTTTGTATATGCTCTTGGTATCTAAAGTCTCCACAGATTTGCAGATACAATTCTGTAATAACGTATAATAGTTCTGTTTCTGTATATATCTTCTCTGTAAGTTCATTCTGAACAATCCATTCCTCTATTAGAGAAGACAAACCTATTCCTGACATTGCATTAGAATATCTGCTCAATTTTTCAACAGAATATTGTTGAATATTCTCTTCTATCTTCTGAAAAACTTTAATCAGTAATTCTTTCTCTTTTTCTGTTGCCATAGCATACGCCAATGTATTTGTACAAATATCCACAGCACTTTTCTTACTATCATTGACCAATGTTTCTGCGGAACGTACTAAACACAAATAATTTTCTATATTTGATATAATATCCTGACGCAATAATATTTCCTGCACAATCAGATTTTGTGTTCTTTTGGGATTGACTTTTAAGTATGCTTTTTCTAACTTCTTTGCGTAATCAAGCAAGAAATCTCTTTCGTCAAGGTGATCTATCACTATATCAATAAATTTCTCACCACTTACGGTCACATCATAATCTATGTTAAAATCCTGGACTAACGAAAGAATAGAACTGCCACAAGGTTCTGTCAATTTTGTATCAAATAGCTTCACACAATCATTCCATAAATATCTTCCACCATTTTTCCAGTTGGTACGGTTGTCGTATATTTTGCAATCCGTAATAATAATACTTCCTTCTGTGTATATACCTGCTCGTGCTGTTCTACCCATCAAGTTTTGAAAATCTCGAGCTTTTACTAATTTCAATCCGTTTCGAATGCTGGTGACCAATAAATATTTTATCGGGATATTCACCCCCTGTGCAAGCGTCGATGTACACACTACGCAAGAAACATATTTATTCTTCAATGCATGTTCAACAACAAGCTTAACTCCATTTTGAAGATTAGATGAATGAGGCAAAACCCCCAATTCTGCTGCTTTCGTATAATAGTGCTCTGAACCATAATAGCTTTCTATAAATCCCTTGATTTTGGAAAGCTCTGCTTGATTTGTATTATCTTTTAATGCTTTCAAATCATAGTTTCGCTTATCCAAATTTATAATTCTTTCAAATACCGTTTTCATTGAACGTTGCTGCCCAAGATAGATAGCAACACCGCCGTTATGACACAACTTTATTGCATTATAAATGGCCACATCTGTAGATAATGATAAATCTGGAAAGTATTTATTACTTCTTTCTCGGGGTAACTTCTTCAATTGTTCAACTCGAAGGATTCGGGGAATATAATAATCTTCATTTGATTTATCATCAGAAAAGAAATGAATATCCCTTTGTGTCGATGAAAATCCTATTGATTTAGGTGTAGATACAATACTATCATCTGTCGCCAAACAACCTCTATCCTCAAACAACCACTGTGCAATATCCCCTGAATTTGGCAATACCGCAGATAGCAAAACCAACTGCTGTTCGCTCGTTATGTTCTGACGTATATGTGTTACTAATAACTCATATGTTGCACCTCTCCCTCCATCATCAAACATATGACCTTCATCAAACACAAATAAATCTATAGCACTTAAGAAAAACGGATCATGATGTAATACATAACTCAGTTTCTCTGGCGTACATATTAGTATCTGCCGTTTAATATCTTCAGAAAACAAATTCCAGAAATCATTTTGAAGTACATCAGAAAACTGATTTATCGTGACATCATTTCCAAAAGCTTTGTACATATCCATTGTTATTTCGTTGCACAACGCTCTTAATGGTGCCACTATAATAGCAATATTCGCTCGTTCAGATAAAAAAGCTGCTCTAATAATTAGTTCAATACTTCTTGTCTTGCCTACCCCTGTCGGAAGTTGAACGATAGAACTTTCTCCACGCAACAATCCCTTTTCGGCTATTAATCTTTGTGCTGGCCATAACATCTTTATTGACATCTTACTTTGTAGATATGACTCCCATTCTTCATCCAAGATACCTGAACTACTCGGCAAAAGACTCCATGACGAATTTTCGCACGCCACAATAATAACTGCCACTAATATATCTACATAAAATATACTATCTGGATCTCCATTCTCGTATATTTCATTTCTATATACCCATAAGTTTGACTTTAATGCTTCTAAAGACTTACCCTTTCCAAAGTAATCCAAGAAAAAATTATTTATTCGCTCATAAGTATCTATAACTCTCAAATATGGCAAATACACTCCACCCAGAAGATAATTATAGATATTCGTCAACAATTTCTGCGGAGATCGCTCCTCATCAATTAAATCAACTACTCTTGCTGCCAACACTTTAGCACTACCAAAATCCTTTCGTAGGAAGTAGGCAGATGCTCCAGATAGCAAAAAATCCCAATCATATTCTGGTCTATCTTTGGACTTAAAAGCTGAATCATAATATTCTGCAGTTGTAATCAAAAGTAACTCCAGCTCTTTTAATTCGTCATGATTATTTTCTATAATGCATTCTGAGTATCGTGACAGCACATAAGTTGTTGGATACGATAATTCATTAGAATTCAGCGGAAAATGTGGATACTCCTGCTTTGAAACATCGTATTCTACCATTTTAGCCTTTGCTTTTTGATATTTTAACATTAAACCTGCATTTTTCCCAAAAATCATTTACAACACCTCTGGTAAATGTTATGAGCCAATTCCATCAACTTTTGACCATGTACATAAAAAATCAGCTCATTTTTTCTAATTTCAAGTTCTTCACCAGAAAAACCTAATTCTATGGCATCATCTACGTTTTCGCGACTACTAACTCCTGCAGCTACATATGTAATACGATAATTATTATCTGGTTTAAATAAAAATCTCTTTACCTCTTCTGCCTCTTCTATTTTGCCCAGTTCTTTTAATCGCTTTCTGCAGTAATTTACTGATCTTGCTAATCGATGTTCATCTTTTCTGGAATCGATAATTGCATTTTTGATTGGTGTGTACTCCATATTAGAGAGGGTAGCTTTAACTTCTGCTGCCACCAATTCATCTTTATCATTTGGAGTTTTATCTTCATTTTTGTACTTATATGCAATGACATCAGTTCCTTGTTGTGAATTGTTTTTCCCGGATCTGTTCTTCAATTTATATCTCGGAACAGAATACTGATGAACAAACTCTAATAAATCGGAAATTAAAATTTCTGTTATGTCTGCAGAACGTACCGTAGCTCCCAATTCTTCTCCTTTTTGTGGAATTACATAATCATGCAAATACTGTTCAACAGTCATTGCATTGTCATCTGCGTCTTCTTTAAGTTCAGTATCTTCTATGTAATTTCTTCGAATGTGCAATGCCCAGTCATCAAGAATACTTTCATCATCTTTATAATCAATTTTATAGCATTTTAACGGTATGTCATCTTTAATTACAATACCAGTTTCTTCAACTATCCAATCGATGTATTGTGGCTTTTCCATGTAGTATTCCTTTCCTAACTTTTAACCTTTATACATCCTTCAACAACATCCGGATTATTCTTAGATGTGATTTTATATGGTATCTCATCAATCTCATTTTTCACAAAAAGGATTGTCGGGAAAGCAACAGTTGTATTATGTTTTATATAATCTACTTTAAGCTTTACAATATACTTATCTTCACTTGAATAGAATCCATAACAAAACACATCTTTTATCTCATCAGTGAAATCATCACTATAATCCGGAACATATCCAGGCAAACCATATGGACGTGCTCCATACGAAGTTCTTCCATTTTGCTCTGATTCTGAATATTCAATATATTCAGATGTGCCTTCAATTCCGAACAAAATACTCATATCACAATCTGTAAGCAAATATCCTATCTCTGCATTATTAAACTTAGGGAATTCACCTAATGTAAGCAAGGATTCTTTTGGAACTTCAAACATAATTTCAGCATCTTCGTCAATGGCCTTACCACAATTCTGAATTGCTAATTTAATACAATTCATTCCAGAAAACGCTTTCTCAACCGGAGCCCATTCCAAAGCTTTAGAAATAGTTTCATGCAATCTTTTGATTTTCCAATATTTCTGCTTTTCTTCGGATGTTCCATTCAACTTAGGACCACTGAGTAGATTTGATGTTAAAGTATCTTGGTTTAAATTTCCAAGTTCAAAAAAGGAATCGGACAACTTACGCTCCAGCTGTTCAGCCACAGCAGTAATAAACTCTTTTTCATCTTCATCTATGTCAACAGGGCTTGTAAATCCAGCAAAAAAAGTATTAGCTGTAACAGATCTACCACCTACATTCATATCAGAAATCTCCTGATACATATTCTTAATCGAAGTAATGTATTCTTTCATGGTAATCTCTGCATTTAACACGAATGGGCATACCACCGCTTCTTCAGTCAATCTTCCAGTTTCGTCAATACCTAATAACTTTAACTCAGAACGATATTCATTGGCTGTTTCACTTACCCTCTTTTCTGTCAAAAAATGCATGGAAAGATGGGCAAAAAACATCTTTTTAAATTCTTCGTCGGATGAATAAGTGAAATATATTCCTTTGTCTTTATATTTGTCACGGAATGCTTGTATTTTCTCATAGCCGTCACCATTTATTTTTGATGGTGGGATAGGCTTATCCGAAAAATACATAAACACTTGTTTTCCAGATTGAAGCATAATTTCAATTTCTTCTTCTGTTCCAGAACCATACTCATCAGTAGGTGAGCCAAATCTTGTCCAGAAAATCGCAACTGCTGCATCACATTTATTTACAAACTGCTCGTTAAGTAATGCCTGTGGTTTTCCTCCAGACTGAGCATAAGAACTTTTACTCCAATGGCGAGTTTTTATTGTGATTCCTAAAGTTTCAGCATATAATTCATTAAACTCATCTACTGCAGATTCAATCAATGTAACTTCTTCCTTAATATCACCTGGACAAGAAATCAAAAGGTTATATAATGTCACATTTTGAGCCATTGATTACACCTCCCAAACAGTTTCATCCCCACAAATGTTACGAATTTTAAGTCGGAGAGGTTTCTTTTTGCTGCGTATGTAACCATCCCAGAACTCCTTGGTTTTATTGCCGTCTACGATAACATAGCCATTTTTATCAATCTTGATTTCACTATCAGAATGCCACTCACCACCGTTCGCAGTGCAATCCAGGCTAAGGAATTCAATAAGTTCCAAGCCTTCTTCACTGATTTCAATCGATTTATACGGTTTCTTCGCAGAAGAATTAAGGAATGCTTTCTGATTGAATTCTGTAATTTTAGACAACACACGATCACTCATAAATTTATCAATAGCAACAGCATATCCGCCTGCAATTTCTTCTGCATGGAATTCTGCATAATCACCAATGACAACATCATCAAGAATTGATTTAAGATCACGCAATTCAATTTCTACAGTCGTACTGTCATCTTCTTTGATGAAATTCATAATCTCCACTTCATCAGTAATGTCGATATAGTAAACAATAACCTTTTTAATGTCATTATCCAATTCTGGAATCGCCTGATGAATAATACGGTTCATGGTCACTTTATCAAGAAGTTTGGATGCGCTGTCCATTAAATTTGGCACGTAAGCAGGAATTGTACCAAGCTTGCTATCAGAGATAGCACCTTCCCAGAAAGAATCCAGAGAATCTTCATTTTTCAAGCCAGGAATCAAAAATTTAATTTTATCCATTGTCTGAACCGGATTACGATAAAGTTGAACTCCATCTTTAATTTCCAGCACATCGAATTCAGCCCCATCTGCGACAAGACGATCACGGGTTGTCTGAACAGAATTCAATCCAATATCACAATGAATAAATTTTCTGGCCAGTTTGTTTGCCACTGCTGCAGTAACACCACTACCTCCAAAAAAATCTGCAACTATCATATTTTCATTTGATGAAGATGTGATAATTCTATTCAATAGTGCTTCTGGTTTTTGCGTAGAATAATTTGCCGACTCAGCAGATCGACCTGCAACATACGCAATATCTGACCAATTATCATTTAAAGGAACTCCCGGAAGTTCGTCCATAAACACAATGCGGCAACGTTTGATAGGCTTTCCATTTTTTCCAAGTCTTACACGGCCATGGCTATTGGGAACTTCTGTTTGAGGGGCATTCCACAATTCTTCAAATTTTTCTGGCGTTGTTCTCCAACGTGCAACTGTGCCATGAAAATCGTAAGCTGCCATTTTATTCTGTGGATCAAGCATATTTTCAAATTTATAGTATCGTCCAGAAGGTGCTTTTGTCCATTCATCAGCAATGTACTCTTCTGTATAAGGTGTGTATTGTATATTAAATGGATACTCTTCTGAACGAGAATAGAAAAATATACTGTCTTTAACTCTACTATAATTTTGCTTACTATCATTATGTGAAGCTGTCCTTACCCAAGTAATTTCATTTCTAAAATTATCTTCACCAAACACTTCATCGAGAAGAATCTTAACATAATGCCCAATATGCCAATCAATATGTACATATATGGACGCATTTTCACTCATTACCGATTTAATCGCCATAAGATTTTCGTACATCCAGTTCAGATATTTTTCTTTATCCCATACATCACCATACATCTTTTCTTCAAAAGCTTTCAATTCATCTACATCCAGCTCTTGTTCAGCCTGTGCAATAACTTCTGCTACTTTCGGATTTCGACGAATATATACTTTCTTTGCGTAATCGGCACCACTTGCAAATGGTGGGTCAATGTAAACAAGGTCAACTTGAATGCCTTGCTCTTTAAGATAAGCACAGGCAGAAACACATTCTCCACGAATAACCATATTACCATCGGAGTTTTCGCCCACAGTTTCCTGTTTTTCCATTTCATATAAAGGCATGCCACGTTGCAATGTCATAGAAACATCGTCAGCGCCTTTGTATCTCAATATTCTATTAAAATTACCAAGCACAGCCTGTCCTTCCACCGGCTCCGGTATAAACGGTACATATTTAATTGGCATTATTTGATTCCTCCATTTTTCATATAACTTACAAATTGTTCAAAAGAAATTGCCATACTATATGATGTTATAAATTCTTGTGCCAATTTTGCTTTTTGTATGTCATCCAACTCGTCTAATGCCTTAATAAAATCAAGCAATTTATTTTTTGCATTAGTATATTTATCATCAAACTCTATGCCTACAGTAGGTCTAATTCCATTCATTACGCTTTCTCCTTAAAAAACTCACAGATTTTTTGATGTGTCTGTGTCAATCTATCTTTCTCTGGCATCGTATCTTCCAAATACAGGTAATCAAAACGTTCATAACCATACGCAGCATTATTCTGTTTTGAAAACTCTGTTTCCATAAAATTCTTCTTATCTTTAAAGACTGGATCTTTGGCATAAATCTGCCCCTTGGTTTCCACTACAATAACCTTATGGATAACGCCATCTTTTCGTTTAATGATAAGGAAGTCCGGTGTGTAAATACCAATGTAATTCCATTTTCCACTGGTTTTCTTATAGCACTTGATCTTAAACTCCGTCATAGCACGGTCGCCATTGTAATACACTTCCAGACCTAATTCTTCGATAATATCAAAGGACAATACTTCTCTTAAAAATGTTTGTTCAAAACCACTGTCTGTACGATATGGCAAGTAGTGGAACGAACGATTCTTATTTGGGTGAGATGATACACGCTGTTGCAATTCCAAAACGATTCTATCGTTTCCAGTTTCTATAGCGAGATCAATTAACTGCTGTGTCTTTTTATCAACTTTCAATTTTCCCTGATCGTCAGCCATTATGTTTTCAACAACATTCTGTCTTGGATAGTAGTCATCCAGATTATCTGCATATATCTCAGAAGTAAAATTCGCAATGTTCAACAAATTAGCTTCTTCTGGTATCAGTTCTTCTGTTGTATTGAAATCCGTTTTGTCACAAAAAGCTTTGCGAATATTGGCTTCTACCAACTTTTTATTGTACTTCGAACTGAAATATCGTGAGCCACCTTTTTCGTATGTGATTTTTTCATATACTACTTTTAACTGCTCTGTATATGCATTTAATTCTGCCATGGAAGGTGTTCCAAATCCACTTCTCATAATGCCATAAATCCAAGAATTAAAGGTTGCATATTCTGTACCATATTCAGCATCATCCACCTGGATACTGATATTATTTACATTCATAGAAAGATCTGTTGTTTTGATAATATTACCTGCAATTTGCGCTGAATCAACAGATTTTTCAATAGAAACTTCAGGATTTGCCTTTTCCACAGTAAGTGTATCATAGCTGATTTTCAGCTGATAAAACTCTACTTTAGGCAACTTTAAATAAGCCGTACGATTATAACGTTTCAAAGTAGTCTTGCTGTTGTCTGCAGAAGAAAATTCTTTAAGCGAAATATGGTGCTGCCGCTCAAGCTGCATATTTAATTTTTCGGCATTGCTTTCATTCAAATATATCAGCGCCGTTTCCTGACCATTTTTAATCACCTGACGCAAGCATCGACAAGATGTCTGTAATACCATATTGGTTGGGCAGTCTCCTTCTTGAGAAAGAATAATACCTGTAAGACTTCGACAGTCCCAACCTTCTTTACCAATCTGCACAAGCAAAACAATACGAATTTCAGAAATAGATTTATCCAAGATATCAAACTGCATCTGACTATCAGCCGACATCTTATACTGTTTATTTCCTTTGTGGAATTTAAGTATAACATCAGTACCAAGGCCATATTCAGCTACAATACGGGATACCTGTGGATATACTGTTTCTTCTAATTTTTCGATAGTACCGCAATAAATACCCAATTTAGCTGTTAAACCATCTGCATAAACAGTGTCTTTATAAGTATCAAGAAATTCTCTGACACCCTTTTCAATAATAAGGCTGCTATCTGCAATATCTGCAATTTTTACAACTGGACGTTTTAAGAAATTTCCTACACCGTCTATAAGTGGATAGTAATACACAATATTTGTGATTTCAGCTGTACCAATGGACAATGAATCTACAACTTTTATTTTTTCAACTTTGTCTAAATATGGAGTACCAGAAAAACCAATTACAGAATTGACTGTATGATTCTGCGCCCATCTTGTAACTACAGCACGAAGCTTAATTTCATCACTTACTGCATGATGAACTTCATCAATAAAGATAGACAATGATGGTAACTTACCAATTAAATTACGAAGTTCATTTGCCTGTCGGTCTTTATCGTCCTCGCTTTCTTCAAACATATTTATCTGTCCCTGTTTTTCCTGAATACGCTCAAGAATTACTTTTTCCGCATTAGTAACAGCAACAAGACCAAACAACTCAGAAAGCGGCTGATGATTAGCGATTTTCTGAACATTTGGATTTTTTGTCTTATTTGATTTTTTTGCAGTTTTGCTTTGATCCAACACTTCAAAAGAAATCATCCTCTTGATGTCTGTTGCTGCCGGCTCCGGAAGAATCCATGATGGATTAAAGTTTTGTATTGTTTTAAGACTTGGAACCACTGATGATTTCAAACCTGATGGTGCAAATATGATAAAGTTATGTGCAAATGACGGATTTGTTGGCTCGTTATAAGCAAAATATAAATCCAAGTAAATAAATGCCGCCATCAAATACGTTTTACCTGCACCCATAGGAAGGCTAAACAGATAATCCGTATAGGAAACACCATAAAACGCATTACGAAAGAATTCATTATAATCAATTCCCGTTGGATCTTTCTTTATCTGTTTTTCCAGTTTTTCAGATACCTGTTCACCTTTATCATTTGTCAAACATGCATATTCAAACAATGTCGCTGCCGCTGGATTCTGAAACAAATATTCACGAGTGGATTTTGACAATTCTATCTCATTCAAATCAATAGAATTAAAGAATCCCTGTCTAAACAGCTGTGTCAACGGCTTACATTCACAGGCAATTTTTAGAAACAGATATACCTTAATAGCCTCAATCTGAGCATCACGCATCTGCCCTGTTTTCTCTATATATTCAATTAAGTTTTTAACCGTACACCGTTCTGATTCATACCATTGTGTACACTTATTTTCTATCATTTTATAGAACATGTATTTACTCCCGTCTTTGAAATGTATATCATTATTTTTTCTCAAAGCACAAATTTTTCACTTTGAATCACGTTTAATATGCAATTCTAAAATAATCCAAATACGCCTTATACTTGTCCTGTGCGGTCAGGCAGGTATCAGTCAGATATCCTTTTTCATTGTTCCATTCTTTCAATCCACGATAATAGAACATCTTCAGATTATCCTCGATGATAAACGGAACGATATTATATTTCAGGCATTCCTTAAACATAATTAATCTGCCCACACGACCGTTGCCGTCCTGGAATGGATGGATACGTTCAAACTTCACATGGAAATCCAGAATATCCTCAAAATTCTTTTCTTCTTTTCCGTTGTACTCTGTCAGCAGAGTTTTCATTTTATCGGCAACTTCTTCCGGAAGTGCTGTATCCATACCACCGACTTCATTCGGTATCTTTTTATAATCGCCTACTGCAAACCAATCTTTTCTGGAATCACTAGTACCGCTCTTCAAGATCAGATGAAGTTCTTTGATAAACTTCTCTGTCAGAACTGCCTTTGCATTATCAATAATCATATCAATACAGCGGAAGTGATTTGCTGTTTCAATCACATCGTCCACATTCAGCACATCTTTTTCTACACCGATGGTGTTGGTTTCAAAGATATATCTGGTCTGATCATGGGTCAGGCGGCTGCCTTCAATATGATTGGAGTTATATGTTAAATCAATCTGTGTCTTATGATAAATCCCACCAGAGTATTTACTTGCCTTCTGCTCCTGCAGAATATCCAGCAATGTAATTGGCTGCTCTTTCTTTTTATTGGAACGCTCCGGCTTTTCTGCATTTTCGGGAATTCTCCACGTCTTTCCTATAAGAAAAGCACCATCCACTCGTCCATGAGCACAATAATTTCTAACACTTCGCTCTGATATATTCCATTTTTTTGCTATTTCAGTAACTGAAAGATGTTTCATCTGCTATCCTCCGTCATAAATCAAAAACGTACTAATCTATTACTTAGTATATCATATTATCGGCAAAAATACTATTATTTTCAGCCGATACATTATTCTTTTTAGCCGATACGTAACGCCTTTTTCCTTCAATCAAAAAAGACGTAAGTTTTCCCTACGTCTTGATTACCAATCCGATCTTCCAAAGGTGTAAATAAGGTGTAAATTCTACGTTTCCATCCAAGAAACCCAATAAACTCAAGGCTTTTGCCCCGTCCCTTAAACACTGCCGTGGCAGATGAAAAGTATTTTTATCATTGTTTTATTTCTCCTTGAATTGCCCCGGAATGCCCTGTTTTGCAAGGGATTCTGGGATTATGGTGATATGCTCTGAAATTACAGAATGTGGCAAATCAGAGCAGAATTGAGCATGTTGTTACTACTTAGAATTTTCATCTTTTTCTTTGTCATCATCTTCTTTATCAGTATCTACCGTCTCTCCTGACATTCTGTTTATACCAAGCAAATTTGCAAATCGTTGATTTCGTTCAGATAACTCTCTTGCTACATCCATTGCTGGAGTATAAGCTATTTTACTTATTTGGGATAAATTATCCATCCTCTATGATATCAGAACCATAATGCTTGTATGGAATCATACAGTCTGGCAGTTCATTATGAAGTCTCCGGCATTTTTCATTGGTACATTTCAAGCGGTTAATGGCAAACCAGCTTTTCTTTCCACCTGCTTCTTTATGAACTCGCAGCTTCCTGTCCCTCCTGCATAGAGGGCTTCCGCATTCCGAACAGATGGTATCTTCTTCACTGATTACTAAAAATATCCTCTTTACACTCTAACCGATACTTTGATATGATAACCATGGTAGTAATACCATCATGGATTCTGGAACGTTCAACTCGCCAAAGAAGAGGTTCCAGGATTTCTTTCTTTTTTATTCTTTGATGACAGTATACCGGTTAATTCTGTGACAGGCAACTAGGTTAGTTGTAAGTCAGGCTGAAAGGGGCGCAACAGCAGTATCTAACAGATAAGCAGAGGTTTTCTGCTGACATAGCTGCACCTCACTTCTTGCTTAATACCCAATCCTGAAATAATCCAAATACGCTTTATACTTGTCCTGTGCGGTCAGGCAAGTATCGGTCAGATAGCCTTTTTCGTTGTCCCATTCCTTCAATCCACGG
>OGXA01002194.1_pt1 | contig 14661 bp, 7 predicted proteins | sample 1576171 | NCBI WGS metagenome assembly OGXA01 (sample SAMEA3541587, study PRJEB24748) | human gut metagenome | biome: human gut; feature: human-associated habitat; material: faeces | place: China | collected 2012 | reverse complement strand
CTACAAATACTAATAAAAGAGGTGTTTACTATGCATAAAAAATCTATCTATTTATCAAAAATTTTTATTATCTTCATCTTATTATTTGGATTAACTGTAGATATATCTATCTCTGAAGCTACATCTAAAAACAATAAAGATTCTATGATGATAAAACAAGAATTTATTTGTATGATGGATCAAGATTATGAAACACTTCATTCATTTGTAAAGCAAAATATAGCCCAAGCTTCTCCAGAATTAGCAGGTCAAATGGTGCAAAATTTAATTTTATCTTCTGAAAAAATGTTAACGCCATCAGCAGATTATATATATGGCAAAAATTACAAAGAAATTCGTTCAACTATATTAGTTGCTATTCCCAAAGATATAGAAAATCCTGCTGTAATTTGTGGTTCTGATAAAGAAAAATTCATCAAAAATTTACCAAATGGCGAAATAAAAAATAAACTTTCTAAATGGCTACGTTCAGGATTATGTCTTAGAAACTTAGAAGGAACATATTTCTTCGCTATAGATTATCCAGAATATCTAGAAAAATACTCTTTATACACAGATGAAGCTACAACCCAATATTTAAATCTATGTGCAAAAGAAACCATACAATCTACTATCATTTCTGAAATTTTAACTATTGATGTTCAAGAATTAAACGAGCGTGCAATAGCTTATGAAAAATTTTTGAAAGACTATCCTAATTTTCCAATGAATGAGCTTATATACGCTAATTTTAATACTACTATATCAAAATTAATTAATCCTACAATTTATGATAATTTAATTGATACAAATGGTCATGTATCTAAAGATTTATTAGTGATTTATCAAAATTTATCAAAACAAGATAACTATCCTATTTTGCAATATATTGGTCAAGAAATGTTACAATTTATAAATAATCAACCAAATAATATTGTTTATCAAGATTATAATTCAGATAAACTTTCATCAAATGCTTCTATTATTTATAAAAAAGTTCATAAATTACTAAATGAATTATATACATCTCATATATAATTTATAAATCTAAAAAATAAAACAATCAATCAGCACCTTTAAAGATACTATTTATATTAAACCTTTAAAGATGCTGATTTTTTTATCACAAAAGGTAAACCTTTATTTTATCATAAGTTGACTACTTCATTTTATTTTTTTATAATCATAACAAAGAGATTTTAAATTTATTTATGAGGAGATAATTTTATGTCATCATCATCATTAACAACAAAAACCCTATCAAAAATGGCTGTTTGCGTAGCTATCATCTGCATATCAGCTTACATATCTTTCCCTATCACTGCTGTTCCGTTTACTTGTCTTACTTTAGCTATGTTATTATCAGCATTTTTATCCACACCAAAAGAAACACTAATCATCATGATTGTCTATACGCTAATCGGTGCTATCGGTCTTCCTGTATTTTCTGGTGGTGCAGGCGGTTTCAACTGTTTATTTTCCCCAACTGGTGGTTATCTTTGGGGCTTTATCGTCAGTTATCCTATCGCTAGTTATCTAAAAGGAAATAAAAACTCTTTCAAAAACTTCTTTCTAGCAGGACTTGCTGTCATTCCTATCACTTATATTTTCGGTGTAGCTATGCTTTGCTTCATTATGAAACTTTCCATTTTAGAAGGCATAACCATTGGTGCTTTACCTTTCATTCCTGGTGATATCATCAAAACTTTAATTGCCAGCTATGTTGCTGTTCGTTTACGCAAAAATTTATTTTATTAATCGAGGAATATATATGATAAACAATAATTTTTTACAAGAAGGTATCTCACCTTCTTATTTTTTTCAATATGTTGATACCTTAACTAATCTAAACTTACATTCACTTGTAATCTATAAAGATAATAAATTACTCTCCAAAGTTCATATTGCCCCTTATAATGAAGATGAAAAACAAATTTTATTTTCTGTGAGCAAATCCTTTACCGCCGTTGCTATGATGTTTGCTCTCCAAGATAAATTATTTACATTAGACACCACAATTTATTCACTTTTAAAACACAAATTAAATTTTGAACCTACAGAAGATATTAAAAGCATCACCATACATCATTTATTATCCATGACTTATGGTTTTATCGACAAAGAAATTCAAGATTTTTATTTAAAAGATGATTGGATTAGTGAAGCATTTTCTTTAAAACTACAGACAAAACCTGGCACTTCCTTCTTTTATAATAATCGTTGCCCATTTTTATGTAGTGCCATCATTCAAGAATTAACTGGCAAGAATCTTTTGACTTATCTACAAGAAAAACTTTTCTCTCATTTAAATATAACTAATATAAGTTGGGAAAAAAATACTCAAAACTACGATAAAGGCTCATGGGGTTTAAGTTTAACCACAGAAGATTTAGCTAAATTTGGTCAATTTGTACTCAATAAAGGCTCATGGAATAATAAGCAATTACTAGCCCCAGAATATATTGAAAAGTTACTCACAGTATATATAAATACAGATGATAAAGTTTTTCCAGATAGCAAATTAGGCTACGGCTATTATTTTTGGAAATGCCAACCTGAAAAAGCCTTTCGCTGTGCTGGTCTTTTCGGTCAATATTGCATTATCTTGCCCAAAGAAAATATGGTCATAGCTATAACTAGCAATGCTGAAAACGAACAAAAACAAGCTATTTTATCTGCTACATGGAAATTCTTAGCTCAAATAAAAAAAGATAATAAATCCTCTACTCAAGATTTATCATCTTTAAATAACTATCTTTCTAAGCTTCATTTACCATATTTACCTAATGACAATTCCATTATTCCCGAAATCTTTCAACAAGAATTTAAGTTTTCTCACAATCCTCTAAATTTAAATTCTATTTCTTTCTCCCAAATTTCCCCTGATTGCATCAGAATTAATATTACCTTAAACACTAGAAAATATAATTTATTAGCTAAACTAAACACTTGGAAAAATAATAATACTAATTCCGAAAATGATAACTTTGATTCCTGTACAACTATTTTCTATGAAAACCCTTACGCCAACTATGGTTGGCAAAATAACAAACTAAATTTAAAATTAGTTTATAACCAAGGCATTTTCATTGATACCCTAGAATTTAACTACTACAACCACCAACTATACCTACATTACAACCCCACTCCATCTTTCATCATCAGAACAAAACCCCATTATTTCATATCCAACCCCATAAAATAACAAAAAGGCTAGAGTAAACTATACTCTAGCCTTTAATTTACACACTACAAAAATACAACACCAAACTACTTTCACACTATAAATTTTAGTGGTAACCGTAGGTTATTGAAAATAATTATTGCTGAATACGGTTTTAGTCTGAATGTTTGAGCGTAGCGAGTTTCTAAGCGTTGTATGAAGCAATAGTTATTTTCAAAACTAAAAATTTATCTGCGGTGGTTTTCTTTGGTTCGTTTCTTTGCCATCAAAGAAATGAACATATCTTATTTATATTATTTGCTTTTCATTGCATTTTTAACGCATAATTCTTTTTTAATATCCCATAATTTTTGAGATAAATCTACATAATAACGATGTGGATTTTCAAAGCGTTTTACTTCATCCCATAAAGTTTCCACTTCTTTTTGACAATATGCTTTTATTTCTTCTATAGATGGGCTTTCATATACACATTCACCATTTTTGAAGATAGGAACTTGCAATTCTCTAGCAGTGAAATTAGTGAGAGTTTTTTGTTTCCATGTAGCATTTGGATCAAAAATAGTATGTTCTTTTGTTGTATCAATTGTTTCATCATATAAGCAAAGTTCATCAGCGATAGCTTTACCTGTTTCTTTATCATACAAACGATATACTTTTTTGAAATGTGGATTTGTTATTTTAGAAATATTTTCGCTGAGTTTAATTTTTGGTGTAATTTCACCATTTTCATTTTCAATAGCTACTAATTTATATACACCGCCAAACACAGGTGCAGATTTTGAAGTAATCATTCTTTCACCTACACCAAATACATCTACTTTAGCACCTTGCATTAATAAATCACGGATTAAATGTTCGTCTAAAGCATTAGATGCTACGATTTTACAATTTGTAAGACCTGCTTCATCAAGCATTTTTCTAGCTTGTTTAGATAAATAAGAAATGTCCCCAGAGTCTAAACGAATTGCAAAATTAGTAATATCTTGTGGCACAAGCATTTCTTTGAATACGCGAATAGCATTTGGTACACCACTTTTTAAAGTATTATAAGTATCTACTAATAACACTGCATTATGAGGATAAATTTCACAATAAGCCTTAAATGCTTCATATTCAGAATCAAACATCTGTACCCAAGCATGAGCCATAGTACCACTAGCTGGCACTTGATAAAGTTCATCAGTAAGTGTGCAAGCTGTTCCAGCACAGCCGCCAATATATGCAGCTCTAGCACCTTTTACCGCACCATCTGCACCTTGAGCACGACGAGAACCAAATTCTAACACAGGTCTACCTTGAGCAGCTCTTACTATACGATTTGCTTTTGTAGCGATAAGAGATTGATGATTTAAAGTCAATAAAATAAAAGTTTCTAAAATCTGTGCTTCAATAGCAGGAGCTTTGATAGTCATAATTGGTTCACGAGGGAAAATACAAGTTCCTTCAGGAACAGCATAAATATCCCCTGTAAATTTAAAATCAGCTAGATATTCTAAGAAATCTTCACTGAACATATTTTTAGAACGAAAATATTCAATATCTCCTTTATCAAAATGTAAGTCTTTTATATATTCTATTACTTGTTGTAAGCCAGCTGCTATAGCAAAACCACCATCATCAGGAATATTACGGAAAAATACATCAAAATACACATTTTTTTTATGTAAATTATTTTTTAGATAGCCATTTCCCATTGTAAATTCATAAAAATCACATAACATGGCTAAATTTTCATTTTTTGAATTCATAAAGAACTTCCTTTCAAATTTATAACAAAAATATTATAAATCCCTCTCTATTATTAATATACTTCATTTCTTTTTACAAAAATAAAAGTTATATTCCTTAATATTATATAGCAAGCTGTATTTATTTTCTACTCTTTAAATAAAAATAATCTGATTTTTACAAATACATCAATATAAATAAAAAAGAATTCCATAATACTATAGAATTCTCTCTTATTTTCTCATATTTATTAAATATTATTTAATATTTTCAGCTTATCTAGCAAAAACACATTTGCCATTAATATAAGTTTTATTAACTTTTACCTTATCAACATCTTGAGGATTTATAGCAAAAATATCTCTATCAAGTGTTATGAAATTTGCTTTATATCCTGTTTTCAATTGACCAAGATTTTTAAAACCTGCAATTTGTGCCGATTTTTTTGTATATAAGATTATCGCCGTTTTCATATCTATGATTTGATCATCACCACAATCTGTATTATCATATGCTTTTCTCGTAACAGCCCCTTTGATACAAACAAAAGGATCAGAAGGCACTGCCCATGATGTAGCTGGTGCATCAGTGGAAAAACATAGATTTACTTTTTGCTCTAATAAAGATTTTATCGGATAACATTCTTTCATGATATCTTCGCCCAAATTTTGTAGATAACTTTCTATTTCTGCATAAAGAAAAATAGGTTGTGTTACAAAGCCAATATTCTTTTCTACGGCTTTATTAATGCTATCTTGACTAGGTAAAGTAATATGTTCAACTCTTACATATGGTCTATCTTGATTGAGCCAATCTTTTTCTTCATAAACTCTATCCACCACGCGTTTTATGGCATTTGTTCCCATAGCATGTACGGATAATTGACATTTATTTCGCTTACAAAAATCAATTGCAGTCTCCAATTGTTCATCAGAACATACACTTATACCGCAACTATTGCTATTTAAATAAGGCTTATCCATCCATGCAGTTTTACCAGATACACTACCATCACCAATTAATTTCAATCCAGCAACAAATACTTGATTATCATTATTTTGTTTTTCCTTGCTAATAGCAAAATCTTTGTCATGCATAAAGAAATCCCACATATAATACATAGAAACTTCTTGCTTAAAACCTTTTGCTATTGCTTCTCTATAATAAGTATAATTATCGGATTTATCCAAATTACCCATATCACAAACAGCCACTATACCTTGTGAAATCAATAAGTCCCCTAAATCTACTAAATTCTGCACCTTTTCAGCTTCATTTAATTCAGGTATATAAGGCAAAACTAAATTTCTCGCATTTTCTTTTAAAACACCTGTAGGCTCGCCAAATTCATCACGTTCAATTTGCCCACCTTCTGGGTCTTTCGTATTCTTATCTATTCCTGCTAGAGCTAATGCTTTACTATTTACACATCTTATATGACCACAAGTGCGAATGATTGCCACAGGAAAATCTTCTGTTCCTTCATCTAAATCCCAACGAGTTATAGAACGTTTTTCAGCGAATTTCCCTTCATCATAACCCCAGCCCAAAATCCATTCATTCTTATTGTCCTTTCTCAACTGTTGAGCTTTTGTTTTTATTTCTGCAATCAAGTCTTTTATAGAATTCACTTTTGGAGGTAATGCTGATATTTCTTTGCTAAAGTCAGCCAGCATTACAGGATGTATATGTGCATCTACAAATCCTGGCAATATGCAAGCATTATTTAAATCTATTATTGGAAAATCACAAGTTGGTCTATCTTCTTTTTTTCCTATCCATTTTATATATCCATTTTCCACAATCATACTATCAGCATGAAGATTATCTTCATCTGATGTGAAAATTTTTCCATTCTCATAAATAAAATTATTTTCTTCCATAAAATATACTCCAAATACTAATTAAAATTAATTGTCCCAAACTTCATAAGCAATACTTTCTTTTTTCTTAAATTTATAAACAACAGCACCTATGACATAACCTAAAATTGTAGGAATAAGCCATGCAAAGCCTTGTTTAGCTAATGGAATTTGATTGATGATATTCATTAAGCCAGAAATATCTATATTCACTAATCCTGTCATCACTGCTAAATTTAAAGCATCAAATAATGACATAATAAAAGCTACCCAAACAGCACCTTTCCATGCACCATCGTTTGGTACCCATTTTTTACCTAAACCTAAGAAAGTCAATACTACTGACATTGGGAATAAAATCATAAAAATAGGGCCAGATATTTTAAGCACATTGCTAACACCAAGACAAGAAATCATAAAAATAGCAATAGTAATCATCAAAGAAGCTTGTTTATAGGAAATTTTGCCTTTAAACCATGCTTCCACCCATTGACCAGCAGTAGCAATCATACCTATAGCAGTAGTCAAACAAGCCAAAATAACAGCAACAGCTAAAATAAAACTACCTTCATAACCTGCTAAATTTTTCACTAAATCAGTGAGTAAAAATGTAGCATTTACATCTAAACTATAATAATTTACACCTTGAGCTCCTAAATATGCTAAGCCAGCATAGACAACAAATAATAAAGTAAAACCTACTAAGATAATACCGAGCATCATTTTATTATATTCTTGTTTATTGCAATAACCTTTTTCACGAAAAGCAGTGATAAACATACCTGCACAAATAATACCTGTACCTACATCACCTGTATTATATCCTGTAAAAAATCCATTCAAAAATGACTCTTTGGCTGTAGAAATAGAGCTACTATGTAATGTATCGATAGGATTTACAATGGCTAATACAACAATTGCCAATAAAGTAATAAGTAAAGCTGGTGTCAAATAATTGCCTACTTTATCAATAACAGTGGAACGGTTCATAGCAAAATAATATGATATTGCAAAAAATATAGCTAAAAAAATAATTCTCGCCATAAATGGCAATTCACCAAAAATGCCTTGCATACCAGACTCGAAAGCAACACCGCCACATCTAGGTATAGTACCAAAGATAACAACTAATAAACCAAGTCCCATATATAAATAATGCCACCAACTATTGATATGTTTCATCATATCTTGCAAATTATATCCTACATTACCTACAGAAGCTAAAGCCATCATAGGAAATAAAATTCCTGTAAGTGCTAAACCAATAATTGCCCAACCAACTTGTTCACCTGATACTAAACCTATAATTGGTGGAAAAATCAAATTACCTGAACCAAAAAAGATGGCAAACATCGCAAAACCCATAACTAAAATATCTTTTTTCATATTTTTCTTCATCTATCGACCACTCCTCTTTTAAGTTTTATTAATTAATTGCATTTATCTTATATCTTTATCGTATAATTATACCAAAGTTATTCATATTGTCAATGATATACGCAATATAATAAATACTCTATATTTTTTCTTTTTATAATATACATTTGTATTTAAAATTTTATTTTTCGTAACAAAATCAAGATTTTAAGATAAAAATTAAAATCATTTTTTTCAATCATCAAAAATCTAAAATAAAAATTTATGTTAAAGTTCATCATACTAATACACCTTATCTGCAAAATTATACTTGCCGACTTCAAAATCACTAAGTATTGAAGTCCATTTTAGAAAATGATATAATTATTTTATTGTGGATATAGCCACCAGTATTAATTAGCTGGTGGCTATTCTTATCTTAGTCATTTAATTACAATTCAATTTATTTTTAGAAAGGATGTATCTTTTGTTAAATCATAAACAATTATTATATAAAATTCTACCTTATGGCTGTCAGATGAATTTTTCTGATGGTGAACGCTTCGCAGGTCAATTAGAACGCATGGGCTATAAACCTGCTGAAAAATTAGAAGATGCTGATATTATCATCATCAATACTTGTTGTGTTCGTGAAAGTGCCGAAAAGAAAATTTACGGCAAAATTGGCGAAATCAAACATTTAAAACAACAAAAACCAGATTTAATCTTAGGTATCACTGGTTGTATGGCACAAAAAGATGGTGATGCCATATTCAAAAAAGCTTCTCATGTAGATTTTGTCCTCGGCACAAATAAAATGTATGATTTACCTGCTGTATTAGAAGAAATTTTTGCTTCTCGTGGTCATATTGTCAAATTAGCTGGCGATTATGATATGCCACCAAATGTAGAACCAGCAGAAAATAATTCTTTATTTGCTTTCGTTCCTATTATGTATGGTTGCAATAATTTCTGTACTTATTGTATCGTTCCTTACGTTCGCGGTCGTGAACGCAGTCGTGCACCGCAAGAAATCGTTGCAGAAATAACAAAACTTGCTCAAAATGGTGTAAAAGAAGTTACTTTACTCGGTCAAAATGTTAATTCCTACGGAAAAGATAGAGATGATGCTGACTTTGCCGATTTACTTGCGATGGTAGATAAAATCGAAGGCATTGAACGTATTCGCTATATGACTTCTCACCCTCGTGATTTAACAGATAAAGTTATCGAAACTATAAAAAATAGCAAACATATCTGCGAACATTTCCATTTACCAGTTCAATATGGTACAGATAAAATGCTCAAAGCTATGAACCGCGGTTATACTACAGCTTATTATAAAGAACTTGTAGCTAAAATCCGCAATCAATTCCCTGAAGCTAGTTTCACTACTGATTTAATCGTAGGTTTTCCTGGAGAAACAGATGAAGATTTCGCTCAAATGCTCGAATTCTTAAAAGAAATTCGCTATGACGCTGCTTATACATTCTTATATTCCAAACGTTCTGGTACACCAGCAGCTACTATGGAAAATCAAGTTCCTCAAGAACTCAAAAAAGAACGTCTCCATAAATTAATGGACGCTCAAAATGAAATCAGCTTAGAAATAAATCAATCTTTATTAAATAAAACAGTAGAAGTAATGGTTGAAGGCCCTAGTAAAACTGAACCAAATGTTTATACGGGTCATACTCGCACTAATAAAATTGTGCTTTGGGAACATAAAGATGAACAAATCGGCGATTTAGTTAAAGTAAAAATCACACATCCACAGACATGGGTATTAAAAGGTGAATTGGAGGCGTAAATTTTGAAACTCACTCCAATGATGCAACAGTATCAAGCTGTAAAAAATGCACACCCAGACCAAATATTATTCTTTCGTCTAGGTGACTTTTATGAAATGTTTTTGGACGATGCTATACTCGTTTCCAAAGAATTAGAACTCACTTTAACTAAAAGAAGTACAGCAGGTGATGGCATTCCTATGTGTGGAGTGCCTTATCATGCTGCTGAATCTTATATCAATAAATTAGTAAATAAAGGCTATAAAGTAGCTATTTGTGAACAAATCGGCGACCCTAAAGCAAAAGGACTTACAAAACGTGAAGTCATCAAAATCATCACTCCCGGTACAGTGATGAATGAATCAGCTTTGACTAGCAGTAAAAATAATTATATAGCTTTAATCTATGAAGAAAATCACGCTATTTATCTAGCTGGTGCTGATATCTCCACTGGCGAATGCTTCTATAGTATTTATGATGGCCCTGACCGTTGCCAATTATTATTTGACGAACTTTATCGCTTGATGATGCCAGAATTATTATTAATTAAGCCTTTTTCTTATGAACGTGAATTAAAAAATTTCTTATCTCTTCGTTTAAATAATTGCTTAGTTAATGAATTAACTGAAATCACATCACAAGTCGAAGACCTCATGCTCCAACATTTTGATGTGCATAATCGCCCAGATAATAAAATCGCTCATAAGGCAATCGCTACTTTACTTGAATATTTACATGAAACAGTAAAAACAGATTTAACTCATCTGAATAAATTAACTTATTTAGACTCTTCAAAATCTCTATTTATTGATACGTATACTTTGCGTAACTTAGAAATAACCCGCAATCTTCGCGATGGTGGCAAAAAAGATACATTATATGATGTTTTAGACTTCACCAAAACAGCTATGGGTAGCCGTCTTTTACGTAAATGGCTAGAATATCCATTACTTAGCCCTAAAAAGATAAATGACCGCTTAGATGCTGTAGCTAATCTTGTATCTGATTTTTCCTTGCGTAATAATCTTCGTGAACAATTAAAAGAAATCTATGACTTTGAAAGATTATTGACTCGTATGGAAGTCGGCACAGCAAATGCTCGCGATATGAATGCCCTAAAATCTTCATTATATGTATTGCCTACTATAAAAAAATCCTTAGCTAAAGCCACTGCTAAATTATTAGCAAATATTCATCAAAAGATTTCTACCTATGATGATTTAGTAGTTCTAATCGATAAGGCAATTGTTGAAGATCCTAGTTTCTCTATCCGTGAAGGTGGCTTCATCAAAGATGGTTATAATCAAGAATTAGATGAATACCGCAATATCGCTAAAAATAGCAAACGTCTTTTACAGCAAATGGAAGAAGACGAAAAAAATAAAACTGGTATCAAATCCTTAAAAATCGGCTATAACAAAGTATTTGGCTATTATATCGAGGTCCGCCATAGCTCCACAGAGATGGTACCTGAAAATTATATTCGTAAACAGACTTTAGCCAATGCTGAACGCTATATCACACCAGAACTCAAAGAATTTGAAACTAAAATTCTCGGTGCACAAGAAAAAATTGTTCAATTAGAATATAATCTCTTTACAGAGCTTCGCGATATTTTAAAAACGAAAATAAGCTCCATTCAAAATACTGCTCATGAAATAGCTATTTTAGACGTTTTAGTAAGCTTAGCTCAAGCAGGTGATGAATATAATTACATTCGTCCAAAATTATTAGATGATGGCACTATCCATATCAAAGATGGTAGACATCCTCTTGTTGAACGCATTTTAAATCGAGATTTATTCGTGCCAAATGACACTCATTTGGATAATGCTCAAAATGAAATCATGATTATCACTGGCCCTAATATGGCTGGTAAATCAACATATATGCGACAATCAGCTCTACTCACATTGATGACACAAGTAGGTTCTTTCATACCTGCTCGTGAAGCTTCAATTTCCCCTGTGGATAAAATTTTTACACGTATAGGTGCTAGCGATGATTTAGTCAGCGGACAAAGTACTTTCATGGTAGAAATGAATGAAGTATCTCATATTCTAAAATATGCTACAAATAAAAGTCTTGTCATTTTAGATGAAATTGGACGCGGTACAAGTACGTATGATGGTATGAGTATTGCTCGTGCTGTTATTGAACATATACGCGACCATATTGGAGCTAAAACTCTATTTGCTACGCATTACCATGAACTAACTGACCTAGAAGATGATGTTCATGTAAAAAATTATTGTATTGCCGTAAAAGAAAAAGGTTCTGATGTAACCTTCTTACGTCGCATTATTCGCGGTAGTGCTGATAAATCATATGGTATTCATGTTGCTAAATTAGCTGGATTACCTCAAGAAGTCATCAAACGTGCGGAAACAATTCTCATTGATTTAGAAAATACAGCTCCGACTAAAGAAAAAACTATTATTTCTAAAGATATTTCTGACGAAAACAATATAAATACTACACTAAAACAAGATACAGCTATCACAAATGATACTTCCCAAGAAGTAAATTATCTTCAAGATAATCAAGAAGATACGAAAACAGTTGATTATCAAGAAAAAACACCAACTTTAACTGCTAATTCAACTAAAAAATTGAAATTCATGCAAGTAGCAGAAATGCCAACTTTATTCGGTGTAAGTATAAGTACTCAATTAAAAGAATTAGATTTAATGAGTATGACACCACTCGATGCTATGAATAAATTATACGAATTGCAACAACAAGCAAAACAAGAGGAGTGATATTATGACTTCTATTCATATTTTAGATGATATCACTGTCGATAAAATAGCAGCTGGTGAAGTTGTCGAGCGACCAGCTTCTGTAATTAAAGAACTTGTAGAAAATTCCATAGATGCTCATGCGGATAAAATCGAAGTAGAAATCTTAGCTGGTGGAACATCTTTTATGCGTGTTACAGATAATGGCGATGGCATGGATAATCAAAATGCTAGACTAGCTATCTTGCGTCATGCTACTAGTAAAATCAAACAAGTAGATGATTTGATGTCCATAGATACTCTAGGTTTCCGTGGTGAAGCCTTGCCATCTATCGCTGCTGTATCAAGATTTAATTTGATTACACGTCGCCCTCAAGATGATTTAGGCACTACTATAAAATTAACAGGTGGTCGCATTGATGAAATTGAAGATATGGGCTGTAATATCGGTACTACTATCAAAGTAGAAGATTTATTTTTCAATGTACCTGCTCGTAAAAAATTTCTCAAAACCACTACCACAGAAGCAAATAAAATAAATGATTTTATCATAAAATTAGCTTTATCTAAACCTAATATTGCTTTTAAATTGATTAATAATAATAAAATAGCTATCACTACCCCAGGTAATGGCTCTCTATATGATGCTATTGAATGTATCTATGGTGCTAAAGTCAGCGAAGAATTATTGCCCATCGAAGCGATAACTGATGATATCAAAGTAACAGGCTTCATCTCTAAACCTGCTATTATCCGCAGTTCTCGTTCTTGGCAAGCATTCGTCATCAATGGTCGCGTAGTCAATAGTAGGATTATTTCCAAAGCAATCGACAATGCTTACCATTCATTACTGCCAAAATCTGGATATCCATTTGTTATTTTAAATATTGAAATCAACAAACGAACTATTGATATCAATGTACACCCTCAAAAAGCGGAAATAAAATTTGAAGATGAATCCTTATTATTCAAGACTATATACCATGCTGTTTTAGAAGCTGTAAAACCTAGTGATAATCAAGCTTTAAGTGATTTTGCTATTCCTGTAACAGATAAAGCATTGCATATTGAAAAAACAGTGCCTGAACAAATCAATATGGATTTACCTGAAAACAATCCATCTACTCCATCAAATTCATTTAAACAAAATTCAATTAACCATATACCATCATTAAAAAATAATACAACTCCTTTAACAACAGATTTAAATAAATTTCGCCAAGCAAGAGAAACACTTCACCCTAATTTATCTAATCATCACAGCAATACTATTCAAGAAACCGCCATTCAAGATTACCAAACAAATACTACCACAAAGCCTCAAACAGATATAAATATTTCATCTAGCGAAAACTTAACAGATTGTCAAAATTCTACTCAACTATTAAAAGAAGCTGTCAATCTAACGCCAATCGGGCAAATTGATGCTTGCTTCATTGTTGCTCAAGGCCCTAATGGAGGAATGTACATCATTGACCAACATGCAGCACATGAACGCATTTTATATGATAAATTTGCTAAACAAACTGAGCGAATTCCTGTTCAACCATTATTGATGCATTTATTTTTAGATGTAAATAATAGTGAATTAACTCTAATAGAAGAAAATCAACAAATTTTATATGATTTAGGCTTTAACGTGGAATTAGCAGGACAAAATCAAATCCGTTTAAAAGAAGTTCCCGCTGATATAAAACCACAAGAAAGTGAAGATATTTTCCGTGAAATTTTAATTTCACTTTCTCAGTTGCACACACCTACTCCTCAAGAAATTCGTCATTCCTGTTTAGCTATGACAGCTTGCAAAGCAGCTATCAAAGCAGGCGATGTCTTAAATATCACACAGATGAAGATAATCTTAAATGAACTTGCTCAAACAACTTTACCATACACCTGCCCACACGGCAGACCAACTATTATAAAATTTAGTACTTATGATTTGGAAAAGATGTTTAAACGAGTATACGCTGGAGGAGGGAGAAACTTACGACAAAGGAAAACAGCGCGTCATATCCGAA
>OGXA01002188.1_pt1 | contig 14682 bp, 7 predicted proteins | sample 1576171 | NCBI WGS metagenome assembly OGXA01 (sample SAMEA3541587, study PRJEB24748) | human gut metagenome | biome: human gut; feature: human-associated habitat; material: faeces | place: China | collected 2012 | reverse complement strand
ACGTCGTACTTAAAATCCATTCCTATCTTATTTATTATCAAACGCTGCAAAGTTACGGAAAAGTTGCGAGACTTGTATCTTTCAGTTGTTTTTGCTTCCGAAAATTCGGGGGAGTGTCCGGAATGGTTCGAAAAATCGCCGTAATTTTGGAGTTTAAATATACAGAATGTCTACAATCTTATCTCTTATTTATTGCTTTGTACTTGCTTTTTGGAACGGAATGCTGGAATTTTGCATATTTAATCTTTTATTTGCTGTCTTTTTGTAAGTAGAAAAATGGGCGGTTTCTCTGATGAAATAGAAGTGAAAAGAGAAGATCTGTCCGTGATTCCATGCATTTGAATAATGAATGTCCTTATTACACCTAATCGTTCCTTGTTTTCTTGATATAAATCAAAAAAATAGGGGAAAATATGTTTTTTAGCATACTAACTATTGTTGTTTTCTAAAACAGCTATACCTTTGCAACGTAGTTGTGAAACTACTAAGATTTTAGGTATTAGAACAAGGTAATATTAAAGGATATTAGTTTATAAAATTAAGGTATTGGATTTTAAGATTAGTTTTTAGGAAAAAGGTTGTTTTGATTAGGTATTAGTAAAAAGTAGTTTTCAGGAAACGAGTAAATGAATGATGAAAAAGAAGAATCCCATTTATGGGGATTCTTTAATGGTGGAGCGGAATAATTCGCTCTTTTTTTGTACCCCTATATCGCTGTATGCTATAAGCATGGCGTTGTTCCTATTGGAGCATTTAAGTTTCTGCAAGGGAAACAGTAGTTTCTCCGGCTTGAAACTTTAGTTCCAACGGTGCGAAACTAGAGTTTCTAAGCCTTGAAACTTTGGTTTCCATTACTTGAAACTATTTGTTTCTCGGCGTGAAACACCTGCTGCCAAGGTATAATCTGTTGGCCCTGTCTAAGGGATATATTTTTAGTAGGGGGATACCGGCTGGTTTTATATACTAATTTGTTTGAAAATGGTTGGTGATAGGTGATAGGTTGGGTGATAGGTTAAGAAACAACCTATCACCGTCGGAAAGTACGATGAATAAACGGTTTGCTTGATGCCGGTGATAGGTGATAGATGATATTGTGTTTTTTATATAGAGAAAGAACGTTTTTATTTTCTATTTTGTAGGCTACTTAAAGTCTGTGTTTTTGAAAAAAACAATATATTTGCATTCGTAAATATCGATATAGTAAGTGGTTATAGCGATTTCTACGAATTCTGTATTCTTTTTTGATGAGTAGAGTGACAATATGAGTGATAGAATTGACACCATAGTAGCAGGAGTTAACCGGAAGGATGAAAAGACGTGGGGCGATTTCTACGATCGTTTTTATGCTGCTCTATGTGTTTATGTTTCCAAGATATTGCCAATTCCCGATGCAGTTGAAGATTTGGTACAGGAAGTCTTTATTTCCGTATGGGAGGGTAAGCGTACCTTCTCTGATATTAAAGAGCTTACCAATTATCTTTATCGTGCCTGTTATAATAATACCTTATTATATATACGCAATAATCAGATTCATGACAGTATTCTAAGTTCCCTTGCTGAAGAATGTCGGCAAGACGAGGATATGATTTATGCATTGACAGTGAAAGAAGAGATCATCCGTCAGTTGTATTTCCATATTGAAGAACTTCCGCCTGAGCAACGCCGGATCATTCTGTTGAGAATCGAAGGGTATACTTGGGAAGAAATAGCGGAACGTCTGGAAATAAGTATCAATACCGTTAAAACTCAAAAGAGCCGTAGCTATAAATTTCTTCGTGAAAAGCTGGGAGACTCTATTCATTCTATAATTCTCTGTTTATTTTTCTAAAAAGAAATAAAGTCAATTTGATACTTCTTTGTCTTTTTATTGATTGATTAAGATTTGTTTTCTTTGTTAAATGTGACCGTATTTCTTCATTTTGATAGCATAATGCTATATCTTTCTCTTTAAAATCCCTCGTTGGATATTCCTTCTCCAAAAAAAGATCATCTTTTTGTCACCCTTTTCTATGAGTTATGTATAGTTATAATAAAGCAAGGATGAAATTGCAATTTAATTAAAAAATAGATAATAAGATGAATAAGTTCGAAAATATATATCAAGATGCTGCTTTAATGAGAAAGTTTCTTTTGGGAGAAGCGAATGAAGCAGAACGGAAAGAGCTTGAAAAACGATTGGCGGAATGCCCGGACTTAAAGAAAGTGTATGAGCAGTTGCAGAATGGTGAAACATTGAAGGCTGCGTTTGGAGAATATAAAGATTATTCATCAAAGAAAGCTTATCAATCTTTCCTTCAGAAAATCGGACGAATGGAGAAGAAGGAACGTAAGCCTTCTATTTCCCGGGTTTGGTGGTATGCTGCTGTGGCTGTCATAGTTCTGGCTGTCGGCCTTTCATTCTATATGTCGAATTTCTATTCGGCAGTAGAGGAGAAGAGAGTTCTTATTCAGCCGGGTACACAACAGGCGCAGTTAACGTTACCTGACGGTAGCATTATTGATGTGGATAAAAAAGAAGTGAATGTGGTAGTAGATGGCGTTCAAGTAAAATATAAGAAAGGAGTACTGTCTTATCAACCAACCGTTACAACACAACATGAGGAAGAAAGTACCGAAGAAAAACCGGTTAAATCCAATGAGTTGGTTATACCGCGTGGGGGTGAAAATACCGTAATCCTGGCGGATGGAACTACTGTTCATTTGAATGCCGGTTCCAAGTTAACTTATCCGGTACGTTTTGCAGGTAAGCGGAGAGTTGTGGCATTGGAAGGCGAGGCCTATTTTGATGTCGTAAAAGACGAAACACGGCCGTTCATCGTGCAGACTCATCTTGGAGAGGTAACTGTGCTTGGTACTGCCTTCAATATCAATGCTTATACCGATGCGTCTGTTTACACAACGTTGGTACACGGAAAAGTACAGTTCTCTTCATCAAGCATCGGAACTATTATTCTTTCGCCGGGGGAGCAGGCTGTGGTTTCTGCCAACGGTTCGGAAAAACGTATGGTAGATCTGGATGAATATGTCGGTTGGGTAGACGGGAGGTATGTCTTTAATAACCGCCCTTTAGGAGAGATAATGCAGACATTCGAACGTTGGTACGACATACAGGTTTATTATGAGACTCCCCATTTGCGTGACATTACTTATAGTGGTAGTTTGAAACGCTATGGAACAATAAATTCATTCCTGGATGCACTGGAACTGACAGGAGATCTGACTTATAAAATCAGTGGAAGGAACATATTGATATATGATAAGGTAGAAGAATTGGAATAATATAGAATAGTTAGAATATTAGGTACACAAAAGTTTAATCATTAATTTATGAGAGAAAAACGATGGCTGCTATGTTTTCTAGTGGCAATGTGCTGCACGTTTAGTGCATGGGCTTTACCGTCACAAGACAAGACGGTAACTTTGAAACTGCACAATGTCTCTATCGAGACTGTTTTGGATGCAGTGAAGAAACAAACAGGTGTGAATATGTTGTATAATTCACAAATGTTTAAAGGAGTGCCTCCAGTGTCGATTGATGCGAAAAATGAGAAATGGGAGATCGCACTTAAGTTGATTCTTAATCCTCAAGGATTTGATTATGTGGTGAAGGACGGCATTGTGGTGATTCGCAAAATGCAGGCGGAAAAACGGGAAAACCGTATTCGCGGTATGGTTGTTGATTCGAATAGAGAACCGATTCCCGGAGCCAGTATTATTGTGAAAGGTACTCGTACAGGTACTTCAACAAACATTGAAGGTGAGTTTACGCTGGATGTGAAAAATGACAAAGTGACTTTGGAGGTCTCTTTTATCGGAATGAAAAAACAAACACTTCAGGTGGACGCTACCCGTAAGAAGATGCTTGAAATAACTATGGTGGACGATGTGAAAACATTGGAGGATGTAGTCGTTACGGGATACAGTAATGTTCGTAAATCCAGCTTTACGGGTAGTTCTACGCAAATAACAGGTGATGAATTGCGCAAGGTGTCACAGACGAATGTACTTGACGCCATGCAGTCGTTTGATCCTTCTTTCCGCTTGATGACTAATACGCAGTTTGGCTCCGATCCTAATGCGTTGCCTGAAATGTATATTCGCGGACGTTCGGGGGTAGGTGTCAGAGATTTGGACAAGAATCAATTGTCTAAATCGAATCTGGAGAATAATCCGAATCTTCCTACATTTATTATGGATGGATTTGAGGTTAGCATTGAAAAGGTATATGACTTGGATCCTAGCCGTATAGAGAGTATGACTATCCTTAAAGATGCTGCCGCTACGGCTATTTACGGTTCGCGTGCCGCTAACGGTGTAGTGGTAATTACTACTGTTGCTCCAAAACCGGGCGAAGTTCGTGTTTCTTACAATTTCACCGGTACATTGGAAATGCCCGATTTGCGCGATTATAGTTTGGCAAACGCTTCGCAGAAACTGGAAATGGAACGTCTTGCCGGACTTTTTGAGAATAGTAATATGGAAAATCAGATTGTTGACTACAACAGAAAATTCGCAGAAGTTCAACGTGGCGTGGATACCGATTGGATGGTGCTACCTCTGCGAAACGCGTTCGACCATAAGCACAGTCTCTTTGTAGAGGGAGGTACGCAGAATTTGCGTTGGGGGGTAGATGCTTCTTACAATGGGGCCAATGGTGTGATGAAAGGTTCCGGACGTGATCGTTATAGCGTTGGTTTCTCTTTGGATTATCGTATGAAGTCTTTGCAAGTGAAGAACACTGTATCGTTTACTCATTCCAAATCAAAAGAGTCGCCTTATGGTTCTTTTAGTGATTATACCATTCTGCAGCCGTATGATACCCCTTATAATGATGACGGGACATTGAAAGAAAATTTAAAATTCTCGCAAGACAGTGGTAAACGGCAGGCTAAAAACCCGCTATACGAAGCAACCCTTGGTAATTATACTTGGAGTGCTTATGATGAAGTATCCAATAATTTGAGTCTGAATTGGTATCTGACTGATTACTGGACCGTCAGAGGTCAATTTAGCGTGAACCGTAAATATTCTAGTGGAGAGCGGTTTGTCGATCCGCTGTCTTCTAAAACAACCGCTTCTCCTAATGAGGGTGGACATAATTTGGGTGATCTTTATGTAGACAATGGAAACAACTTGGATTGGAATGCAAATGCAGCTTTATATTATACACGTTCTTTCAATAAACATAATTTGAATTTGTCTGTGGCGTGGGAGGCGTCTTCCGGAGTATCAGATGCGACAAACGCTCATTACCGTGGGTTCCCGAACGGACAATTCCATTCACCGAATTATGCGGCCGAGATATATGAAAAGCCGTCGCGTACCGAAGGTACTTCACGCATGGTCAGTACGTGGGCTACCGGAAACTATACATGGAATGATATTTATCTGGCTGATTTCTCCGTACGTTTTGATGGTTCATCTGATTTTGGGTCCAATCAACGCTGGGCACCGTTCTTCTCCGGAGGTTTGGGAGTGAACATTCATAATTATGAGTTCTTGAAAGGAAACGAGATAGTCAATAAATTGAAGGTACGCGCATCGTATGGTCGGACAGGTAAGGCTAGTTTCCCATCTTATGCCGCAACAACCATGTATGAAGCACTTTTCGATGAATGGTATGCAACTGGTTTTGGAGCAGTGCTGAAAGCTTTAGGAAATAACGACTTGACTTGGGAAAAGACTGATAAATTTAATGTAGGTATTGAAATGCAGTTCCTGAATCGGCGCTTGACAGTGGATGCGGATTATTATCATGATAAAACCATCGATTTAGTGAACGACGTCAGTTTGTCTCAAACTTCCGGTTTCTCTAGTTATAAAGATAATATGGGAGAAGTGTTGAATCAGGGATTCGAGTTGCAGGTACGTGGCGAAGTATTCCGTAATCGTGATTGGTTGGTAGCCTTATGGGGGAATATGGCGCATAACAAAAATAAGATTGTGAAAATATCAGATTCACAACGTGCCTACAATCAGCGTGTGAAGGATTTCTATCAGAAAGGAATAGTTGATATGAATTATAATGGATATGAGCCTCAATATGCAGTACCTATATCTCAATATGAGGAAGGACAGTCACTTACTTCCATTTGGGCTGTGAAGTCTTTGGGTATTGATCCCACTACGGGTAAGGAAATATTCCTGAATCGTGATGGTAGCGTGTCCGATACTTGGAATGCCACTCAGGAAGTGGTTGTTGGTAATACAGAACCTAAATTCAACGGTTCTGTTGGGTTTAATCTTGCCTATAAAGCATGGAGCTTGTTTGCGGCTTTCCAATACGAATGGGGCGGACAGGAGTATAACCAGACTTTGGTGGATCGGGTAGAAAACGCCAGAATACAATATCAAAATGTAGACTTGCGTGTGTTGACCGACAGATGGAAACAACCGGGAGATATTGCTCAGTTTAAAGATATTAAAAACGCTGATAATGTCACCATGCCGACTTCACGCTTCGTTCAGGACAAGGCTTATCTGCGCTTGAGTGCATTGACTTTGAGCTATGATTTTAATCGGGAGTGGATAAAGAAATATTTGGGGATGAATATGCTCCGATTGGAAGCAAGTACACGCGATTTTATTAACTGGAATTCTATCCGTCAGGAGCGAGGCTTAAGCTATCCGAAGTCATGGACGGTCGATTTCTCTATTAAAGCACAATTCTAAGTATACCATTATGATACAAAAAATATATACTACGTTTATTTCTTTTGCATTTGCAGCCTTGACACTTTCTTCGTGCTCAGATTGGCTCGATCTTTATCCTTCCGACGAGATAAAGGAGGAATATTTGTTCTCTTCCGGTGATGGTTTCCGTACAGCGACGAATGGTATTTACCGGAAAATGGCTACTTTCGATTTGTATGGCAGTAATCTTACTTGGGGAATTTTAGATGCCTGGGCTCAGTCGTATTATATAGATCAATTTCCGAGCATAGGTGGTGGAACAGCAATGAGAAAGATAGCAAGTCTTGAGTTTAAAAATACCGAATTAGTTCCTGTTACTGATGCTATGTGGAATGCTGCTTGGAATGTGGTTGCCAATTGTAATGAATTAGCTCAGCAAGCAGCCAAAGCCGATCCCAGCATCTTTTACGGGCTTGACGGTGAACGTCAGATGATTTTGGGAGAAGCTATTGGATTGCGTGCATTTATACAATTTGATTTACTTCGTATTTATGCTCCGTCTCCTTCTTCTGTTGGTTTCAAAGAGGATAAACGTACTTTTATTCCTTATGTCAATACTTATCCTAGCTATCTTAATGATCATCAAACGGTTAGCTATTGTTTGGAGCAGATTATTACTGATTTGAAGGAAGCACAACGAATTCTGAAAGATGTAGATGAAGATTCTGATATGCGTGCAAACTATAGATTTCATATTGCAGCAGTTTCAGAAAAACTGTTTGCTGGAAGTAGAGGCTATCGTCTGAATTATTATGCGGTAACGGCAGAACTGGCTCGTGTTTATTTGTATGCGGGAAAAAATGCGGAAGCTTATGCGGAAGCCAAGAAAATCATTGATGAAGAAAGTAAAACTGGTTATTTTAAAGCATCAACCAATTCAACCGGTTTCAGGAATGGAAATATGAAGATGTATAATGATATTATTTTTGGGCTTTATTCCCCCAAGGAATTAGTGGAATGGGATCAGGAAATAAATCATGCTACCGATGGCGACAGTCAAGAATCTTATTTGTGCCTTGATAGTGATGTTGCGAAAGATTTGTATGGGGATGAAATAGACAGTGACTGGCGGTTTAATTATCAATTGGAAGAGAAATATTATGGATATTATTATCGTACGTTGAAATATTACAAGCAGACAGAAAATAAGGATGAAGGAAAAATAAGTAACAGGACGCTCCCTATGATACGTATGTCTGAGGTATATTATATTGCTGCTGAGGCGATTTTTGATACTAATCCCAAAGAAGCGCAAGGTTATTTGGAATTAGTGAAGAAGGGGAGAGGAATATCAAAGAAGTTCGATAATGTGACAAACAAATCGGAGTTTATAAATTTGTTGGTAAACGATGCCCGTCGTGAGTTTTTGGGTGAAGGGCAGATATTTTATATGTATAAACGCTTGAATCGGTTGATGCCGGCCAGCTCTTTTTATGATAGCGATGTTTTGCCGACTGATGAAAATATGGTGTTGCCGAAACCTGATTCGGAATCAAATATTTAAAAGTAAAGGAATATTTTCAGAACAACTATTTAATAGAAACGAAAATGAAGATAAAATATACTATATGGGGAGTGTTGGCTGGCACCGCAGGTTTGATACTTACTTCATGTGAGGAGAAGGGATTGTTGGTCAGCAGTAACGATACAGCCTATTTGAGATTTGCTAACGATATGACAAAAGATACCACTACCGTATCTTTTAAAATGTATAATGAAGGTGAGGATGCTGAGATACCGATAGAGGTTTCTGTTTACGGGCAGATGCAGAATGAAGATTTACATTTTAATGTAAGTGCAGATGCCGAACGTACTACCTTACCGGCTAATTTGTATGTATTGCCTGCAGATTGTAAGATAAGAAAGGGATTGCTTACGGATACTATTTATGTGACACTGAAGAATGATCCGATATTGAAGACAGAAACGAAGGTATTGGCATTGCAGGTCGTAGAAGCAAATGCTGTGAAACAGGGTGATTATTTGTATTCGCGTGCTCTCATTTCTGTCACCGATCGTTTGTTTAAGCCCGACTGGTGGTTGGTGAACGATGCTGGGACGGAAGAAAACCCGGGAAATTCGGTCGATTGGTTTTATTTGGGTGAATACTCGGAAAAGAAGTATCAGATGTTTTTGGACGAGTTGAAAAAAGATGATATGGTGTTCGACGGAAAGAATAAGCAAGTATTGCGTAAATATTCGTTGAGACTGAAGAATACCCTGAAGCAGATGAACGAAGGAAAAAATAAGGAAGATTGGGTGAAAGATGAGCATGGAAATGTGATTACTGTGGAAGTGGCAGGATAATTATAAAATTGCAAAGTATGAGAAAATTAGGAATATATGTAGTGATGGCTATTTTTGCCGGAGTCGTGTCAGGTTGTTTGGATGACGACAACAATTATAACTACAAGCAGATAAATTGGCTACAAGGTGGTGATTTCAATTTTGAGAATATCAATTCTGAATATAACTTGATAGAGGGAGATGAATTGGTATTGGCACCTACATTCAAATTTACGATTGATAGTATAACGCCTGATGTCAGCTATGAATGGTATATAAACAAGCAGTTACAGGCAAATGAAACTAGTGCCACTTATACATTTAAGGCCGACAAGAGTGGTCAGTATCAAGTGACATTTGCAGTGAGAGACAATAAGTCGGGGGTTCAGTTCGGAAAGTCCACAATTATTAATGTGATGTCTATGTATCAACGTGGATGGACAATTTTGTCAGATGAAAACGGACGTTCCGTACTTCATTTTATCGTACCTACAACGCAACATTATCAGGTAACGTATAATGGAGAAACCTTTACTCGCGATTCGTTGGTTTATCATATAGTGAAGCGTAACGTTGTCCCCAATTTAGGTTCAAATCCTAAAGGATTGATGAATAATATTGGTTATATAGATTATAATCATATGTATGGAATCAGCACATATGACGAACTGGTGGTGAAGCAAGATCGCTGGGTGGAACTTAATGGTAATACATTGGAACGCGAAGTGTACACAGATGAGGAATTTCGTGGGGATATTCCTGCTGATTTCTCTCCGGTAGAAGCAGCTATGACTTATTCGTGTAAAGCATTATTGGATAAGAACGGATTGATTTATTGGGAACAGAAGGCGGATGCGGCGGATTTTCATGCGGGCACCTATTTGTCCATAGGATTAAATAACCAAACCCGATTCAGTCGTTTGTTCCAAGCTTATAAATTCAATAGCTATAATACGAATATGATCCTTGCATTGACGAAAGAGGATAATTCATTGGTAGGCATCTTGGATATGGGTAATGTAGGTGAGAGTTCAGCTATTACTGAGATGTCTAGTTCTTCAAGTGGTAATGTGTATAATATCACTGATCCGAGTGATGAAGATCATTTTTCAAATATAGAGAAGACGGTGGTAGATGCATTACCTGCTCCGTACGATGATAGAAATGATTTTACGGTAGCTGATCCATTTTGGACGGTTTTGTTGAAAGATGAGGCTACTTCAGCGTATGAATTACGTTACTTCGGGCTGGAGGCTTATAGTAGATCTGTTAGCTGTATGGAGGGCTGGTATTATGAGGCTTCTTTGGGCGTTATCAATGATTATCGTGGTATGGCTAACTTTGGAAACAAACGTTATGTGGTGATTGCCGACGGAAATCAGCTTTATTATTATCAATACGGTTGGGATGCTTATGGAGATGTGGAATATAGAGGTGAATTAATGCCGTTGGGGGAACCGTTACCTGCGGCTGTTAAGACATTGTCGGGTATGGATGTAACTACTAACTTGTATAAACAAAAGTACCCTTACGATGGGCAGTTAGGAGTTGCTCTGGAAGACGGAAGTTTCTTTATATATAGTGTTGTTGAAGAAAAATCGGAGAATGGGACGTGTACGTCGGTCTCTCTTAAACAACAATTTCCGAATGAAACCACTTCGGAAGAAAACAAGAAGTTTGATAAAATTGTAGATGTCCTTTATAAACTGGGAAGTGGTGATGATTATATGTCATTTGCGTTCTAGAAGAGCTTTAAAAGCGTTTTTTTGATAATAAATAACCATTATGGTATTAAAACAACTTTTTATTGCCGGCAGCTTGTCTTTTACTCTTGCATTGCAAGGATGGGGACAAGCTCCTGCCGAGCATGATACGGTACAAGCCAATTATGAGTTGGCGGAGAAGTTCCATAAATTTACATTAGGGGGAAAACTGTCTAATAATAGTATGTCCCTTTATCCGCATGAAATCAATGATACGGATAATTTCTGGTTTGATTTTACGACTTCGGCAGGTAAACACTACTATTATGTCAACCCCAAGGAGGGAAAGAAGGAGTTGCTCTTCGATAACGAGGAAATGGCTATGCTGCTTTCCGGTTTAACTCATGAGGTTGTGAATCCGGTAAGGTTGGATTTGTCAGAATTAAAGTTCGCAAAAGATCAAAAGTCATTTGTATTCAGTTACAGGTCGAAAAAGTATGATTACAATCGAATTACCCGCAAATTGAAAGAGGTGGAGGAGAAAAAGGCAGATGACAGAGATGCCGAGCCGATATATTCATGGATGAATTTTTCTCCGGATAAGAAGTACATACTGTATGCGAAAGACCATAACTTGTATGTGAAGGGCAACAAGGCATTGGGAGTAGATACTACGGAAGTGCAATTGACTACGGACGGAGTTCCTGATTTTTCGTATGCTCGTGAGGAGGATGCGGGGGAGAATGGTGAAGTTCCTTCTAATGCTCGTTGGTGTCCTGATAGCCGGCATGCATATATTGTGCTTGATGATAATCGGAAATTGCGTGACTTTTGGGTGATTAATTCGATTTCGGACAAGCCGGAGTTGAAGAAATATAAGTATGAATTTCCGGGAGATAAATATGTAACCCAGAATGAACTTGTAATCATTGATATTGTAGAACGGACTGCGAGAAAAGCGAAGATACAAAAGTGGAATGACCAGTATGTGATGCCTTTTAGTGTAACGTCGGATAGCAAGTATGTCTTTTTTGAACGTACCAAACGTACATGGGATGAGGTAGACGTGTGTTCGGTCAATACCTCTACCTTGGAGGTCAAAGAACTGATTCATGAGGTGGATAAGCCTTATCGTGATCCGCATGCGCGTAGTGTGGAAGTGCTGAATGATGGAAAAGATATTCTATTTCGTTCCGAACGTACAGGGTGGGGACACTATTATCATTACGACGGTCAAGGGAACCTGAAAAATGCGATATCTTCAGGACCGTGGGTAAGCGGACATATTGCCGCTATTGATACGCTGCAACGTACGGTTTATTTTTATGGATATGGAGATGACCCGAAGATCAATCCGTTTTACTATCGTTTGTATAAGTCCAATATGGATCGTGAGGGAGCAACTCTACTCACTAAAGAAGACGGGCAGCACCGGGTAATCTTTTTGAAGTCTAAGCGCTACTTTATTGATACATTCTCAAGAGTCGATATGGAGCCGAAGATATTATTGAAGGACAATACCGGCAAGGTGATTATGGAGTTGGCAAAGCCTGATTTAAGTCAGGTATATGCTGCCGGTTGGAAGAAGCCAGAAAATTTTGTGGTGAAAGCTGCCGATAATGTTACGGATTTGTATGGAGTGATGTGGAAGCCGTCTAATTTTGATCCGGAAAAGAAATATCCGATTATTTCGGTTGTTTATCCGGGACCATACTTCGGGTTCGTTCCTACTAACTTTACGTTGGATGATAGCTATTGTACCCGTATGGTGCAGCTTGGCTTTATTGTAATCACTGTAGGCCATAGGGGAGATACTCCGATGCGTGGAAAGGCATATCACCGTTACGGTTACGGCAATATGCGTGATTATCCGTTGGAAGATGATAAGTATGCTATTGAACAGTTGGCTCAGCGCCACTCGTTTATTGACGGTAAGAAAGTTGGTATCTACGGACATTCCGGTGGCGGATTTATGGCTGCGGCTGCTATCTGCACTTATCCGGACTTTTATAAGGCTGCCGTTTCTTGTTCCGGAAACCATGATAATAGTATCTATAACCGTGGTTGGGGAGAATGTTACAATGGTGTAAGAGAAGTAGAGAAGGTGGTGAAAGACAGTCTGGGTAACGAGACCAAAGAATATGAATACAAGTTTAGAGTAAAGTCGAATGCAGAGATAGCCAAGAATCTGAAAGGACACTTGATGCTTGTAACCGGAGATATGGATAAGAACGTGAATCCTGCACATACATACCGTATGGCTCAGGCTTTGATTGAGGCCGGTAAGGATTTCGATATGCTTGTCATTCCCGGAGCCGGTCATGGATATGGCTCTGCCGATGAGTATTTTGAGAAGAAAATGTACCGTTTCTTTGCCAAACATTTGCTAGGTGATACCCGTGCAGACTATTGGGGAGATATTAACCGTAGTAAATAAGACAATAGATAAGATTTTATGAAAAACTCTCTCTTTAGATATTTGTGCCTGGCGGTTGCATTAGTATCATGCAACCTTGCCGGTGCGCAACAAAAAGCGAATTATCAGTTAGCGGAAAAGTTCCGTTTGTTGGAGCAAAATCCTATAGATAAGTATTCTACAGAAGTCAGACCGACGTTTATCAACGATACGGATTGCTTTTATTACTCTTTTACAACACGTGAAGGAAAGAAATATTATTATGTCAATCCGAAGAAGAAGGAGAAACGATTGTTGTTTGATACGGATGAGTTATTGAGCAAAATTGCAGTATATACCAAGAAAGCCTATTCTTCGGCAGATCCGCATTTGTCTTTCACATTTATGAAGGACAACGAAACCATTCGTATTGATTTTGACCGCGGACTTTATACATACAATATCCATACAAAAGAATTGAAGCAACTCGATGAGAAGCCGACGTATAAAACCGGCGACCCGTATTGGATGAAATATTCTCCGGATAGCTTGTATTTTCTTTATGCCAGTAAGGATAACTTGTATTTCGTTGGAAACCCGAAAAAGGGACAGGATACAATCCCGGTTCAATTGACGACGGACGGTATGCCGGATTATACATTCAACCGTGAAGACGAAGGCAAGATGGAAGGCCGTTTCGGAGCCGAATCGGCTTACTGGATTCCGGGAAGCCACCGTTTCTACGCTGTCCGTGAAGACAACCGGAAAGTCCGTGACTTGTGGGTTATTAATTCTTTATCCAAGCCTTCTCCTGAACTGATCACTTATAAAGCTGAATTGGCCGGCGATAAAAATGTGACTCAATATGAATTACTGTTGGGAGATGTAGACAAGCGGGAAGTTAAGAAGGTGGATATCAATCGTTGGCCGGATCAGTATATTGATGTATTGTATGCGTCAAAAGACGGAAAACGCTTGTACTTCCAACGCTATAACCGTACATGGAACCAGTCGGATATTTGCGAAGTGGATGTAGAGACCGGAAAAGTGCGTGTGGTGATTCATGAAGAAAACAAGCCGTATCTCGATTATCAGATGCGTAATGTTTCTTTCCTGAATGACGGAAAAGAAATCCTGTTCCGTTCCGAACGTAACGGTTGGGGACATTATTATCTGTATGATACAGCAACAGGAAACCTGAAGAATCAACTGACAGACGGTACTTGGGTAGCCGGCCCGGTTGCGCAGATTGATACTGTCGGACGCAAGATGTATTTCTATGGTTATGGACGGGAGAAGGGAATTGACCCTTATTACTATATTCTTTATGAAGCTCATTTGGATCGTCCGAATGCACTCCGTCTGTTGACGCCGGAGAATGCGTCACACGAAGTCAGTATCTCTCCCTCCTGTCGCTATCTGGTAGATTCATATTCTACCGTGTCGCAGGAGCCGGTAAACGTGGTTCGCAACCGGAATGGGAAGGTAATCATGACATTGGAGAAACCGGACTTGCAACCTGTCTATGAAATGGGCTGGAAAGTTCCGGAACGTTTTAAAGTAAAAGCTGCCGACGGAGTAACCGACCTTTATGGTGTGATGTGG
>OGXA01002169.1_pt1 | contig 14764 bp, 15 predicted proteins | sample 1576171 | NCBI WGS metagenome assembly OGXA01 (sample SAMEA3541587, study PRJEB24748) | human gut metagenome | biome: human gut; feature: human-associated habitat; material: faeces | place: China | collected 2012 | reverse complement strand
TTGACTAATTGTTGACTAATTAAAATAGAGCTAATATGCTGACTATTAAAGCTGAAATTAAAAGGAGTGAACTAAAAGTTGACGGAACATATAACGTCAAGATTAGATTCACATTAGACCGCAAGGTAAAACGTTTATCCACCAACCTGTTTGTAACTCAACAAGACCTAACTAAATCCCTCAAATTTAAAGAGGATACTTCCATTAAGAGAGAGGTAGATAGGCTTGTTCTCTATTACAGGGAACAGTGTCTAAAACTGCAACTAGACCAAAATCATTATTCTTTGGATGAGATAATTGAATTTCTGAACGGAGAACAGGAGAAACAACAGACCATTAATTTTATAAAGTTCAGTCGTGAATGGATAGCCTCAACTACAATCAAAGGTGCACCCAATTATACAACTGCCATTAATGCTTTAGTGCGTTTCATAGGTAAGGAGGAGTTGGATATTAATCTAATTACTCTTGACTTCTTAGAAGACTTCAAATCATTCTTGAATAAAGAACGTGAGATACGGACTAAAAGATTAATGCAGCAAGGCAAACGTGTACCTTCTAATCGTTCACTCTCCCTTTATTTGATAAGTATCAAGAAGTTGTTCAATGAAGCCAAGAAGAGGTATAATAAGAAGGATAAGAATTTAATCTTAATTCCCAACTCACCCTTCATAGAACTTGAAATACCCAAACAAGAAGCTACCCGTAAAAGAGCTATATCCGCAGATATTATAAAGAAGGTATGGAAGTTACCATATAAGGACATGAAGAAGGGTTACAAAGCTACGTGCCGTTATAATTTGGCTAAGGATTGCTTCATTCTCTCATTCTGCCTTATGGGTATGAACTCAGCAGATTTATACAATGCCACTGAAATGAAAGGCAATACAATTACATATAATCGTACAAAGACTAAAGACCGCAGACTGGATAAAGCTCAAATGAAGGTTGATATACCTAAATTAGCCCAACCGCTCATTGAGAAGTATAAGGATAAAACAGGTAAACGCCTCTTCAATTTCTATCAATATTACGTTGACGAGAAAGGTTTTAATAAAGCCATAAACTATGGTTTAAAGGAGATTGGAAGATTATTGGAGATTGATGACTTGGAATATTATGCAGCGCGCCACTCATGGGCTACCATAGCACTCAATAAAGTAGGAATTGACAAATATACAGTCCATGCAGCGTTAAACCACGTTGATGAAACAATGAGGGTAACGGACATCTATATTGAGCGGGATTTCGTCAACGAGAACAGGGCTAATGCGAAGGTCGTGAAGTACGTATTTGGAAGAATGTAATTACATTCTGTAGCAGTTTGTAATGCTGTTCTATTGCATAATGGGACAGCATTATTTATCTTTACAGCACTAATATAAGAAGCGATATGAGAGATTACATACTACCAATTCCAGAATTAAAAAGGATAGAACCCATACTCACGGAATACTTTGGCTATAAGCGTGCCATGTTTGAGAATGAGCTGTTAGCAACTTACTACCATGAATATCCCAGCGGAATCAGTGAAGATATTTGTAAGAACTACATGACAGACCATTCATTTCTAAATACTATTGCAGTAGATAACGGAGTATTTGATTATAAACGGTATGCTTCCAAATCCATTTCTACCAATAAGGCATTTAATCCAAGTAGCTTCATTATGGATTCAGAACACAATATACTTGTCACTCTGCCAAGTAATAATATGTTGGAAAGGCTGATTGATTTATTACAGAAGTATGGTGAAACTGACAATGACGGAGTAATTGGAATAAGTTTGCTTGTTGTAGCTGCCATATATGAGAAGTATAAGAATGGTGAACTTTACACAGAAGTTACCATATCAGAGAATACACTGCCCTATCTGGAACAAGTCCGTCCAGAAATGTTAAAGCTATATGAGTTGCTGAATACCAAGAGATACTCACCTTCCAAGAAGAAGGAGCTAAGGGTATTCAGTCCTATAACCATTGATAACGGAGTTAAGAAGATTACTCTTGATAACTCTTGCTATTGGCTGACAGATTTACTGGATAACTATCTTCACATCTATTTAGGAGTAAACAGTTTGGAAGAAGCCCAACAGGAATTGAAGGAAGTATATTCACAGAAGAAGGGCAGGAAAGCCAATAATGCAGCCCATAATCTAATCATGTATGGTACATTCCACCTGTTACAAAGATATTCCTCAATAAAGACCAAGAGTAAGCAGATACGTATGACGTTAGGCTACATGGAATTATTATTTGAAGCGGACAGTTTCAATAATGATGAGAACTACACCAATGCAGCAATAGTCTATTTGGTGAAACAAGGCTATAAACCGCAATGGAAGCCCAAACAGACAGAAGATTACAATTTCTCACCCAATAATCAATCTACAGAACATCTCTGGTAATTAATAATCCACCAATCCTTACAGACTACCATGTAATCACGTGGTAGTTATTTTCATATCTTTAAATCAGCTAATCCACTGATATTCTTACATCTAAAGAATACACTCCAAATCGCTTTCTATTCTTTATAACACACCTTCTGACTATTCCCCACCTTTGCAATGTAAAACGAGAGCATTGAATAACTGACAAGACAAGTTCCTAAAGAATAGAGCTGAAATCAGAACTTATTCTTTATAACACAGCAGTTAGGATAGCAGTAGTTTTGCACCGCAATCAAACGTTAAGGGTGCACACTTAACCGGAGGTTGCAGAATAAAATTAATTAATAACAAATTAAAATTTAAAGATTATGAAAATTACAAATTTAAATTTCGGAGGTTATGTTATTCCTGCAAACTCTTATGACAACATGGGTGCACACAACACTGTAAAATTCATGATGCAGAAGGGGGAATATTTAACAGTCAAATTCAGTAAGGATAAAGGTGGATACAACTACGCATGGGTAGCATCCGATAAATTAAAAGGTTTCAAATATCTATTAACAGGAAGTTCAATTGCATGGTTGGCGACATATCTGCAATCTGGAGAATATGAGGACTGCAATATAAAACCAACAGAAGTAACTCCCGAAGAGGATGAGAACTTCGATATTCAGACCGAGGTACTTAAAATCTTCATAAATCAAAAGAGAAAGGTACAAATTACTCCATTATTCAGAGAGACAAGTGGATATATCAATGCAACAGCCTCCTTTGCACATGGAAAGGTACTATTTAGAATCAAGCGTACAGAAGAGTTGGTAGATTATCTAAGAGAGCAAGATTATTTAATATAAGAATAGCTAACTTTGCAACGGGAGAGGGATAAATGCCTTCTCCCTCCTTTTAATTACAAAGTGACAATGGAAACAAGGTATATAAAGATTAATAAAGACGCGAATAACAAGATTCAATATTTAAAGGAAGTATTACCGAAGATTCCTGCCAACACAATACTATATAAGAAACTGACAGGACTTGGAGCTACTTATGGAGAACTGAAAGCAGACAGGCATTCTATCATTATCGAACCGAATGTTCCTGTAATAATTGGTAAATGTGAGGATTCCAAACATAAAGCTGATGCTCTGTTCGGAGTATATAAGGGTGTAAACACGGAAGACGTTATTGAATATTTGAATAAGAATAAAGGCAGGTTCTATAAGATACTTACCACGCCAGAAAGTTTCAAGAAGGTAAAAGATGCCTTTGAAGCAATGGATATGGATATACGCTTTACTTGCTTCCTATTGTTCGACGAATGCCACAAAGTCACGAAAGATGTTGATTACAGAAATGATATAACCCTGCCACTGGACGACTTCTTCGATTTTGAAGAGAAGGCGCTCGTTTCAGCCACACCAATAGAAGTAACAGACCCACGCTTTGAACAACAGGGCTTTCAAATATTAGAAATCCAACCGACATTTGAATATACCAGGAATATCCAAGTAAGTCACACAAATAATATTTTAGAAACCACCAAGAATATTCTTTCATTGATTAAGTCTACCAACGGGAGCAACAACCAGTACAATTGCTTCTTTATAAACTCAACCGACATTATATATTCACTCATCAAACAAATGGATATACAGGATGATTCTGTAGTATTCTGTGCAGACCAAAGTGTAGACAAGTTGAAAAGGTTGAAGTTTAAGAACGCCTGTTCCAAATGGGATAGGAATAAGATAAAGATGTATAATTTCTTTACTTCCAGATTCTACAATGCATTGGATATAGAATTGGATGAACAGCCCAACATTATTATTATATCCGATGTCTACTTTGCGGAACAGACAATGGTAGACCCTTACTGTGATGTCATACAGATAGTAGGTAGATTCAGAAACGGAGTATCTAATATTGTACATATCAGTAATACCAATAAAGATTTACCTCAACGCAGCATGGAAGAAATAAAACTTTATATTCATAGCAGTGAGGAAGTTTATAAGATTCTTACCAGCTATTACAATACGGCTACCACCAAAGAGGCAAGGGATGCATACCGTTCGGCACGTGATAGTGTACCATATAATAAATACTTGGATAAGAGGCAGAACAAGAATTGGTTTGCTATTGATAATTACATTAATGAGGAAATTCTAAAAGGCTATTATCATGATAGAGAATCACTAGTTAACGCCTATAAGAATACAGGAGCTTTCAATGTTGAATCAACCGGCTTCTCATACCCACTAGGAGACACAGAACGTTTGAAACGAGAGAACAGATGCATATCTCTTAAGGAGAAACGCAAAGTCATAGTTTCCCAACTTGAACTATTGGATAACACGGAACTGGATATGCAATTTAAAAGAGACTTAATCGAAAGCGATGAATTTATAGTGAAAGCCTATGATTGTTTAGGTAAAGGAGAAATAGAAAGATTGAATTACTCCCAGTCCAAAATACAGGAAGCCATGATACTCAAACAATACCAGACCAGAAGCAAAGGCGGGGAAACTGTCGCATTAATCAAGAACTCTTTTAGAATCGGACGGAAGTACAAATTGGATTACATAAAGAAGGAAATTAAACGTATATATGAATTAATGGAAGTACCACCTCATAAAGCCATAACAAGTAAAACTATAGAAGAGTTCTTTCATACGGAGAATGCATGGATTGGCAAAGACAAAGCCAGACTAATCATTAGAGAAAGAGTATAAAAGATATACTACCATTTTAGAAAGAACTCTATTTATATGGGGGTGTTCTAAAAATGTTGAATATGCCATAGTCCCGATAGTCCGGTTATCCCCAACTTGGATTATCGGGATTTATTTTATCCTGTAGTCTGTCATTCCCGATTGTGGTATAATGGTTAGGCAATGCCACTGACATTTATTACCTTTGCAGTACCTCAAATGACATAACATTCAGATTATCTGCAACCTACCGAGATTCACTACTACAAACCTATTCTAATCTTATTAATTACTATGAAAGAACTTACCTATCATGAAATCAGAATTAAAGCCTTGAAGAATAATGTACGGGACAATAAACTTCAAATCGGAATGTGGGCACAATTTAATGGCTATATGAAACGCAGGGTACACAGGAACGGAAGATATTATACTGTATATATCCCATTACAGAGACTAACCGATTAATTATTATGATAATCCATTTACCTACAGGGAAGCAGTTTGCCAACAGGAAGGAAGCCAAGATTTACTTTGGCACAGCCTACTATTACAAGTTGGAACGGGAGAAGAGAGATTTGTTATTTACCGATAATGTTCAATCAGCTACTAATGAATATTGCCAAACAACATCTAATAAACAGGACAAGCATAAGAACTCATAATGCTACCATTAATAAGTCAATGTTAAATGCTTTAAATGAACCTGACCTGTATAGATTCTTTTGTCTGTCCTTATACAGAAACAGCTATTATAATGTAAGACTACGGATTAAGGATATAGCCAAGATTACAGGTGAGAAGGAAAGCACATTAAAGAATTTCAATAAGAGTATGGACACGGTATTGACAAGAAAGAAATACCCCAGCCCAATCAACCACCCTGTATATGAATTTACAATGAGAAGTCTGTATAAGATACCTGCCATGGATTACAAAGGCTTTATCACATTATCCCATAAGTTTACCCAAGTTAAGCTAAGTGTGAAAGTGAAAGGGTACTATATCAAGCTATTACTAATTGCAGAGAATAATACTATTCCTCTTACTAATATAGGAATAGCTAATAAGTTGGGAATAAGCAAGAATACAGTACCCCAATATAATATTGAATTATTCCAAGCGGGATTGTTAAAACTGTTTCCCGACAGGTTGGAACTTACTCCTAATGAATTACTAATAAGCAATGATGAAGCCAAACAAAAGAAAGAATGGTATCCCATTACAGGAGATTTATTACCTAATATAACTCTTAGCTTTAATAAGTAAGTGAAGAGGTCATTTTATACCTGTTATTAATTATATTAAGAGAGGGTATAATTTGACCTCTGACTGTAATATATAGTCTTTATATGCTTATGAAGTCGAATTAATAATGACAGGGATAGCATTTGATAAGAATACTACCACTACCTTTTAGTGAGATTCATATTATAAGGTTGGGGCTCTCTACACATATATCCAAATTACTTCTTTAGTCTGATTTGAGTATCAATAAAATACAAGTCCTTGTCAATACCGTACAGCACATTGTTGGGAACGGCATCAAACACTTCATATTGGTCGTTATGGAACTCGTCTATATAATCCATTTCAAAGCCAAGCGCTTCCATGTATTCAGCAATTTCATCTTCTGTTGCTTCCCGTTCTGCCAATATGTAAGGTTGTGTGAGAACTGCACTGAACTCTTGACGGCTGTTATAAGAGAAGCCAATCATCTGATAGGGTACATTACTAAAGAACTTATTGTGTGCGTTAATGCGAATGAAGAAGTTCTCCAAATCATCCCCTGCATACTCAAAGTTATTCAGCTTGATGACAGACGATTTACCGTCATGGAATACTTCATTCTCACCACCCTTATCCATGTAGGTAATATTGAGGTGTGACAAGTCAATCCATAAATTGTTGGCGTTGGCAAATACTATCAGTTCTTTAATTTGCCTTCCCTTATAGCCCTCTGTTGGTTCAACTTCTCCTGTTGCTTCCTTACTTCTTCTGGTGATACAGGTTGCTTGCTCCAAGAGATTATTGATTGGCGGGTACGCTCTATCCATTGCTTGTGAAATTCATTAATATATTCCATAATTCATATAATTATGAGTTTATGCAAATGTAGCCAATCTATTTGAATCTGACAATATAAAGATGTATTAGCGTACTACCTTTTAATGAAATTTATTTATATTATATGCCCCAACCCAAATTTGGTAGTATCTAAAATCATACCCCCGCCCTTTAGATTTAGGTAGTGTTTCTATTTAGACTTTATACAGCTATAAAGTGAAATTATTAGTCAGACAGCGAGCATGAGGTATATGTTATGCACTCTATAGCGGTGTAACTACTCTACACCCCCTTACCCATTATTGGAGAAGTAAATAGTTTAGCGTGAATCGCTTTCCAACTCACAAGCTTTCTGAATCTCTGGAATATCAGCCTCATCTATTATTAATATATGATTCTGTATTGACAGACACAAAGACAGGTGATAAGGGAAGTGCTTCATGCCAAGCCGTCTATTTACTGCTTTATTCACTGATTACTAATCTAAAACAATATGTATGGAAGATTTAAAGATGTTATGTACGATTGGTACAATACTAATTGTGCCGTTAATTCTAATGCCGCAATTCTTTATTGGATTATTAATACTGATTGTGGCTTGCTTAGCTTTCAGATAGGGGAATTTCAAATTAACAGGATTTTATGAGAAGTTTATTCTATCTGTTAGTTGTCATTGCTACAATGATTGTGGCAATGTTATCATTTCCTTTATTAATAGCGGGCTATATCTTATTGCTAGTATATGCCTTGTTCAAAGGATAGCAGTTATTAACAAGACAATCACATTAATAATTGACGTTATGAATTTAGATTATAAAGTTGGAGAAGTAGAGCTTACATATAAGCCAACTACCAGAAACAGAAGTAAGGTTTACAGTGCTGCTGACGCTTTCCAGATTCTGCTGCCTACCTTCAAAGAAGGAACTATAGATTACAAGGAGTACTTTAAAGTATTATTCTTGAATCAAGCCAACCAGGTCTTGGGATATACACAAATATCCGAAGGTGGGATAACAGAGACAAGCGTAGATGTCAGAATGATATTGCAGGCTGCCCTGCTAACTAATTCTGTATCTTTAATCTTGGCACACAATCACCCAAGCGGGAATTTAAAGCCAAGCACACTGGATATTGAGTTAACGAGATGTATTAAGGAAGCTGCCAAGCTAATGAGAATTAATGTACTAGACCATATCATTATGACAAGTGAAAGCTATTATAGCTTTAGCGATGAAGGTACGCTTTAACTTGTTTGTGTTCAAATTGGGAATGTGTTCAAATTAATCTGCAAAGGTGGTTTGAACACATTCTTTTATGTTATCAATTTAATCAAAGATTATGTTACAAACGTTAGTAGTCGTTACATTTTGGATTATCATGTACTTTATTGCGTGTGCAATCTCACCTATTGTATTCTTCTTGATGATTATTTGGACTATATACAAGATTATTACGATGAAGTAGTACATGAAGTACTAATAAGGGTATCTATATACTATATATAGGTACTCTTTATTAGCTATAGCCAGTAGTATAACATTCACTTCTGTTATTAGTGAATGTTTAGCTAGTAATCAGTAGGTTAGATATTCCAACTCAAAATTAATATTCACTTTTATTAGTTTCACTATAAAACAGAACGTTATGTCACTTAAATATTCAAGTACAACAGCAGATTATCTGCAATGGAGCGAAGCCATGAACTTAATAAGAAAGTTGGCAAGGGACAGTAATTATAAGATGTCACTTCTTATCGCTTTGGGTTGCTTCACAGGTCTAAGAATTTCTGATATTCTTGCTTTGAGGTGGAATCAGATACTAGATGCGGAAAAATTTACCATTATAGAGATTAAGACAGGAAAGCAAAGGACTATTAGGATTAATATGCAGCTACAGCAACATATCAGAGATTGTTATGAGCATATAAATCCAGTTGGCATAAATGCGCCTGTATTGATAAGTCAGAAGGGGACAGTGTACACAGTTCAGAGAATCAATGTCATGCTGAAAGAGATTAAGAAGAAGTACAAGTTACATATAGGCAATTTCAGTTGCCATTCTCTTAGGAAGACCTTTGGCAGACAGGTTTATAATATGAACAGTGATAATTCAGAGCTTGCACTTGTTAAGCTCATGGAGCTATTCAATCATTCCAGTGTATCAATTACTAAAAGATACTTGGGATTGAGACAGGAAGAGCTACTAAATACTTATGATTGTCTTAGTTTCTGATAATTGAGATTTGAGACAGGATAAACCAGAGGTTTTTTATTTATACTCTGAATAGTTCTGTCTCAAATCACAAAAATATGAAGTAGAAATAGCTCTCAACTCTTATTTTAACAGGCAGATTTAATTGCAAAATAAATACCTTTCATTATCTTTGTACCAATTCCAAGAACTTAGAGAGTTAAGTTGTTGAAAGGACATATTAACGAAAGGTGTTATTGAAATTATCTTCTACATTCAAACTTCGCAACTTTGATATTGGCACGAAGATGATAGCAATAGCACCACATCATTTGATATATACCTATCTTATATGTAATATAAGGTTTATAGATATTATCAGATTGGTGTGGGCTATTGTTTTATCCGTGCCATAGGTAATGCGAAGACCTGAATGTAGGATAAGACAATATAGTTCCCACACCTTTTTGTATTGTATAACAGTCAGCAGGGAACGCTGGCTATAATAAATATTCTATAGACACAAAAAGAAAAACAATTATTACTTATCAGCACTTAAATGCAGTGGAATCAATGATTTAATATGAAGTGACAGTATTTAGCTGTGAGTTCCCCACTTTATTAATAAACCATTATCTTTAAAGGGAATGAGAAGATTACAGATAACTATGATTACATGGAAAAGAAATTTAAACTAAAAATTTTCCCAGAGCGATGTGATGCAGAAGCACTGGAGCATTTTATTGCAGAACTTGAGAGGCTTAAATTAGGTGTACTTATAAATGGAGAAATTGTTTACGATGACAAGAATGAAAAAGAAGTCTTTAATTTAATGGAGAAATGTATTTTAAATAAAGAGTAACAGATTATGAAAGCATTACATTTTTTATCAATAACCTTATTAAGCATTATCTCATGTATGAGTATCATCGCTTGTAGTAACGATGATAGCGATAAGAAAAATGATGAAGTCGTTACTATTACCCCTTTGGGAAATTCTCAAAGATATTTCGATAATGGGCTAACTTTCACTTCACAATCTGGAAGTGAAAATATAGAATTTACTTGTAATGGAGACTGGAATGTTTCTGTAGCTAATACAATTGGAGGAGAGACATGGTGTACTGTTACCCCTGCAAATGGTAAGGCAGGAGAAGGTGGGTTTACTGTGAATGTAGTTGAGAATAAAGGGTATGATGATAGAAATGTTACCCTAACTCTCACTGTTGGAAATATAAAGAAAACAATTGTTGTAACTCAAAAGCAAAAGGAGGCTATATTGCTGACTGCAAACAAATTTGAGTTAGACAATAAAGGTGGCAAGATTAATTTGGAGGTAAAAACCAATATCAACTATACTGTTACAATAAATGAAACCGACAAAAAGTGGATAAAACAGATAGGGAGTAATACTAGAGCTTTATCAAGTAGCACGTTAACCTTTGATATATCTCCCAATGAAGAATATGAAAAACGAGAAGGAGTAATTTATATTACAAATGGTGAGCTAACAGAAACTGTGCACGTTTACCAAGCTAGTGGTGGAGTTGTCATGTTGACTAAAAATGAATACTTTATAAGTGATAAGGAGCAAACTATTGCTGTAGACATAAAAAGCAATTTTAATTTTGAGGTTAAAATGCCTAATGTGGATTGGATTTCTATTGCACCTGCAACCAAATCAATGTCCAGCCACACTCTTTATTATATAATTAGTCCAAATGAGGAATATGATAGTCGTGAAAGTGAAATCATTTTTTATGATAAGAGCAATGTCAAACTTGCAGATACATTAAAAATTATACAAGCGCAAAAGGATGCTATTATCATATCTAAAAAAGAATATGAAGTAAACTCAAAAGAAAATACAATTGAATTTGAAGTCAACTCAAATATTGATTTTAATGTTTCTATTCCCAGTGCTGCAAGTAAATGGATAGAGAATATAACTACTACTCAAACTAGAGGTCTTACTTCTCATAAAGTCTATCTAAAAATAAATGAGAATACCTCTACTTATGAACGTTCTGCCAAAGTTGCAATCAAACATACACAGAGTAATGTAGCGGACACTGTATTCATTAGTCAATTAGGTGTACCAAGCTTGTCGCCTAGCAGCAAAACATATCAAACTTATCCTAAGGGTGGAGAACTTTCTGTTGCCCTGACCACCAATACAAACTATACAGTAGAGATTCTTGGGGATGCAAAAGAATGGATAGCCCTACCACAAACGAGAAGTAGTAGTTTCAGAACAGACTACTTAAATTTACATATTGCTGAAAATACAGGGGAAGCAAGAATTGGAGAAGTAAAGGTTAGTAGTGAAGGCGGAGAAACAGAGTTAACAATTACAGTGAAACAAGATTCATATATTCATGAAGGGAATATTTATATTGGGAATAATCAGTCGCTACAAAAAATAGGCGAAATAGGATATAAACAAATAAATGGGAATTTAGAAATTACAAGTTATGGTGATATTACTTCTTTAGATGTTTTAAGCTCAATTACACAGATTAATGGAAACGTGGAAATTCGCAACTGTGACATCACAAACTTTAACGGATTAAATCAGTTAAAAAAGATACAAGGTAATTTGGAAATCACAGCATATAATAGTTTTAATAATATACAATCATTTAGTGGGCTAGAAAGACTTGAAGAAATTGGTGGTAACTTCAAGATAGGAGATGAAAAACCATTAAAAGAGGAAAATAGAACATCTAACAGTTTCTCCAACTTAGAGAATTTTAAAGGATTAGAGAATCTTAGGAAAATAGGTGGTAATTTTGAACTTATAGGTAATTCTTCTGGAAAGAACTATTATGGCAGCTATTATCTAAATTCTTTTAATGAACTAAAATCATTTGAAGGATTAGAAAGACTAGCTACTATTGGAGGAAACTTTAGAATTTCTTCTGAAGGAAACGATAAATATATGACATTTAAGAAACTTTCCTCTTTAAGTAATTTAACCAATTTAACAAATATAGGTGGTAACTTTGAAATATATGCTCCAAATTATGCAATTGCTCAACTAAAAACAATTGAATTACCTGCCTTAAAGCAAATAAACGGTTATCTCTATATGAGAAATAATAATCAAATGAATCTTATTTTTGAGAATCTCGAAGTGTTAGGTAGCTTTAATTGCTGGTATTTTACCACTATTAATATTCCCAAATTACAAAAAATAAATAAAGATTTATATATTGGTATTGGTAAAGATATAAGAGGGCTGGATTTTACATATTACGGTAACGAACAGACAATACTGGACTGCTTCTCTACTATACGGTATGTAGGTGGAAATCTACAAATTAATTGTTCTGGAATAGAAACTTTCAAGCCCCTTAAGAATTTAGAATTTGTGGGAAATAATTTGTATTTTGATATTGGAAGTGACGATTCTAGTATGTTGCAGTCTTTTGAAGGATTTGATAAATTAGTGACAATTGGGGGAAGTTTAATATGGGGAACAGGATGGACTTCAAACCCATATCCAACTTTAGTTAAGAATAATTTTAGCAATATACAATCCTTTCAAGGCTTCAACAATTTATCATCCATTGGTGGTTTTCGAATGAGTATTAACTATGGTGACTTCTCCAAGTTTACATCTTTTGCAGGATTGGAGAATTTGAGACAAATAAAAGGAGATTTCACTATTGAAGTTGAAGATAGTTTTTGGGGATTATCTGATATTAGTGCGTTAACAAATTTAGAAACTGTAGAAGGTAGTGAATTCAAAATAAAAGGGTGTTACAAGTTAAAAGATTTCACTCCTTTAAAGCAAGCATTAACTTCGTATCAAGGTACTTTTTCAACATATTCTAATGGTTATAATCCTACTAAATCCCAAATCCTAAATGGAGAAGGTAAACAATAATATGTAATCAAAAAAATAAAGGCAGCATTTGGAGTAACACACACTTGCTGCCTTTTAGTTTCCATTTCAGTTTATCTAACTCTATTTCTTTCGTTTCTAACCAAGTTGGTTTAAACTATTATAAATCTTTTGAATATTCCCTTCATGTGATAAGAAAATATTGTATTGCAATTACATTCCATTTAAACATAATTTCTCTACAAATAAGCCTGATTTTAGTCTGTTTAGTCATAAAATACATAATTTTAATTTTTACAGGTTGATATTATTGATTATTTTTGCATCACTATACATTAATAAGGTAAAGTTTTTTTATTAACATATTAATTTATCAAACTGAAATGAGAACATTAAGATTAATTGGTTTCGCTATTATAGCGATAGTAATGAGTGTAAATTTTGCAGCTTGTAGCGATGATGATGAAGACATTGATGTAAATCAACTAGAAGGAAATTGGGGATTAGTGCTTGACGAGGGCTATGAGTATTATGAAGGTGAAAAAGATAGTTGGAGTGATAGTTATGACCCTGCAAACCCAACAGAAGATTGTGAAAAAATAACAATCTCAAAAGTGTCAGATAACATCTACTCTGTTATTCATTATTATTACTATAATAATCAATGGAATCAATCTGACACTGAAAAATTCACGTTGGATGGTAACAACTTGCTTCCTGTTGATGAAGAAGATACAGAAGTTAGTTCAATGAAATTGCTTGTTGCTAACTCAAGTCAATTGGTAGTTGAAATAAAAGGAAGAGATGAAGAGGGTGATTTTTATAACAAAATGACGTACAAACGTCTATAATAAACACACAGTAATAAATAGAAAAGGCGGCATTTGAACTATCTATCAAGTGTCGCCTTTTTAGTTCATTTTCTTCTCTTCTTAACTAATTTACGCTTATCCTTCTTAGATGAATTAGAGAATAACTGTTCTAACATTTCCCTTGTGATAGGTAAATATGTAACTTCTGTTAATCTAGTTTCTCTAATCTCCTGTGGTAAATAATGAATTGTGATATTCTTCTTTGGTGTTACTTGCATATTTGTGTGGAAATGAATAGGTTAGTAATTGATTTATCTACAGTAAAGGTACTAAGAAGCAGGGGAAGAACATAATACATGGAGCGAAGTTTTAAATATAGCACAGCAGGCACACATATAAATAAAATTCTGCATTTGGGAATAATAAGAAACAGTGATTTAGTTCTTGATATGAGGAATTATTGTTAACTTTGCAAAGTAAGTTCATTGTTGACTAATTGTTGACTGATAACCTACAATGAGATTATTAATAGGTTGACATACTGTTATTTAATAGAATAAAAATTAGAGCCTCATAATCTGGAGGTCCTTGGTTCAAGCCCAAGATGGCCCACGAAAAATTCCTGTAAGTATTTCACTTACAGGAGTTTTTCTTTTATACGGTCAGAATAATGAGATTTACAAAGGCTCAGTCTGAAACCTTGGGGGATTGCGTTAAAATTCTTATTTTTGCATCATGA
>OGXA01002159.1_pt1 | contig 14802 bp, 10 predicted proteins | sample 1576171 | NCBI WGS metagenome assembly OGXA01 (sample SAMEA3541587, study PRJEB24748) | human gut metagenome | biome: human gut; feature: human-associated habitat; material: faeces | place: China | collected 2012 | reverse complement strand
TACAACTGTCATAATTGCATAATACATCAATTTGCGATAGTTTTCAATCATTTTTTGGATATGTATTGATGAAAAATTAACGTATAATGCAAACGTAGAAAAGAGACTTGTGCGAAAAGTCTCGTGGTTTCACTGTTTTTAAGGAGGATAAAACACAATGGACCAGAAAAAGACCATCCGACCCTTCTCCATGAAGGACAAGATCGGCTATACGCTGGGCGATCTGGGCTGCTGCTTTACCGAGCAGTACCGCGCCATGTATCTGTCGATCTTCTACACCCTGATCCTGCAGGTCAACCCCTTCCACGTGGGTATCCTGCTGCTGATCACCAAGATCTGGGACGCCGTGAATGACCCCATCATCGGTGCCATCGTGGACTCCCGCAAGGCCACCAAGGGCGGCAAGTTCATCCCGTGGATTCGCGCCTTCTCCTTCCCCATGGCAGTGCTGTGCATACTTGGCTTTGTCAATGTAGGCAATATCAACTACGGCCTGCGTCTGGCCTACATGTTCGTCACCTACGTTCTGTACGAGGCGCTGTACACCTGCGTCAACGTGCCCTTCGGTACTCTGTCCAGCGTGATGACCGATGATGTCAGCCAGCGCACCGCACTGTCCCGCTACCGCAGCCTTGGCGGCACCATCTTCATGACCGTCATGGTCATGATCGGCCCCCTGTTCCTGTATGTGGACAACAAGCCCGTGGCTGGCCGCTTCCTGATGCTGGCCTGCATCTGCGCTATGCTGGGTCTGCTGTGCCTGCAGATCACCTGCGTATGGTGCAAGGAGCGCGTGGAAGTGCCCGAGCGTCCGCAGGGCGAAAAGCTGAACTACCTGCATGTGCTCAAGGAGATCTCTCACAATAAGGCTCTGCTGGGCGTTATGTTCTTCAGCCTGACCGGCATGATCGGTGCTTCCGTGGTCAACGGTCTGAACACCTACCTGTATAAGGACTTCTTCGGCAACGTTAAAATTCAGGCTGTCTCCGGTATGCTGAGCGTGCTGTACGCTGTGCTGTCCTTTGCCATCACCCAGCCTCTGGCCAACAAGCTCGGCAAGAAGGAGTGGTGCTGCATGGGCGCTGGCTTTGCCGCCATCGTGTTCGGCATCCTGTTCTTCTTCCCCGTCCACAACCCTGTAGCCTTCATCGTCATCAACGGTATCTGCTATCTGGGCGCTTCCGGCATGCAGGTGCTGATCTGGGCTATGGTCAACGACGCCATCGACTACCACGAGCTGCAGACCGGCGAGCGCAACGAGGGCATCGTTTACTCCACCTACTCCTTCTTCCGCAAGCTTGCAAGCGCCATTTCCGGCAGCCTGTCCAGCTTTGTGCTGGGTGCCATCGGCTACAACGTGACCGCAGGCGCTGTGCAGACCGCAGGCGTTGTGAACGCCATCTGGAAGAGCTACACCGGCATCTACTTCCTGGGCTACGGCATTGCAGTTGCCATCCTGTTCTTCGTCTACCCCCTGACCAAGCAGAAGACTGCTGAGATGCTGACCGAGCTGAAGGCTCGCCGCGCCGCAAAGGAGAGCAAGTAAACCATGAAGATCTTACAGGTTCAGTTTAAAAACCGCAATGGCCACACCCTGCGCGGCATCGTGACCCTGCCTGACACCGAGGGCAAGGTACCCTTTGTGGTGCATCTGCACGGCTTTGCCGGCAGCTGCAGCGGCTACAAGTCCATGTACACCCACCTGTCCCGCGCTCTGGCAGCGCAGGGCATCGGCAGCGCCCGGTTCGATTTCTACGGCAACGGCGAGAGCGACGGCGAGTTCGAGGATATGAGCTTTGACGGCTTGCACACCGATGCACAGGATATCTTTGCATGGGCCGCTGAACAGCCCTATGTGGACAGCGAAAAGCTGTTCCTCTCCGGCCAGAGCATGGGCGGCTACATTGCCGCTTCCTGCGCACCGGTCATCCAGCCCCACGGCCTGATCCTGCTGTGCCCGGGCGCCGGGATGTGGTTCGGCTGCGCCCAGCGCGCCGACGGCATTATGCAGACCGGCAAGGACTACGCCGACATGGAGGGTCTGTGCTACAAGATGGCCTTTAACTACGAGATGGCAAAGCACCCCGACCCCTTTACCGAGGCCAAGGGCTACAACGGCCCGGTGCTGCTGCTGCGCGCCGACGATGACCGTCTGGTGGACGAGGGCACCTGCAGCCGTTACGCACAGGTGTACACCGCACCCGAGGTGGACACCATTGCGGGCGGCGGCCACAACTTTGCCACGCTGGCAGCCCGTGCCGCCGTGGAGGAAAAGACCGCAGCATTCATCAAAGCAAATCTGTAAAGCAAAGCGTATCTGCAAGGAGGCTTTCGTATGCAAAACGTGATTCTGCAGCCCATCGAGGTGGGCGGACAGACCTTTAAAAACCGCATCATGTTCCCCCCGCTGACCACCGGCTACGAGAAAAACGGCATGATCAGCGAGCAGGACATGGGCTTCTACACCCGTCTGGCAAAGGGCGGTGTGGGTTACATCGTTCTGGGCGATGTGGCACCCATCAACAGCTTTTCTCCCACCCCCAAGCTGTTTGACGACAGCCAGATCCCTGCCTTCAAGGCACTGGCCGACAGCGTACACGCCTACGGCACCAAGCTGGGCGTCCAGATCTTCCACCCGGAGTACGACGTAGACGCCATCAACAGTCTGTTTATGCAGAAAAAGTTTGATGAGATGCGTCAGCGCCTGCATCACGACATGATGTTCTTCACCGATGAGGTCAGCGAGGAGATGCTGATGGCCATCATCGATAAGATGTGCGCCTGCGCAGTGCGTGCACAGAAGGCCGGTGTGGACGTCATCCAGATCCACGGCGACCGCCTGAACGGCTGCCTGTGCTCCACCCGCATGAACCACCGCACCGATAAGTTCGGCGGCAGTCTGGAGAACCGCGTCCGCTTTGCCCGCATGCTGACCCGCGCCATCCGCAAGGCTGTGCCGGATATGGTCATCGACTACAAGCTGTCCATCGTCACCCCGCAGCGCGGCAAGGGCGGCATTGACGAAGCCGACGCCGTGCAGTTTGCCCAGTGGCTGGTAGAGGACGGCGTGGATATGTTCCACGTTGCGCAGGCCAACCACACCGGCAACATGGCCGACACCATTCCTCCCATGGGCGTACAGCCCTACGGCTTCTTCGTCAAAATCGCCGGGGACATCAAAAAGGCCGTCAATGTGCCGGTCAGCGCCGTGGGTCGTATCGTGGATGCCGAAATGGCTGCGCGTGTCATCGAGAGCGGCATGGCCGACATAGTTGCCATGGGTCGCCCGCTGCTGGCAGACCCCGACTGGGGCACCAAGATCGCTGCCGGGAAGGCCTGCGATATCCGCCGCTGCATCAGCTGCAACAAGGGCTGCACCGATGCCATCCAGAACCGTCAGTTCCTCTCCTGCGTGCTGAACGCGGAGAACGGCTACGAGAACACCCGCAGCATCCAGCCCGCAGCGCAGAAAAAGAAGATTGCCGTCCTCGGCGGCGGCCCTGCCGGTCTGGAAGCAGCCCGTGTGGCAGCGCTGCGCGGCCATGACGTGACCCTGTTTGAAAAGACCACCACTCTGGGCGGTCAGCTGAACATTGCCTGCGTGCCTCCCCGCAAGGAGGAGATGCGCCGTGCCGCACAGGATCTGATCCACGCAGTCTGCAACGCCGGTGTGCACCTGTGCATGGGTCAGACCCGCACCGCAGAGCAGCTGAAGGATGCCGGTTTCGAGGCTGTCATCAACGCTGTGGGCGCACACAGCGCCGCACCCCGCATCCCCGGCATCGACAGCGTGAACGTGGCCGATGCATGGAAGGTTCTGGCCGGTGAGCAGCAGGTGTACGGCACGGTTGCCGTCATCGGCGGCGGCATGGTGGGCTGCGAGACCGCAGAGTATCTGGCTGCCCGCGGCTGCAAGGTGTCCGTTATCGAGATGATGGACAAGATCGCCGCAGGCGAGAGCACCACCATTCTGCCCACCCTGCTGGAAAACTACAAGACCTACGGCGTGGAGCAGTACCCCAGCCACAAGGTCAAGGAGTTCCGCATGGACGCCGTCGTCTGCGAGAACAAGGACGGCGCAGAGGTGACCATCCCCTGCGATTACATCGTGCTGGCTATGGGCGCACGCTCCAACGAATTTGACGCTGCTGCGCTGGAAGCTGCCAGCATCCCGGTGTATTCCATTGGCGATGCCGCCGGCAAGGCTGCGGATATCTCCAACGCCATCCGCACCGGCTACGATACCGCCTGCCAGCTGTAAAACAAAAATATCGTTCTATTTGTGGGTCAGAAACGCCTGTGGGCGCTTCTGACCCACTTTTTTATTGGGGAAGAAAGTAATTTGCAGCGAGGTTGCAAACGCTGCCATAAACCTGTAGACGATGTGTAGGGGACGATGCTTGACCGTTCCGAAACCGTAAGACAATATATCATTATAAAATTTGTGATGCTCAATGATGTAAAAGCTCCGGCGTGGTCAGGCAGCAACGCCCTGCGGCACAGGGATGAAGTACAACAAAAACAGCCCGGTCCAAACGGACCGGGCATTGTGGGTTCCTGTTTACTTTTTCTCGTTCTTCAGCTGGTTGCGCAGCATGATATCGCCAAAGGTCAGGGCGTTGAACAAACCGCCGGCCTTGTTGGCCTGGCGCACAATGCGCGCCGGCAAAGGCTTGCTTTCATCGGTGGAAAGCAATACAATGTGAACCTTATCGGCCACGTCGGCATTGCCTTCCTTTTTGGTGGTCAGCACCTGCAGGTACACAACATAGGGATCATGCATAGAACCATAGTAAATATCGTTGCCGCAGCGCACCAGCGGGCGGCCCTTATAGGTCAGACTGGGGGTAAAAGCCATCTCTTACAACCTTCTTTCGCTGTTGTTGTATCCGAAAAGCCGAAAATATAGCCTGTTTCTACAAACACAGCCGGATTTTGCGTTTGCGAAATATGCGTCATTTTCTTTGTTTTCAGTTACACCTTAATCAATAAAAAATATTATACCATACAAGATAGGGGATTACAAATCTAATTTTTCGCGTTCGATCTTTTCTTCGTTCAAGGCAACGCGCTGGGTCAAAATGCGCACCTTGCTGTCCAGCTGACTGAGCCGGATGGACATAAAAAACTGTTTGGCCAGCAGCAAAAAGATGATGACGATATAAACAAAATTGATGGGGCTCTGGAACCCAAGCAGATACGCCGCCCAGTAGGCAATGCCGGGAAAGATGGCCAAAATCAGCAGAATGCCGCTGAACAGAAGCCAGAAAATGGTATCTTCGATCTGCACCTTAGCCAAACGCACGCGGCGCAGAATATAGGTTGCGGTGATCAGGCTGCCCAACACAAGGCATACACGGATAATTGGCTGATCAAACATGGCTTACAGGCTCCTTTCCGGGTAAGGCGTTTCGGTGTCCCGCTTGCGGAACCACTGAATCAGCAAAATGGAGATGGACATTTTGACCATATATTCAATGCTGCGCCAAAAGGTCAGGTAGCTTTGTCCGGCCTCGCGCTCGCCCATCGTAACTTGTACTTCGCGTACCACAGCGCCGTTTTTGATCAGGTAACTGATGGTATCCGGCTCCGGGCCATAGTTCAAATTTTGGGCAAATTCTTCCACCATGGCGCGGTTGAACAGCCGCATGCCGCTGGTGGGGTCGCAGATTGCACGGCCGGTGGTCAGCCGGATGGACCAGCTGATGATGTAACTGCCCAGCATGCGCAGGCTTTTGGGCTTTTTTACCGTCAAAAAGCGGCTGCCAATCACGATGTCGGCCCCGCTTTCCAGCTCTTCCAGCATGGCGGCGATATATTCCGGTCGGTGCTGGCCGTCAGCATCCAGCTGCATGGCGCAGTCATACCCGTTTTCGGCGGCATAGCGCAGCCCGGTCTGGAATGCACCTGCCAGCCCCAGGTTGACCGGCAGATCGATCAAGCGGAACCCATGTTCCCGGCAGATGGCCGCGGTTTTATCACGGCTGCCATCGTTGACTACAACATAGTCATACTGCGGGTAGTTCTTGACAATGCCGTTGACGACCTTGACAATATTGGCTTCCTCATTATATGCAGGAATAATAATCAGCAATTTTGACATAACAAATGTTCCTTATCCACTTGCCCGGCAAACACCGGGCAGATGTCAGCTTTGGTTTATGATCCCCATCATTTTATCAAATACGGCATCCCATGTAAAGTGCGCGTACACATTGCGGTACGCCGCCTCGGCACAGGCATGGGCGCGGGCGGGATCATCCAGCAGGGTCTGCAGCCCGGCGAGGATGGTTTCCACCGTGGCGTCCTGTGGCTGGCCGGGCAGCACAATGCCGTGGGTATCGTCCGGCAGCAGCTCCTCGGTTCCAGCAGTGCGGGTGCACACGATGGGGCAGCGGCAGGCCGCGGCTTCCAGCAAGGTGGTGGGAAAGCCCTCGGCATACCGGGTGGGCAGACAGTATACATCTGCCTGCCGCAGCAGCTGAACCACCGCATCATGCGGCAGGGCACCGGGGGTAACGGCCCCAAGGTCTGCCAGTTCCTGCTGCTGCGGACCGCTGCCAGCTGCCACCAGAACAACGCCCGGCAGCTGGGCCACGGCCTGGGCTAATAATCCGGCGCCCTTTTCGGGAATCAGGCGGCCCACAAACAGCACGATCTTACGGTCGCCAAGGTTCAGCTTGGCGCGCCAGTCTGGCGCGTGGGCGGCTTCCTGTTCCAAAGCAGCGGGGTCAATGGCGTTGGGCATGGTTCCTGCAGCCGTAATGCCAAAGGTGTGCAGCCAGCGGCAGGCAGCGGCGGAAACGCCATAGAACGGCGCGCCAGTGCCGCGCACCAGGCGGCAGGCAACCTGCTCATACAGCCGCCCGCAGGCCCCCAGCAGGCCGCTGCCCATCGGCATGTATCCGGTGGAATGGTCAATAACCAGCATGGGGATACCGCGGCGCTTGGCCGCGCGGGCAGCCCAGACGCTTTGGGTGTACATGCGGGTCTGCACCACGCAGAAATCGAGCTTTTGCGCCCAGATTTGCGCGGTCAGCGCGTGGAAGCGCGCCCCCGGCTTGATGACAGGAAAGCGCCCGTTCATGACAGGCCAGACGGGCAGGCGGTAAATTTCAATGCCATCCCCATCAATTTCGTGCTCCGGCAGGTTGGGCAGAGCACTGGTAACCACAATGGCGCGGTGCCCGGCGGCAACAGTGCAGCGGGCAAGGTTCCAGGTGTAGCGCTCCACACCACCCACCGTGGGCAGGTACTGCGCAGAAAAATAACAAATCGTCATCGGGCAATCACCGCAAGCATGGCGTTCAGCAATACCCCGGCGTTGACTACGCACAGGCAGCAGACCAGGGTGCAGGCGGACGGTTTGCCGCTGGCAACCTGAACCCGGCGGGGCAGGCAGGTAAGCAGGAACAACGGCAGCACGGGCAGAAGATACCGCCCCTGGAAGCCGTAAACGGTCTGGTAATAGGTCGGGGTCCACACAAGGCAGCCGACAAAGGCCAATGCGGCGCACAGCAGCGCGGCCAGCGCACACCACACCCGGTAGCGCCCCTGGGGCAGCCCCGGCACGGGAACATCCTGCGCCGGAACGGCGGCATACCACAGCAGCAGGTAGAGCGCCAAGACCCAGAACCAGGCCAGGTCCAGCGAGCTGTAGCTTAAGCTGCCGCCCACAAGGCCGCGCACCCAGTTGTCAGCATCCTGCACCACGCTGCGTACCAGCAGCATAGCCACGGCGGGCAGATTGTGCAGAATGTAACCGGGGGTAAAGGTGGTCTGGTCTTCCTCGCTGGGGGTGCTCTGGCTGTCCCGCACGGTACGGACAGCTTCGATCTCTTTGATCAGCACATTGCGGTCCAGCGGGTAGCGGTCATCCTCCACGCCGGGGTAGATCTGGCAGGCGGAAAGCAACTCTGCACATTCATCACTGCTGAACATGGACTTGAAAAAATCACGGCGGTCAGCATTGGCCAGTCGTTCCCGGCACATTTCGGCGTCGGTGGTCATCAGGTCGCGGTCCAGGTAAACCAGGGAAGCCGCACTCATGAATTCATCATCGGTCAGGCTGGAATGCTCCACTTCCTCCGGGCTGAAGAAAAAGCTCTGGCCCAGAACGGCGGCGGTCACATCGCCCTCCTGCAAGGCCTGCACCCAGAACTCAAGCTCCTTCTGCGGGATCTCGGTCACGCCCTCCACGCAGTAATACAGGCGGCGCACAAAGTTGGAAGCCGTGTTTTCGCGGTACTCGGCAGGCATGTTGGCAAACCGGTTGGAGGTTTTGCCGTCACCCGCGGCAGGGGCGGCATGCAGGGTACGATTGTCAGCTGCCTCTGTTGCTGTATAAGAAACCGCGGCAGCCGGGGTAGAACCCTGTGCGGAGGTGGTTTCCGCCTGGGTAGTCTGATTTTCAAACCCGGCAGAACCGGCCACCGAAGTGACCAGCACAGCGCGGTTGATGCTGAGCGCCAGCAGCACGCATCCGGCCAGATAAGCGGCTTTTTTTGTTGCGGCGCTCTGGCCAAAGCGGCTGTTGGGAATCAGCAGGAACAACGCTGCCAGCGGCAGGTAAACCAGTTTGGCCGGTGCCAGCAGGATGCCGAACACCGCCAGCGGCAGCCACAGCCGTACCGGCAGCACCGTGCCGTCCTTGCAGCCAAAAATCGCCTGCATACACAGCGCAGTAAAGGCAAACGCCAGCCCCAGCAGCAGGGAATCCCGGCTGAAAGAAGCCGCCAGATGCAGCGTCATGGGCAGCAGGGCCGCCGCAGCGAATACCCGCCTGCCAAACGGCGCAGCTTTAACGGCCAGCGCCGCTAACAAAGCGAACACAATTAAATTTGCTGTGCGCCCCAGCATCAGCGCCGGAACAAAGCCAAGGTGAAAAACATATGCCAGGAACACCGCTGCCGCGCTGAACAGGTACAGCGTGGGATTGCGGTCGGTCTGCAGTTCTTCCAGCGCCGTGTGGCTGTCAAAACTGTCAGGGGTGGTGGTGAACAGGTTTTCGCCCAGTTCCTGCCAGCTGAACACGGTGGTCTTTTCGTTTTGCAGCAGGGGGTCAAAGTCGTGCTCGCGGCGGTAGGTCATATCCAGCGGCACATTGCCCATCCGCCATTCATCCGGCGAGAGCATGTTGGCCCATTTGCAGGCTAAAGTAAAGGACTGGTTGATGTGGTATTTTTCGTCCGGTGCGGCATAGGGCGGCAACACAAAGCTGTACAGCATGCCAAAGCAGAGCACCAGCACAAACACCAGCCGGTGCAGCGGCATGCGGCCCCGCATGGCAAAATAAATGCCAAGGAACACCACAACGCTGGCCAGCAGCCCGACCAGCAAAAAGAACCGGGTCAAAAATCCGCCAATCTGTTTGTAAGTCACCAGCAGCGCCAGCGTGCCGTCCACGGCTTCGCCGTTTACGGTAAAGGTATCGTTCCACAGCACAGCGCCGTTGCTGCAGCCCACGGTCAACCGGCCGGAACCGGTATACTCCGGTTTCAGCGTCACGCGGTAGTGGCGGCCTGCGCTGCCGGTCACGGGGGTATCCAGCCCCATGCCAGTGTACTGCCCGGCCACAATGTTCGCCATATCGCCGGTGGAGCGGGCCAGCACCTCGCCGGTGTCGGCATCGGCAAGTTCCAGGTGCAGCTCACCGGTGGGCTGGCCGTTGCTGGTGCCAAACACAAAGGCCATGGCCAGCAGGTCATTGTCGGTATCAAAGGTCTGGGCAGCGCCGTTGGCTTCGTCCAGCTCGGCGCTGTACTGGCTGTAATCATCGCTGATGCGCTCCGACAGGCTCTTGTCATTGTTGGGGCGCACCGCGGCCAACCAAACCAGCACCACGGCCAGCAGGCAGGCAGCAGCGGCGCACAGGGCGGTGCCCAGCGGGCTTTTCAGAAAATCCTTTATTTTGCTCATACGGGCTCCTCCCGGTTTTGGTGGTTCAGCGTTCAGGGGGTGTCCAAAACAAACACCGGAATATTTAACGTTTCAGCCGCACCCATCAAATCTTTGCGCCAAAGGCTTTTTTAACGGCGGCAGGCAGGCGGCCGTCCCGCAGCAGGATCTCTTCCACCGTGCCGCGCACAGCGCCCTCGCCGCCTTTTTGGCGGCAGATGAAATCCGCCCGCCCCAGCACAGGGCCGGCAGCATCGGCCGGGCAGGCCACAAAGCCGCACAGGGCCATGGCGGTCAAATCGTTCAGGTCATCGCCGCAATAGGCAACATCCTGCTTGGTCAGGCTGTGCTCAGCCATAAACCTGCTCAAAAAGGCGGCTTTGTCGTGTACGTTCTGGAACAGATAGTCAATGTGCAGGTCCTGGGCACGGTGGCGCACGGCTTCACATTCGCGCCCGGTGCAGATCATAACCTGCATCCCTGCCGCGTGGGCCAGCACGATCCCGGCCCCATCCTTGATGGCAAACTTTTTCAGCTCGTTGCCGGTGGAATCATAGTACACGCCGCCGTCTGTCATGGTGCCGTCTACATCCAGAACCAAAAGTCGAATCATGGGCAAACCTCGTTATTTTGCATATTCGCTTGGGGTGATAAAGGTCACATCCAGCCCGCAGGCTTTGATGGCACCTGCCATGGCGGTGTTGAACGCGGCACCGCGCCCGGTGTGGGCGTGCAGCAGGCTGTCGGCATAGGCGGGAGTACCGGACTTGTAGCCATCGGCCCCGGCCAGCAGCACGGCCTTGGCACCGCACAGCCGCAGCAGCCGCAGCAGCATCAGTACACTGTTGCTGCCAAGGGATGCATTCTGCACATCCGGGGCCGCCAGCCGGTCATAATTGACCGCCAGCGCCCCCTGCGGCAGCGGCCGCAGGTTGGAGGTGAGCACAACAGGGCAGGGCAGGGCAGCAAGGTCCAGCTTTTCAAACCGCTTGCTGTTGGTAAAAAATGCGTAATCCGGCTGGCAGAATTCCGGGCAGAAGTTGGCCGAAACAATGCAGTCCGCCTTGGCGGCGGCCACAGCATTGCGCCCGGTTTCCTCCGCCAGGCTGACACCGGGGGCCAGCACCAGCACGGTCTTGCCGCCAAACGCGGTGCGCAGGGTATCCAGCGCGGTGGTGTCGTCAATGGCGCGGTTCTGGTATTCGCGGTACAGGCGGTCGGCATAGTCTTTATCGTATGCGGTGGCCTTGCTGCGGTCAAAACCGGCCAGAATATGGTTGATGTCCCGGTTGGTCAAATCGCCTTTGTCCAGATAATGCTCGGCGTAATCGCGGTGCAGGTTGTACCGTGCGCTCAGGAAGTAAGCCGGGGTGTAACCCCAGGCTGTCTCGCCTTTCAGCGGGGCGATATGGTCCTGGATGGCGTCCATCATCTCGTCAATGTCATAATGGCAGCCAAGGGTCTCGTTCATATAGTCGGCAATCAGCTCAATGGGCAGGTTGCCGGGAATGCGCCCCATGCCCATCAGGCTGCCGTCCACAGTGGTATCGCGGCCCAGGTGCTTGTCCAGAAATTCCTGCGCCAGGCAGAAAGAGAGCGCCATGTTCTCATGCAGGTGCAGCCCCACGCGGATATCCGGGGCCAGGTTGTGGTCCACCAGGCTGACGATGCGCTCTAAGTCACGCCGCCGCATGCTGCCGAAGGTATCCACAATGGAGAACTGGTACGGGTGAATCTCGTTTACCTGGTCTAAAATCCACAGTAAGTCTTTGTCGGCATAGCCCATAATGTTGATGGGGTTGATGGACAGCTTGTACCCGCGGGCCTTGACTTCGCGGGCAAAATCCATGCCTTCGCGGATATCGTAATCGTGGGCGGTAATGCGCAGCATCTCAATGCCGTGCCCCTCATAAGGGGACAGCTTGGCAATATCATAATTGGAGCGCATGGCCATGCCGCTGTACATGGTGCTGCCGGTGTGGGCAGGCAGCAGTCTGTTCAGCTCTTCAATGGTGTTGCAGACGGTCACATCGGGGTTGTAGCCATCCACATTGCGCAGAAAGCCCACTTCCACAATGTCAGTCCCGGCACGGGTCAGCGAGGCGATAATATCTTTGGCTGCAGCAAAGCCCCAGTTCCAGCTGTTCACATAGCCGCCGTCACGCAGGGTGCAGTCCAACAGTTTAATATCGGGCATTTATTCTTTTCCTTTCAGGATTTCGCTCACAAGGGCAAGGTCCTTGGGGGTGTCAACGCTCACAGTCTTGTACGGGCTGACGATGGCATGTACCTTGTGGCCGTTTTCCACAAAGCGCATCATATCGTTCTCTTCGGCTTTTTCCAGAATGGACTTCGGTGTTTCGTGGTAGAACGCCAGCGCCCGGCGGGAGTACAGCTGGATGCCGGTCACCTTCTCGTATTCAAAATCCAGCGTGCCTTTGGGGTAGGGAATGGGGCTGCGGGAGATCATCAAAATTTCCCGTGCGGCGTTGGTCACGACCTTCTGGTTGGAAAAATCGATCACATCCGCGGGGTGCTCCATCCGGTTGGTCAGCACGGCAACATAATACGGGTCCTCCGGCAGGGTATCCGGCAGAATCAAATCAAACGCCTTTACGTTGATCAGCGGCTCGTCACCCATGATCTGCAGATACAGGTCGGCTTCTACCTTGGTGGAAACCTCCCAGATGCGCCCGGTGGGGGTGTCATGGTCGGGGCTGGTCATGCAGTATTCCATGCCGTAGGTGCGGCAGGCTTCGGCAATGCGCTCATCGTCGGTGGCGATAAACACATCATCGAGCTTTTTGCACTTTTTGGCTTCCTGGTACACCCACCAGATCATGGGCTTGCCCAAAATATCCGCCAGCGGCTTGCCCGGCATCCGCGTGCTGGCATAACGGGCGGGAATAACGCCGATAAGTTTCATAGTAAGCAACCTCCTAAAAGAAGCATTGGCTCCCCTTTGAGGGGAGCTGTCCGCGCAGCGGACTGAGGGGTGGTTCCCTAAGAAAGAGTTATAGATTGTTATGAAAATCTATTTGGATATCCGCATCAGAATCGTACGCTCAATTTCGGCTGCAACACCCTCCAAATTGAGAAGAACGTCCCGGTTGGAAAACCGCAGAACAAAAATACCAAACGCCTGCAAATAAGCAGTTCGGGCAGCATCCTGCTGCTGCCCCTGCGGTTCGTAATGCTGCGAACCGTCAATTTCAACTGCCAACTGAGCAGAAGCACAATAAAAATCAAGGATATAGGGCCCAACGCTCTTTTGGCGTGTGAATTTGTAGGGGCAGGGACGCAGATATTCATACCATAATTTGCGCTCCGCATCGGTCATATTTTTGCGCAGAGAACGAACATAGGCAAGATTGTTGGAATTATGCGGCAGGCGCATAGAATGGTACGTCCCCTTCCGGCTTATAATTTAGGCGGCAGTAAGGGAGCCACCCCTCCGACCTCGCTTGCGCTCGGCCACCTCCCCTCAAAGGGGAGGCATTACCCCTGCACCAACTTTTCTGCCTCTTCCAGCCCCACAAACACCTTTTCTTCCGCGGCGGTAAAGCCGCGCAGGACCCAGCTTTGCACGGTGACGGCGCGCTGGAATTTGAAGGGCAGGCAGAAATTGAGAACCTCGCTTGGCATGGTGCGGGGCAGGATAACAGCAGTAGGGAACAGCTTGGAATAATCCGTGGTATCCCGCGGGTGGGTTTTGATAAACAGCGGTTCTGTGCAGTATTTCTTGGCAACAGCCGCAAACATGGCGTCCTGGGTGGGCTGATCCATCAGGCCGTCCAGCACAAAGCTGCGGGGCAAAAGCAGGCAGGCACCCTGCACATGCTCCGGCAGGGGAACGGCCAAAAACACCCGGCGGATGATGGCTTTTTCTTCCTCCATCAGGCTTTCCAGTAGCTGCGCTTTGGATACCGTTACCAGCTTGTCTACGCCAAAAATGCTGCATCGCGCGGCGTCTTCGCTTTCCACCGTGCGGCAGCAGGGGCTGTCGCCCCAGTAGCGATAGGGGCCGCGGGGGTTAGCACGCTGCTCATCCAGCAGGTGCTGGTCAGGGTCCAACGTGCCGCCAAAGGTATCTTCGCACAGGGTATAAACCCGGCGCTCCCGCTGCAGGTAGCGCCCCAAGGCGCTCCAGTCATTGCTGATGTACACATGCCCCTTGGGCAGCGTAAAATACGGCTTGCGGAACGGGTGGCGCAGGCGGTAAAAGTCGCTTTCGCTGTTCTGTGCGTCCAGCTTTTCCTCGTCCACGATCAAAACAGCGTCCCACAGATCCGGCGCGGCGTCCAGCAATTTAGCGCGCAGGGTTTCGGCTTCCGGCACACAGGTGCTCAGCACAAGGGTGGACTTGCCGGGGCGGCTGCGCAGCGCGCGCACCAGCGCGATTAACACATGATACAGCGTGTGGCAGATGAAAATATCACCCATCGTATCCATTCTCCAACACTTTGACCGGCGGGAAGTGGATGCGGCCCCAGCCTGGTGCCCATTCCGGCATGGTCAAATCGCCGGAGGTTACCTCAAACGCAAACTCGGTCACTGGCTTGTCCAGGCAGACGGCCTGGGTCAGCACGCCGTCAAACACATCCACATAGAAGAAATACTGGCCTTCGCCCAGCAGGCTGGGGTCAAACTCAAACTCGGTGGTATACAGCTTGCCGGGCACGGCGGCGCCCAGGCTGACCGGGTGGGTAATGCCCACGGGGGTCGAATCCCGGAAATGCAGGTTCAGCTTTAAGTGTACCCCGGCAAACGGCTCCGAAACACGCCAGGTAATGCGCACCCGAATTTTTTCGGTGTCCGCAAACACACTGGATTCCTTGCCCACAAAGTCCAGCGTTTCCAGCCGCATCCGCTTGCCTGCGCTGGCGTTCATGCGGGAAACATCCA
>OGXA01002148.1_pt1 | contig 14876 bp, 8 predicted proteins | sample 1576171 | NCBI WGS metagenome assembly OGXA01 (sample SAMEA3541587, study PRJEB24748) | human gut metagenome | biome: human gut; feature: human-associated habitat; material: faeces | place: China | collected 2012 | reverse complement strand
TTACGCTTTTTAAAGCGTTTTACAAGCGGTCGTGTCACAATCAGCGATACAAGTGACACAACAAGGAACACCGCCGACTGGATTGTGATGTCACTTGTGAATATAGTTGTAATGGCGGCACAAACCGAGCCGAGAACGAACCATATTGATACAAGCTGTGTTGTAAAGCCTTCACAAAGCAACATAAATATTGCAAAGCCTATCCACACTATCGGCATATATTGCTCCATAGGGCTGTCACCCTCCTTTTCGCATAATTTTAACACAATATTATATATTAGTCAAACTATTTTATTGCTATTTTATGCGTTTTCTATCGGACATTTTCATCATTAAAAACAGCCTGTCATATATAATGTTTTTATCATTTTTTCAATAGAGTTTTTTACAAGCTTTTTATCAAGATTTGTTTGAATTAATAAGGAAAGATTTTTAGCAATAAAAATATCATTAGCGTATTTTTTTAAATCTTTTAACGTGATCTTTTCATATTTTTCTTTTCTTTTTATTGGCTCAGATATTACTGATGGATATAATACAAAATCACATAAAACATAATTGCTATTAAGCTCGTTAGAGTTGTCTAAATCAAATAATTGATTTTTTGTAAAAAAGTTGATGGATGTCAAATAATCATTTGTTGAAATTTCTTTTCTAAAATCTACAAGCGATTTAAAGAAATGGTGCAGACTTTCAATAAAGTCAGAATTATTTACACTGAAAGAAATTGACAGTCGGCGAAATCCACAATAGCATGTTAAATTAGTATAGATATCATCTGTAAAATTATAATTTTCTCTTAAAATCATTGACAGCAGACTTCCGCAACCTTCACCAAGTATACTTGAAAGAAGTCTTACAGTTTCATAGTTATAATCTTTATTAATATCAAAAAAGATTGTTATATCACTAATATCTGTATCATTAGAGATTAGTGAATACCTGTTACTGATATTTCTTTTTTCAAAATGCAGTGGATAACAGATAATTGTTTCGGCGAGTTTTCCAGAAGAATTAATTTGGGAAAGAATATTTTGAACTGTCAAAAAATCCTCGTCCGAATAATTACCAGTGATAGCTACACAAGAATTGTTGCTGCAAAAATATTTATCTTTCCAAGAGTTAATATCTTTTAAAGATATTGATTGTACAGATTCAATCGTACCCATAATAGTTTTTTCGTATTTGGTATCTTTAAAGTAGTAACTATCAATCCAATTATCAAATGTTTGATAATCATTTTCAATTTGCTTGTAAACAACTTCTTTTTCAATTTTAACTATATCATCAGTCCAGTCAAATTTATTTAGGCATTTTGTGATAAGTTTAAATGCTTTAATAAATGAGTCGGGTGTTACGGTGATTGAAAAGCTAACATAATCGTGAAATGTTTTTGCTGCAATTTCTGCTCCCATGCACTGCATTTCATAATACAATTGTTTCTGAGGCAAATTATCCCATTGCCTTAAAAACAAATGCTCAATCAGATGCGTAATTCCGTTATTGATTTGATCTTCATATAATGAACCAACTTTGAAATTAACGCTGATAGTAACACTATGAACATTATCAAGTTTCTGTGATATAAAAGTTATTCCGTTTTTTAATTTAACTAATTTCTTTTCCATATTTTAACCAAAAGCCTTACTGGCACTATCCCAAAGCAATGCAATAGTAGGTACAAGTGCAACATCATCCGCAACTCCAGCACCGGTAACATCATTACCTACTAAATATATAACTGCAACCGCACAAGCTAAACATATACCAAAATTACCCATGCGCTCTTCAAATGGTGTTTCAGCTAAATGTTTTATTCCGTTGCCTTTAGGAACCCTACTATGTTCCTCGCCGTTGGGATGAGCAACATTACGTTCGCGATCGCTGGATTTTTGCCTGTTTTCTGACCCTTTTTTAGAGTCTTTTCTTGGTGTCCAGTTACTATCTCCTTTTGTATTTTTATTATTTTTAGAAGATTCAACATAATACTTGTTAGATTCAACATAATACTTGTTCCCAGAATTTGAACCGTTAGATTTGCAACTATTACAAAAACCCGGTACACCCGGAACTGCTGTTTTTATAACCCAATATTTACCGATATATGTTCCCGCACTCGTATATTGAGGTTCATAACATAAGCCCGTTGGATCTGCAAACATAATCGGATTATTACCACAATATGAATGCATATTAGCATCCAGAATATTACCGCCTGACTGGAAATAACCGTCAGCATTAATAAATCTGTGAGTAACAGGGTCGTAATAACGGCTCATTAGATAGTAGAAACCTGATTCTGTATCGTAGTAATAACCTCTGTAACGGAACGGATTCAAATTACCGATATGGTTCGGGCTTGTGATTACATTGCCGTTGTTATCGGTTATAGAAATCACATTGCCCCAAGCGTCATATTCATAGTGTGCTTTGAGTTCGCCTGCACCATTGTAAATTCCGACAATATCGCCACGGGAATTATGGGTGTAGTAGTATGAATACTCGGTACCGCCGTCAGTCAAAGTGTATCTGACATTATACAAAATTCCGTTTGCATCATACGAATAGTAGAATTTTGCATCGCCACGGGTTTCATACATAAGCTGTCCGTTAAGATAAGCATATGTGTATTTTACTCCGTTTACGGTTTTAGTTGTACGAACACTACCGCTGTCATAGCCATAGCTTATGCTTGTATCACCATTTGTGAGTGTTGCAAGCTGTCTGCCGTTTTTCCATGTCATTGACATTCCGTCACGATATGTAAGCGGATTGCCGATTTCATCGTAGGTTATGTTCTGACCGTTATATGATGTGAGAACATCTCCCCAATTTGAATTGTTGTATTCATACGCATTGCTTGTTGTACCGTTTGAATCGGTAACAGTTTCGGATATAAGGTTACCGCCGGCATCGTAAGTATAGTTATAAACTTTACCGTTCATCTTGTCATCTACACTAACAAGCTGATTCATCATATCGTAACCGTAATGATACTGTAAAACTCCGTCTTTGGTAACATCGGTAATATTACTGTGTGCATCATACTTTTTGGGGTCAACGGAGGCTCTTTCGAGCCTCCTTACCGCAAATGTTCTACCCAATATCAAAAATCAATCGAACAACAACGTTATACAATATGTGCAAAATATCAAAAAAACTAATTTCAATTGCAGAAAAATAGATATTTTAAAATTCTTTCTTACAATTATTTCGACACCTCTATATTTTACAATCTGGCGATATTTTATTAAAGTTGCAAGCAGAAGGCATAAACTAAAAAGCACACAGAAAATAAAAATCCAAAAGCTAATTGCATAACTGTCGATAAAAACATACCTAATATATATAATTGATAAGACTCCTATACAGGAAAATATATAATTAGGAACGGTGTAACAAAAAATAGTTTTTTCAGTAAAATACTTTTCAAAAGGTGGAACGATTGAAATATTGGTTGCGTCATATGCTTCTCTAGAATCATACAATCGTATTAAGCCTATAATGATTTGATATATTGCAAAAATAACTATTGAGTTCATGTACTGTAACTCTTCACTTTCATGAAATTCAGCGACAGACAAATAAATATAATTTTGCAAATGTGAATCAGCCAGTATCCACAAAGACAATATTTGAGTTATACAAAACCACAAGAGTAAGCTCGTATAACACAACGGTCTTTTGCTTTGATCATATTTTAACACATCATATTTTACGGTAAAAAATATGAGCAGAAAACTAATCAAAAACAACAATATTGTTAAAACGATACCAAACACATCTGTTGTTTTAATAGATTTATAGCATGGCAACATAAAGCTTAAAGTACTAAAAATGTATAAATGAAAACTACCAGTAATAATATTAACAATCATATTAACAACTGTAGTCAAATAAGAAATCAAAAAAAGCAAAAGAGAAAGTAGATATACTTTCTTTTTTTTACACACCACACCACTTTCTTTCATTTTCACTACTCCATACATTACTCAAATATGTCGATACGGAAATTGTTACTAAAGAAGCTGCCACTGAACACACTATACCTCCTATTCCGGGAAAACATGTAGAAGCAAAAATACCTACACCAGCCATAAGAATATCAAATCCAAATAATAAACCTTTTTGTGAGTCGGTTAATAAAGGATTAGAAAAATTAACTGCTGTATCAACACTAATTGAAAATATACTGAATGGAGCTGAAAGAGCCGCATTGAATTTTAACGCTGCTAAAAAAGGTTTTGGTGCTTTTGCAACCGCACCTGCTGCTGTACTAAGCCCAGAATTAATCGTACTAACTGCATGTGTAGCTCCAGTCGAACCTGAGGATTGTTTGTACTTTATAAAATCCCCTTTGTCATTCACTCCATAATAATTTGTACCATGACACTTATTATATAATTTTATTCCTTTTTCGGTTTGTAAAAAAGCTCTACGTGTAGAATCGCATTTTGGGCAAGTAGGAGCACCGCAAGAATGCTCTCCATTTGGATCAGAAAGATTAACTGGATTATTACCACAATAAGCAAAAGTATTAGCATCTAAAATGCTTCCGCCTGACTGGAAATAACCGTCGGCATTGATAAAACGGTGGGTTATTGTGTCATAGTAACGGCTCATCAGGTAGTAAAGACCTGTTTCTGTGTCCTGATAATAGCCTCTGTATCGGAATGGATTCAAATTACCGATATGGTTCGGGTTTGTGATTGCATTTCCGTTATTATCGGTTATAGAAATCACATTACCCCAAGCGTCATATTCATAGTGCGCTTTGAGTTCACCTACTCCGTTATAAATTCCGACAATATCGCCACGGGAATTGTGGGTGTAGTAATATGAATACTCAGTACCGCCGTCAGTTAAAGTGTATCTGACATTGTACAAAATTCCGTTTGCATCATACGAATAGTAGAATTTTGCATCGCCACGGGTTTCATACATAAGCTGTCCGTTAAGATAAGCATATGTGTATTTCACACCGTTCACGGTTTTAGTTGTACGAACACTGTCGCTGTCATAGCCATAGCTTATGCTTGTATCGCCGTTTGTGAGCGTTGTAAGCTGTCTGCCGTTTTTCCATGTCATTGACATTCCGTCACGGTATGTCAGAGGGTTGCCGTTTGCATCGTATGAAATATTACTGCCGTTAACCTTTGTCAGCTTATCCTTCCAGCTTGTATCGGTGTACTCGTAAGTATTACCGTTCTGCGTTCCTGTCGGATAACCGTAGGTCGGATCAAGAACCTGTTCATATTTATTTTGCAGATTTCCTGCTCCGTCATAAGAATAGTTAATGTAAAATTTATTTACATAATCATATTCTTCTTTAAGCTCGTTAAGACTGTCATAAGTGTACTTGTTTATGAGTTTGCCGTTTTGCTTAATCTCGGTAATATTGCCGTTTGCATCATAAGAATAAACATATGACAAAACGCTGTCACTGCCGTATGACTGACTGAACTTACTGATAAGATTAGTTGTTGAATTTTCAGCCTTGCCGTTTGCGTACTCATAGTCTGTATTAAATACGAGCTTGCCGTCACTGCGTACAGTTCTGACCTGTGTAGTTCTACCAAAATCATCGGTTGATGTTTCGTTAGTTACGCCGTCATTGCTTACAAATGACTTTCCGTCTTTATCAGTACCTGTAGTGATAGTTTTAGTCTGACCGTTTACAGATGTCTTTTCAACTGTATTTCCGTTAGAATCGGTAATGATATAGTGAGTAAGACTGCCGTCAGATGATGTGCGATATTTGCTTTCAAGTGAACCGTCAAATGTGTAGTAGTAATATGAGGTTTCACCGCTTGAATAGTAAATGGAAATGGACTCAAAAGAGCCTTCTTACCCCCTTACTATAAGTCAAGATAATAAAATTATATCGGTTGGAAATGAAAGATTCTCATTGACTTTTCCGCCAAGGTATTTGCCTTCAAAAGTAAATATTATATCTTTTGATTCATGAGCTTTTAAATTCACAGTTAATCTATCAGAACAATCTTTTTTTAATCCTTCAAACTGATTTTCTTCGCTATCCGCGTCATCATTTTCTACCCAATCAGATAATTCAGATTTATCGAAAATTGCATAAATAGCTACATCGCATGACGAATCAAGTCCATTTACAAAATGAATTGAGTACCGAAATTTTACCTTGTCATTTATTATTTCATAGCCGTCAAAGTAACTCTGTTCTTCAACCGGATAACAACCTTTTTGCTCAGAACGATTACTGCAAGAACATAAAGCACTTACAATAGAAATAACAACAAAAAGGCAAAAAGCGTAAATTTTAAAATTCAGCTTCATTTTATTATTCTCCTAATAATATTAACGACATTGCCAATATTTTCTTTATTAAAATAATCTGTATGTCCATTAAATTCTTGAGCATAAACCCGACTTGACCGATGTGGCGTTCTGCGTTTGTTCCCGTTGTTTTATTACGCTTTTTAAAGCGTTTTACAAGCGGTCGTGTCACAATCAGCGATACAAGTGACACAACAAGGAACACCGCCGACTGGATTGTGATGTCACTTGTGAATATAGTTGTAATGGCGGCACAAACCGAGCCGAGAACGAACCATATTGATACAAGCTGTGTTGTAAAGCCTTCACAAAGCAACATAAATATTGCAAAGCCTATCCACACTATCGGCATATATTGCTCCATAGGGCTGTCACCCTCCTTTTCGCATAATTTTAACACAATATTATATATTAGTCAAACTATTTTATTGCTATTTTATGCGTTTTCTGTCAGATAAATTCATTTAACTAATCTCCCAAAATGTACAATAAAAAAATCACCCCCTATGATAATAAAGAAATTATCATAGGGGGCTGTAGTCTGATGATGTGCGATATTCGCTTTCAAAAAATAGATAAATGTAAAAAATACTTGTGAAGAATACATCTAATATTAGGATGCTCGAATGAGCCTCCTAAATTATTGCCTATATACTTTTATAACTCCATTTAACATGATAATGAAATCAGCCAAACACTTTTTCAAGATTTTTGCCGTCTTGAGTTATTCTGTAAAGGTTAAAATATGCATTATCTGTGAAATATAGGTATTTTGAATCTACGATATAAAGACCGTTCAACTCGATATCATCATTAAATATTTTAGTAGTTTTGTCAGTTGAAGTATCAATTGAATATATTCCCTTGTCTTTACCGTTTTCAACTGATAAAAACACCTTATCTTTGTAGCTGTTCATAACCATACCTGCATTTGATTTAAACAATGTATTTATAGTACCGTTTTTTAAATCCGCACAATAAACTGTTTCATATCCGTTATCAGATTGATTAACTATCATGCCGTATATCTTATCATTTACGGCAGATAAGCAGGTAATTTTGACAAAGTCACTGCTTGGAGTATAAGGAATTTTGTAAACTAACTTTCCGTTATTTGGATTATATTTACAAAGGAACAGGTTTGTAGAAGCGTCTTCTTTATCGCTTGTTCTCTTTCCTGCAACAAAATAAATATATTCATCATAAAATCGAAGATCTGAGATATAGTCAAAATCAAGGTTATCCACCGACAATATTAACTTTGTATCATTTTCATCTTGTCGGTAAAGGTTGTAGAAACCGTAAACTACCATAGTATCGCCTATAACATTACCACTGTATAATTCAGAATAGCTGAAATAGAGTTCATCACCTACAACAAACAATTCTTCAAGCGAAGCGTTATCATTATTAAGATCAGGCAATTTCAAATATTCCTTATAATGTTTTTGATTCAAATCATAATACTGAACAATGTCATTGTGTATATAAGGTGAAAAAATATTCTCATTGGAAACACGGTTTAAATCAAGGCATTCACTTGTAATTGCAGGACCTTTCCAATAAATTCGCTTGGTATAGTCCGAAGTGATTTCATATGTTCCGTATTTAAAAAAGTCGTTTGCCGCATTGTAATATAGTTTGTCACCAACTCTTGCCAAATTACACATTACATTTGAGCAAGTATTCATATAACTATTGTTATCCGGCTCATTTTCAATCTTAACATTATGTTGCGGAACGCTGGTAAGTGAAAAATACACCACTCCTGCAACTGCAAAGAAACAAAATATTAAAGCAATAGCAATGATTTTAAAAGTCTTTTTTCTTTTCATTTTAAAAACCTTTCTTAAAGCTTTATGAATAATATGAGTATGTTACCCATTTTCCAAATTTTTTAAATTTGTTTATGGCAAATTTTGGAACAGTACCCACATGCATCAGTTGTAACTTGAATTGCACATCGTTATTATTTAAACTACCATACTTTAAATAATAAGCACTGGCTTGCAAACAATTATTAAACGATGTATCGTAAAAGTCATTTTTAGTTAATATATGAGAATATGGTCGGTCTTTACCTTTATATTTTTTTGATGGATATCTAAACCTAACATAAATCTTTCTTTTAATGCCAAAGCTATATGAATACTGATTATTACTGATAAATTTTTTAATTTCTTTAATACTATTTTCAAAATGCCCAGAAAATTGTATAGCTTGCGTATAATTTTCGTAATAGTACAACTTACCAAATTTATTAGAATAGTTCCTGTTATAATAATTGATCTGATCTCTTACTTTACCTGTAATTTCCCTTAGGGAAGAAGTTTCTATAAATAACAACTGAACACTTCTATCTCCCCAATAGAAATACCACCAATACCCTGATTTTTCTTTCAATAAAAGTGATGTATGCCCAGCATTCCCTAAAATAAGTGGAACACTATTTGGCGACTGTATCCACCAAGCATCTTTTCCTTCATCATCAGATTTATTTATCGCATTATTCTCACAATAAGCAAACATATTTGTGCTAAGCGGTGTGCCTGATTGAGTGTCAGCATATACATCCGCATTCAAAAATCTGCCTGTGAGTGGGTCATAATAACGGCTTTGGAGATAGTACAAGCCTGTTTCTTCATCATAAACATAACTGCGATAGCGGAACGGGTTCAGTTTGCCAACTGCGAGTGTGCCGTTGTTTTCGGTGAGCATATTGCCCCACGCATCGTAGGCATACTCTGCGACTGCTTTGCCGTCTTTGTCAACGATTTCGGTAATATCACCCTGCAGGTCTTTGATATAGTAATACATAGTACCGTTGCAGGAAACAGACATTACTTCGCCCGAATTATCGTAGTAGAAGAACAGCGTATCGTTGCCCTGAGTGAGTGCAAAAAGATTATTACTGCTGTCGTAGTAATAGTTAGTTTTCACTCCGTCAACAGACTTCTGCGTTCTCATACCGTTTGAGTCATAATTCATCTGAATAGCTTTTTCGGAAGTGTTTATATTCTTGAGAATTCTTCCGTTCTCCCACTCAAAAATCATATCATCACGGTATGTCAATGGGTTGCCGTTTTTATCATATGTAATACTGTCGCCGTCAAACTCGGTGAGTTTATCTTTCCAGTTAGTGTCGCCATATGAATAAGTTCTTGTTTCAAGTAATTTTACAGGTGCCCAGTTAGTTCCGAGTGAATACGATTCCATTTTTTGAATGTTACCGTAGTTATCATAAACTATTCTGATATAGCAACCTGTTCGAGTGTCTGCATACCACACAAGCTGATTGAGTTCATCGTATGTATATACAGCCACCTTTTTACCGTTTTCATACACATTCTCTACATTACCTGTGTCTGTGTAATTGTAGCCGTAATCAAGAACCTTGTCAGAACTCAACTTATAACTAATACCGCCAACCATATTGGTAGTAGCATTGCTTTCACTACCGTGGTAATAAGAATACTGTTTTGTAAATACGGTATCGCTCTTGTTCTGTTTTGTTGTTACAGTTGACACTCTTCCGAAATCATCTGTTGATGTTTCATTAGTTACGCCGTCATTATTTACAAATGATTTTCCGTCATCATCTGAGCCTGTTGTAATAGTCTTTGTCTGACCGTTTACAGATGTCTTTTCAACTGTATTGCCGTTAGAATCGGTAATGATGTAGTGAGTAAGACTGCCGTCTGATGATGTACGATATTCGCTTTCAAGCGAACCGTCAAATGTGTAGTAGTAATATGAGGTTTCGCCGCTTGAATAGTCAACCGCCTTTGTAACAAGCCCCTGCTTGTTGTAAATCATCTCGGCAATTATACCTGTTTCACCTGTGATTACAGAAATATTGCCATAGTTATCGTAAGCATATTCAAGATAATCACCGTTTGCATAAGCAGTCTTTGTAAGATTACCGTTACTGTCATATGTGTGACTTGCAACAGTTACATTGCCGATTTGAGTTGACACAAGATTGTAGAAAACATCGTAGTTAAATGAGTAGTCAAAACCATTGTGTGTAATTTTTGATACAGAGCCTAAACCGCTGTATGTATATGAGTTTTCAGAATCACCGTTTTTAACAGATGTAAGGTTGCCTGATGAATCATATGCGTAGCTTGTCACATTATCATCTGCATCAGTAACCGAAGTTACATTACCGTTGATATCATAAACATAATGTGTTGTACTTCCCTGTTCATTGGTTTCAGCCGTTACATAATTGCCTGTGCTGTCATATTCAGAACTTGTCTGCATAAACGGTTTTGTCTTATCAACAGATTCAGACAATACTTCATAATCAACATAATCGTCAACCTCTGTATCATTGTCTGAATCGTTACCTGCACTGACTGAAGAATCATCTTTTGAATCTTCAGATTGTTTAGTCACATACCCCATTGCTAAAATATTCAGTTCAGCGTTGGTAACCGTCATTTCATTTTCATTATAACCATATACAAATGCAAATGCAACATAATCGATGGTTTCGTCACTATTTTCGGGACTTATTGACAAACTTACCTGCTGATTTTTGGAAGTATTGACATTAAATTCCTTATAGTGCATTTCGGGAGTGCTGTTGTTTTTGTAGTAAATATTGAGTGCAATGCCAAAGGTTCTGTTTTCGTTTGAAAGCGGAACAGACTCTGCTTTTGCAGTACCGTTGATTTTGAATGATACTCCTGCCTTATCTACCTTTACATTCTGATAGATATACTTGTTGCCGAGTGATGGACTTGATGATGTGCTGTCATCTGTATCATCGCCGTCCTCATCGGTTGAAGTATCGGAAGATTCAACTTCGTAAGTCTTCTTTACTTCTCTGACTACAAATCCCTGTTCAGACTTGATTACGTTGCCGTAATCGTCATATGAAGTAATGCTATCCATTGGAGCAGTTTCCGTAACTGTTTTGGTGTAGGTAGATGGTTCGGTGTTGCTTTCTGTAGTAGTTTCTTCTGTTGCCGATTCTGTGTTGGAATCATCAACCGCACCTGCTGTACCGCCTATTGCTACAGTACTGTTATTGGCTGAAATGCTCTTGTTTTCTTCTGTGAGCCAGTTGTCATTTGAGCTGAAATCGCTGTTTTGAAGAGCATTGAAGTTGTTGGCACAATTGCCCTCTTCAAACTGGATACAGTCAAACCAAGCTGTACCCGATGCGTATCTAATCAAGCCATACACACGGATTGACGCTGTTGTACTCGGCACATTTGCTGTTACGCTTATCCTCTGCCAATCAAGTGTGCCTGTAAGTCCGATACTGTTGATTTCTTTTACAGTCTTGCCTGATGAATCAAGGCACTTAACTTTAAGGATTGCTCCGACAGAGCCACCACTATAAATCTGCTTTACATTCTTTGTCTTTACATATGCGGAGAAAGTTACATCTTTGCCGTTGGAAGTTGTTTCTTTGAACTGATGTGCAAAGCCTGTAAAGAATGCGGAATTGTCTTCGCTTGTCGGATTTTCAACCTTGAGTGAAGTTGTTCCGAGATACTGATAGTAACCATCCTCTTCTGTTGCGGCAGAATTATCGACTGTTACTTTACCGCCTTTACTTGCGGTACTGCCCTTTGTGCCGTTTGATACAAAGTAATACTTACCGCCACCTACTTCTGTCTGCTGTGAGGACTCTGTAATGTAATTTTTAGTGTATGCGTTTGCACTGTTGTTAATTACAAGTCCTGTATTTTCAGACGAAGTTGCATAACCGTTTGAATTGAGGACAGAAACAGTTGAACCGCTGTTATCAAAAATATGGGTTTCGCTGTGTCCTTGCTTATCAGTAAACACGGTTGTATTGTCGGCTTTGTAGCTTATGTTAAGGTGATTTCCCTCTGTGCCGTCCGTACCGTATTCGGTGATGTTTGTTACTTTGCCGTTTGTGTAGGCAAACTTATGTGTCGGCAGGGATTTCATATAGCTGTCAGACACACCGGAAATTGAAATCAGGTTATAATCATCGTCATATTCAAATTGTGAAGTGTGACCGTCGTTGAATGAAATTGACGAAACCTTATCCTTTGCGGTTGTATAAGCAATATCAATTTTTGTGCCGTCAGGCTTTGTAATTCTTGATACAACCTTTTTGCCGTTGGTACTGCTCTTGTATTTTAACTGAACTTCTCTGCCCGAACCGTCCGTGATTTTGGTTAAGTCACCGTCGGTGTAGGTATATGTAATAGTATTCTTGTGTTCGTCTTTTTCAGAGAGAAGTTTTCCGCCGTTTGCGGTTGATTCGTAAGTCTGAGTTGTTGAATCGTTATCAATGAAGATATTATTTTCATCTTTGGTTAGTGTAAGACCTAAGCCGTCCTCATCTTCCCATTTTGCGGTTTCACCCTCTGCAAGTTTAAGGTAATGGTCTGTACCGTCAGTATCGGTATAGATATAGTTGTAACCTGCTTTGGTAAGGTTTTTGTCGGTTACTTCTCTTACATATTGATTGAATGAGAACTGCCAACCGTAACCGCTTGCAGAACCGTTTTCAAATGCTGTGTCTTTGTTAATGCTGTTGTATGTTGCAGTAATTCTCAATGGCATTCTTGAGCCTGTTCCCTCATACAAAGTTTGGTTAATCACAAGGTTGCCGAGGTAATCCGATACAGCCGCCTGTGCGTTAGTGCCGACATTGATTGTGTGGTATGAAAGATTGCTCTCCATGCCTGTAAAATCTTTATAGATGAGCATTAAGGCAGGTGTTGTAGATGTTTTTGTATAAGACTTAAATACGACTTTTTTTGAACCGATTGTATCAAGAGCCTCCATGACAAAACCTTTGGTATTGGTATCGCTATACCAACCTCTAAAAGTGTTTGTAAGGTCAAAAGTCAAATACCGATTATCTTCATATGTAAGAGAATCATAATCAAGCACTTTTGAATCGTATTTTACATTCCCATTTGAAGCAGATGTAAGCTTATGAGCATTCACAATGATAGGGTTTTCGCCCTCATCAGCAAACAAATTACTGCCGTTTTCTGTTTCAAAACTATATTTGGCACTTATAACCTCTTCTCCGTTTTCAAGTTTCGGAAGATTATTTACAGTACAAATAGCATATGAATTTTTAGATGTATAGTACGGTCCGTAACTATTTACTGAGCCGTTAGCATTCTCATAAAATGTAAGCTCACTTTTGAGAGTAGTTGTAATCTCAGGATCAATCGTAACAGGGAATGCTCTGCCGATTGTATGAATGAAAGCATAGTCGGCGGTCAGCTTAACCTGAAGATTTGAGCCTTTTTGCTTTACAATCTCAATTTTCATCTGAGTGCTTGTACTGCCCTTTGCATCGTACATATACGGCGCCGAGATTGTATATATTTCCTTTCCGTCCTTGTCTGAAAGCGTGATTGTTTTATCATCCTTCTGCTTTGCTGTAAGGTTCTGAATTTTGTAATTCAATGTAAATTCATTTTGAGTCTTTGCACTTTTGAGAATTATGTTTTCTTTAATGCCGGTTGTAGTAACAAAATACTGCAAGTCAACATCGCTGAAAACATCCTTATACAAAGTTTCTGTTGTTATATTTTTAAGCGTAGTAAATTTATCATTACCGCTTGTTTTTTCGTTATTTTTCTTTACATCAGCTTTGCTCTTGCCTGCATTGTCATAACCCCAGCTGATTTTATATCCGTTTGATTGCAGCGAAATCATATTTTTTGACTTTGCTTTATTTGAAAGATTGACCGAAATATCACTGCTTTTGTTTGTATATGAAGAATCGCCTGCCTCATCAGGAGATGCAGTCTTATCCTCAGATAAAGTGTTGTTATACTCAACCCACTTACCCTTGCTGTCTTTGTAGTGGACAGGTTCGTTGTACTGAGCAATCATCTTTGTTCCGTCTTCAAGCAAAAATTCTTTTGAATTTTCCGTTCTTTCGCCTGTTAGTTCTTTGACAATTTTGCTCTCTTCGGGATTTTCTCCGACAACATTGTCGAATGATGAATATTGAGTTTCCGCCTTTGGCAGTGTCGCCGCTACAACATCAACAGGCAACGATAACCCAACCGTTGCACACAATGTTATTGAAACTGCCGATAGCATTTTCTTTATTTTTCCGTTCATACTCTAACCTCCTGTTTTTGATTTTGTTAATAAGTTTAATAAAAATTTCCCCTGTGGTTTCTTTTTGAACTCAAAACTGCCCTCCTTTCATCCATAAATTGTTTGGCAATTATTCACTGTTTTTAAGCACTACTTTACTACATTTTGTATGTTATTGTTATTATATATCACATTATTGGAAATTGTAAATACATTTTTAACTGCCATTTTATTTTTGTAAGTTCCACCAACTCCAACCACCGATATTTGTATATATTACCTGTTACAACTCCCCTGCCACCCAATTTTAGGCATAAAAAAAGAGCCCAATGGCTCAGATGTTAAAATATTAAATAAGTGATTATTTCAATTTTCTAATGAATCTGTGAGCATAAACCCGACTTGACCAATGTGGCGGTCTGCGTTTGTTCCCGTTGTCTTGTTACGCTTTTTAAAGCGTTTTACAAGCGGTCGTGTCACAATCAGCGATACAAGTG
>OGXA01002144.1_pt1 | contig 14897 bp, 15 predicted proteins | sample 1576171 | NCBI WGS metagenome assembly OGXA01 (sample SAMEA3541587, study PRJEB24748) | human gut metagenome | biome: human gut; feature: human-associated habitat; material: faeces | place: China | collected 2012 | reverse complement strand
GATGACCCGTGCACCTGCTTTAAGTTAAAGGGTTCCAACGAGCTGAACCAGTACGAGGTGGAGGTCAACCTAAAGATGCACAAGGCCATCTCCATCATCCAGTTCAAGGCTGAGGGACAGCTCATCAAGGCGCATCCGGAATACCATATGGAGCAGCGAAACCTCCTGCACCGCATCGACTACGAGCATGGTACCATCACCCTGGATATTCCGGATGAGAATGGAAACCTGGTTCCGCGCACCTACGACCTGCTGGATACCAACTTCCCGACCATCGACCCGAAGGATCCGTACGCCTACACCCCGATTGAAGCAGATATCATGGACCGCTTGAGCAAGGCCTTCTTAAACTGTGAAAAGCTCCAGCAGCATGTAAAATTCCTGCTGGCCAAGGGAAACCTTTACAAGATTTACAACGGAAACCTGCTCTACCACGGCTGCATCCCGTTAAATAAGGACGGAAGCTTCAAGGAAATCGAGATCAATGGCTCTTACTTCCACGGCCGTGCCCTCTATGATATTCTGGAGAGCTACATCCGCAAAGCTTTCATGGGCGTATCGGAGCGCGAGAAGACGCTGGGCCGCGATATCATGTGGTACATCTGGCTGAATCCGGATTCCCCGCTCTTTGGCAAGGACAAGATGGCAACCTTTGAGCGCTATTTCCTGGCAGAGAAGGAAACCCACACCGAAAAGAAGAACCCATATTACCGCTATCTGGAGAACGAGACCGTGGTCAACCACATTCTGGCCGAATTCGGACTGCCGGAGAAGGGCAGCCATATCATCAACGGCCACGTTCCGGTCCGCTCCAAGAACGGCGAGAGCCCGGTCAAATGCGGAGGCAAGATCCTGGTCATTGACGGCGGCTTCTCCAAGGCATACCAGAAAGAGACCGGCATTGCATATTTTGATTTTCCAAGCTCCATCTTATCTGATCAACTTGAAAATGCAAGCAGGGCCTGCCCTTAATGCTTCATTAGATTGGACTTTCTTTATTATAACTTCGACTATCATTCTGGCAGCAGGTAGTATGTTCGTTCTGTGGCTTGGTGAAAGAATCACTGACAAAGGTATCGGTAATGGTATCTCATTAATCATTATGGTGGGTATCATTGCTCGTCTTCCTCAGTCTTTCTCTGGTGAGTTTGTTTCCAGACTTGCTTCTCCGGGTGCAGGAGGTATCATCATGTTCCTGATTGAACTTGTTTGTTTGCTGGCTGTGATAGCTGCTGCTATTTTGTTGGTTCAGGGTGTGCGTAAGGTTCCTGTACAGTATGCAAAACGTATTGTAGGTAATAAACAATATGGTGGTGCAAGACAGTACATTCCTTTGAAGGTGAATGCTGCGAACGTAATGCCTATCATCTTTGCTCAGGCAATTATGTTCATTCCTATCACTATTGTAGGTTTCTCCAATATGGAGGATGCAAGCGGCATCACTCGCGCTTTGATTGACCATACAAGCTTCTGGTACAATTTTGTTTTTGCGGCATTGATTATACTTTTCACTTATTTCTATACTGCAATTACAATCAATACTAACCAGATGGCAGAAGATATGAAGAGAAATAACGGTTTTATTCCGGGAATAAAGCCGGGTAAGAACACTGCAGAATATTTGGATGTAATTATGTCTCGTATTACACTGCCGGGTTCTATATTCTTGGCTATTATTGCTATTCTGCCTGCTTTTGCCGGTCTTTTCGGAGTTCAAGCTGAATTTGCTCAGTTCTTCGGTGGTACATCTTTGCTGATTCTTGTAGGAGTAGTATTGGATACTCTTCAGCAGGTTGAAAGCCATTTGTTGATGCGTCATTATGACGGACTGTTGAGTTCGGGAAGAATTAAAGGACGTTCCGGTAATGTAGCTGCTTATTAAAAACTACTCGTCTCGAATGATATTTTTAAAGACAGATGATGAAATAGAGTTACTTCGTCAGAGTAATCTCCTTGTCGGGAGAACTCTGGCTGAAGTAGCTAAAATGATACAACCGGGAGTTACTACCAAGCAATTGGATAAGGTTGCAGAAGAATTTATTCGCGACCATGGGGCTATACCTACTTTTAAGGGTTTCCCTAATCCATACGGTTCTCCCTTTCCTGGTACACTATGTACATCGGTTAATGACCAGGTCGTTCATGGGATTCCCAATGATATTCCTTTGAAAGACGGTGATATTGTTTCTGTGGACTGTGGTACTTTCATGAATGGTTTTTGTGGTGATTCGGCTTATACGTTCTGTGTAGGTGAAGTTGATCCTGAAATCGTGAAATTGTTGAAGGTAACTAAAGAATCTCTTTATAAGGGAATTGAAAATGCAGTTCATGGAAAGCGGCTTGGTGATATAGGTTACTCGATTCAAGAATACTGTGAAGCACATTCTTATGGCGTGGTTCGTGAGTTTGTAGGTCATGGTATTGGAAAGGAAATGCATGAAGATCCTCCAGTTCCTAATTATGGTCGGCGTGGCACCTTGGAAATAGGCTGTCAATCGCATTTCCGCACAGAAGTTTACCCTTGACGCACATCGGAATTGATGATAAAATAAAAAAGTTCAGGCCGGTGTGGTGGAATGGTAGACACAAGGGACTTAAAATCCCTCGGTGGCAGCACTGTACGGGTTCGAGTCCCGTCACCGGCACCACTCAGAAATGACCTTTGTATGTCAGATGCCCGCGCAAGCGCGTTCATCTCGACAGCAAAGGTCTTTCTTCGTTCAAACCCGTGACCGCTTCGCTGGGTCACGGATTTGTTTTTGGGGCTGGGAGAATTTTGTTTGCTGGTCGGACTCGAACAGGACGGTGGCACTCAAAAATGGGCTTTTACGTCATCGTTCCGCGCAAAGCGCGGCACGATTCGACGGGAAATCCCATTTCTTCGTTCAACCCCGCAATTGCTCCGCTGGATTGCGAGTTTGTTTTTGGGGCGGGCGGTTTTTGCTTACAGGCCGGACGTGGACAGGGAGCGTTGGATGGCAAACAAGCGAACCGATGTGCTCGTTTTTGGTGTGCTTGACAAAACCGCTGGCAACAATATATAATTTCAAATGTATATCACAAAATGCGTATCGGGCGATTAGACGCCGGATGGAGGAATGCGACGATGGCTCCGAAGAACAAGTTCACAAAAGAAGAGATGACGGAGGCGGCGCTGCGGGTTGTGCGGCAGCAAGGGCTGGACGGCCTGACGGCCAAGACCATGGCGGACGCGCTCGGCACGTCCACGCAGCCCGTCTTTACTGCGTTTGGTTCAATGGACGGCGTTCGGCAGGCTGTCTATGCCGCCGCGATCCGCGTATATGACCAATATACCCACGCGGGCTTGCGGGAGGAAGTTCCGTTCCTTGGCGTGGGGCGGCAATACATCCGCTTCGCACGGGAAGAGCCGGAGCTTTACCGGCTCCTGTTCCTGACGCGCGTGCAGGGATTCCGCGCGATGGAGTCGATGCAGTATTTGCAGGCGCTGGTTTGCCCGACGCTCATGCGCGTCTACTGCATGACCGCTGCAGAGGCTGAACGCTATTTTCGGGATCTCTGGCTCGTGGTACACAGCCTGGCCACGCTGATCGTGACCGGCGGCTGCGCCTATTCCGACGCGGAGATCAGCGGGATTCTGACGGGCTTCGGCGTCGGCATCTGCAAGGCCATCAAGGAAATCCCGGGCTTTGCGTCCGACGCCTTCGGCAGCAGGTGCAGCCGCGCCGGACCGATGCGCGCCGCGAGGGAAAACACTCCCTCGGCGTACGCCGCATCCACGCCGACCGGCAGCAGATTCAGCAGCGTCAGCACCAGCGCGATCGCCAGAATGATCCACAGGGCCGTCAATCGGCATCACTCCCCTGTCGGTTTTTCCTCCGTGTCGGTCAGCTCCATCTGTTCGCCGCGGCCGCGCAGCTCCGAGATGGCCTGCTCGAGCTTTTCCGCGCCCTCATCGGACGACAGATCCGGCAGCACAGGCAGCTCGTCGAGTGACTGCATACCCATGGTGCGCAAAAACAGCGCGCTCGTGCGGTACAGTGACGGGCGGCCGGGTGCATCGAGCTTGCCGCAGGACTCAATGAGCCCGCGCTCCAGCAGTGTCGTGACCGTGTAGGCGCTGTCCACGCCGCGCACCTGATCGACATATGCGCGCGTGACCGGCTGGAAATATGCCACGATCGCCAGCACCTCCAGCGCCGGCTGCGAGAGCTTGGGCGGCTTGCGCTGCTCGAGCGTGCGTCGGATGTAGTCGGCATACTCCGGGGCGGAGCAAAGCTGCAGCAGATCGTTCATCTGCACCAAGCGCATACCGCAGCGGTTTTCCTCATACGCTGCAGCCAGTTCCTTGGCTGCCGAGATGATCGTCTGCGTCTGCTCACCGGTGACAAGCGCGATGCGCGACGCCGGCACGGGATCACCCGCTGCAAATAAGATGGCCTCAATGACCGAAAGCAATTCATCGTGTTCCATAAAAACTCTCACTCAACAATGGATTCCAGAATATCGTCCGTCGTGCCGCCCTTGAAGCTTGCGACGTATTCACCGTTTTGCTCCGAGAGCATCAGGTGACCGAGACTGCACAGCTCGAGCACGGACAAAAAGGTCGCCACGATCTCGCTGCGGCTGGTGCACTGGCTGTAGAGCGCGTTGAGAGACATGCTCCCCCGCTCGCGCAGCTCGTCAATGAGCGTGCGGCACTTATCGCGCACACTGTAGATGATGCGCTTGGGCGCTGCCAGCTGCAGCGTATCCGTCGACGCTGCACCACCGCGCGTAAAAACGGACAGCAGCGCGCGCAGGAGATCGGTCTCCTCGATGCGGTAGCGGTACTCCCCCGCCGCCTTCGGCAGCGGCTCCGGCGGGCGCGACAGATAGTGCAGTCCGGTCTGCGCCGCGGCCTCGAGCATCGGCGTGACGGTCTTGACCGCCGCATACGTATCCTTGCACTTGAGCTGCTCGAGCGAGGCGATGAGCTGTTCGAGCTCCGTGACCTCCTTCTCCTCGGTGAGGAGCATACGCGTCTTGATATAAAGCAGATACGACGCCATCTGCACAAACTCACTCGCGATCTCGAGATCGAGCTTTTCCATGGCGTTGAGGTACTCCAGATACTGATCGAGGATGTCCGAGATCTTGATGTCGCGGATCTCGATCTTATTCTTCGACAGCAGCAGCAGGATCAGACTCAGCGGACCTTCAAAATCCGCCATCTCGCTCTTGTCATGGATGATGCCCTCGAGAAAATAAGTTGGATCGCCCGGCTTAGCCGAAGATGCCGATAAGTTCATAGCCCCACTCCGCAAATACAAAGAGTTTGTCAAACACGGCTTCCGTCACCGTGGTGAGCGGCTTGCCGAGCACACCGGTCGCGACCAGCGCGAACAGCAGGATCATCCCGTAGCGCTCATAGCGCATGAGCTTTGCATAGGCCGCGTCGGGCAGCAGCGCAAAGAGCACCTTCGACCCGTCGAGCGGTGAGACCGGGATGATATTGAAAATGGCCAGCGCCAGACTGATGTACGCCGTCAGCCAGATCATGTCCAGCAGAAACTGTACTGAGTACAGCGCCCGGTACAACAGGCCGTACAGAAACAGAAACACCAGCGCGAGCAGCACATTGGACACCGGACCGGCCAGCGCCGTAAGCGCCATGCCGCGCTTGGGATTGCGAAAGCGCATCATATTCACCGGCACGGGCTTTGCCCAGCCGAACTTGAACACGACCATCATCAGCAGACCCATCATGTCGATATGTTTGAGCGGGTTGAGCGTGAGACGCCCGGCGTCCTTCGCCGTCGGATCGCCGAGGCGATACGCGACCCAGCCGTGCGATACCTCGTGAAACGTGATGCACAGCAGCGCCGGAACGACCGACAGCACGATATTGAGCAGATACGACCAGTCGAGACCATTCCAGATCGATTGCAGTGTGTTCACGCACGCACCTCCCATTCCTACAAAATTGCATTATAGCAAGTCCCATGCGAAAAAACAAGTGCAGAGCGCGCGTTCGCACGCTCTGCACAGCAATTCTGATTCAGCCGACGGCACGCAGGATCTCACCGAGCAGCGCCTCGCGCCCGGTGCCCTTCTCCGCCGAAAACGGCAGCAGCACCGCGTCATCCGGCAGCAAAAGCGTGGCGCGGATGCGCGCGAGATTCGGCTCGATCTCCGACTTTTTGAGCTTGTCGCACTTGTTGGCCACGACGACCATCGGGCAGCCGGTGGAATGAAACCACGCGGCCATCGTCTCATCATCCGCCGTGGGTTTGTGGCGGGCGTCGACGATCATGATGCCGAGCGTGATGCGCGCAGGGTCAGCGAAGAAATCCTCCATGAGCTTACCCCAGCGGTCGCGCTCCGTTTTGGCAACGCTGGCATAGCCGTAGCCCGGCAGGTCGACAAAGTACACCCGGCGGTCGATGCAGAAGTAATTGACATGGATGGTCTTGCCGGGCTGCGAGCCAACGCGGGCAAAATTTTTGCGGTTGAGCAGCCGGTTGATGACCGAGGACTTGCCGACATTTGACTTGCCGGCAAAGACGATGCACGGCAGGTCAGCCGTCAGAAAGCCGGACGGGCTGACGGCGGACTTGAGAAACTCCGCCTTATTCAGGTTCAGGGTCGGCATATGCTCACCTCACTGTCGCAGATTGACGTTCGCGGTGTCGGCGTGCGCGTCGGAATGCGCCGCCTTGACCGCCGCAGCGAACCGGCGGCCGAACGCAACATCGAGGATCTTGTCCACATGGTCGGTCGTGACGAACTTGAGCGCACTGCGCACGGTCGGGTCGATCTCTTCCAGATCCTTTTCGTTCTCACGCGGGATAATGACCGTCGTGATGCCGATGCGCATGGCAGCCATCGTCTTTTCCTTCAGGCCGCCGATCGGCAGGATACGGCCGCGCAGTGTGATCTCGCCCGTCATGGCAAGGTCGCGGCGCACGGGCGTGTTCGTGAGCGCGGAGATGACCGCGATGCAGATCGTGATGCCGGCTGACGGACCGTCCTTCGGCACGGCTCCCTCCGGGAAGTGAATGTGGATATCCTTGTTCTTATAAAACTCCGGGTCGATGCCGAGCAGCTGTGCACGGCTGCGGATATAGGTGACGGCGGCCTGCGCCGACTCCTTCATGACGTTGCCGAGGTTGCCGGTCAACTCAAGCTTGCCCGTGCCGTCGAGCACGGCGACTTCGACATCGAGTACTTCCCCACCGACGGACGTCCACGCAAGGCCGCGCACAAGGCCGACCTCGTCCTGCGCATAGACACGCTCCGGCTCATAGCGCGCGGGACCGAGATAATTGGCCACGCTGCCGGCGCGCAGCTGCACGCTCTTGCACTCGCCGAGCGCGATGCGCTTGGCAGTCTTGCGGCAGACGGCGGCAAGGCTGCGCTCGAGCACACGCACACCGGATTCGCGCGTATAGAGCGTGATGATCTCGCGGATGGCATCGTCGCTCACGCGCAGCTGTGCCTGCTTGAGACCGTGCTTTTTGCGCTGCTTGGGCAGCAGGTGCTGCTTTGCGATCTGGAGCTTTTCCTCATCGGTATAGCTCGAGAGCTCGATGACCTCCATGCGGTCGAGCAGCGGGCGCGGGATGGTGTCGAGCGTGTTTGCCGTGAGAACGAAAAACACATCCGACAGGTCGACTGGGATCTCCATGAAGTTATCCCGGAAGTGATCGTTCTGCTCCGCGTCGAGCACCTCGAGCAGCGCCGAGGACGGGTCGCCGCGGTAGTCGCTGCCGAGCTTGTCGATCTCATCGAGCACCATGACGGGGTTCATGCTGCCGGCGATCGTGAGGCCGTTGATGATGCGGCCGGGCATCGCACCGACGTACGTCTTGCGGTGGCCGCGAATCTCCGCCTCGTCGTGCACACCGCCGAGGGAGATACGTGAGAGCTTGCGGTTCGTGGCATGGGCAATGCTCATGGCGATGCTCGTCTTTCCCGTGCCCGGAGGGCCGACCAGACACAGCACGCCGCCCTTGACATCGGGCGCGAGCTGGCGCACGGCCAGATATTCCGTGATGCGGTCCTTGACCTTTTCGAGGCCGAAATGCTCATCGTCGAGCACTTTGCGCGCGGCGCGCACATCGAGCCGTTCCTCGGTGCGGGTGTTCCACGGCATCTCGAGGCAGATGTCCAGATAGTTGCGGATGACGGACGCCTCCGACGAGCCGAACGGCTGTTTTTTGAGCCGGTCGACTTCCTTGAGCAGGCGCTGCTCGGATTCCTCCGGCAGGTGCAGCGCCTGGATCTTCTCCCGATAGGCGGCACTCTCGGAGTCGGGGGCGTCCGCCTCGCCGAGCTCTGCCTGAATGATCTTCATCTGCTCGCGCAGCAGATACTCCTGCTGCGTCTGGTTGAGGCGGTCCTGCGCCGCCTCCTCGAGCTGATGCTGCAGGCCGAGCACGCTCGTCTCATGCAGCAGCATTTTCGACAGCAGCGTGAGTCTGCGGCTCGGCCGCGTCTGCTCAAGCAGCTCCTGCTTCTGCTCGGGACGCAGGAACACGTGCTGCGCGATGAAGTTGGACACAAAGCCGGCGTTCGTGCTGCCGAGCACCGTGATGACCGACTCCGGCGCCATGTTGCCGGACACGGTCACATAGGCATCAAACAGGTTGCAGCAATGGCGGATGAGCGCCTCGATCCGCGCGGTCTTGCGCTCGGCGACGTCCGGCATCGGTTCGACCTCCGCCACAAAACAGGGCATATCGGTGCGCACGGCCAGCGTCCGGCCGCGCTCGATGCCCTCGGCCATGACGCGGACGGTCTTGCTGCCGGGCTGCTTCATCATCTGCTTGATGCGGCAGACCGTGCCCACACCGTAGACGTCCTCCGGGGTGGGGATATCCGTCGCAATGTCGATCTGCGGCACCAGATAGATGATCTGATCGTCACTCATGGCCATGTTCAGCGCCGCGATGGACATGCTGCGCTCGACCTCAAAGGTCAGCATCATGCCCGGGAACACGGTCAGGCCGCGCAGTGCCATCATCGGCAGGCTGCGCCGGTCGGTAAATTCCACATGATCCATAGAATTTGTGTTATCCATTCAGATTCCTCTTTCGCTCAGGGGTACAGGGGTGCAGTCAGCGCCGGCTCACTGCTCCCGATGCTCGATGCGCGGCGGCTCGGTGCCGTCCACGCACGCTGCGGTGATGGTGATCTTGCTGATCGTCGGGTCGGACGGCACGGAATACATCAGATCCGTCATGACGCCCTCCATGACGCTGCGCAGGCCGCGCGCGCCGATCTCCATCGCGATCGCCTTATCCGCAATTCTGCCCAGTGCCTCGTCCTCAAATTCCAGCTCAACGTCATCAAACTGCATCAGTGCCTGATACTGCTTGGTCAGGGCGTTTTTGGGCTCTTTGAGAATGCGCACCATATCCTCACGACTGAGGCTCGCCAGCGCCGTGATGACCGGCATGCGGCCGATCAGTTCCGGGATGATGCCGAACTTCAGCAGATCATGCTGCTGCACATTCTTCATGATCTCGGTCAGGTTGCGCTCCTTGGCGCTCTGGATCTCGGCGCCGAAGCCCATGGACTTTTTGTCCATGCGGCGCTCGATGATCTTATCCACGCCGTCAAACGCGCCACCGCAGATGAAGAGGATGTTCGTCGTATCGACTTGAATGAACTCCTGCTGCGGGTGCTTGCGTCCGCCCTGCGGCGGGACGTTTGCGACCGTGCCCTCAAGCAGCTTGAGCAGTGCCTGCTGCACGCCCTCGCCGGAGACGTCGCGCGTGATGGACGTGTTCTCGCTCTTGCGGGCGATCTTGTCGATCTCGTCGATATAAATAATGCCGCGCTGCGCACGCTCGACGTCAAAATCCGCCGCCTGCAGCAGCTTGAGCAGGATGTTCTCCACATCCTCACCGACATAGCCGGCCTCGGTGAGCGTGGTCGCATCCGCAATGGCAAACGGCACGTCGAGCATCTTGGCCAGCGTCTGGGCGAAGAGCGTCTTGCCGCTGCCGGTCGGGCCGATGAGCAGGACGTTACTCTTTTGCAGCTCGACGTCACTGTCCTGATCGCCGCGCAGGATGCGCTTATAGTGGTTATACACCGCCACGGACAGCACCACCTTGGCACGGTCCTGGCCGATGATATAGTCATCGAGCGTCGCACGCATCTCAGCCGGCTTCGGCAGCTGGTCGCGCCGGAGCGTGACCTGTGCCGTAGAGACGCTCTCGGGCTCATAGCCCTCGTCGATGATGCTCATGCAAAGGCGCACGCACTCATCGCAGATATAGACGCCGTTACCGGCAACGAGCCGGTTTACCAGCGACTGCGGTTTCCCGCAAAAAGAGCAGCGCACGCTCTTCTTTTCGTCATTTCTGGCCATAAAAACCTCACATATTCTACATTTGAAACAGGGAGGGAACGGCGGTTCCCTCCCCTGACAGATTATCGCTTATAGATGACCTTGTCCACCAGACCGTAGGCCTGTGCTTCCTCTGCGGTCATGAAGTTATCGCGCTCGCAGTCCTCGGCGATGGTCTCGACCGGCTTGCCGGTGTTCTCCGCGAGGATGTGATTGAGGCGATCCTTGATGCGCAGGATCTGCCGTGCCTGGATCTGAATGTCCGTGCACTGACCCTGACTGCCGCCGGAGGGCTGATGGATCATGATCTCCGAGTTCGGCAGCGCCAGACGCTTGCCCTTCGCGCCGGACGAGAGCAGAAACGCGCCCATCGACGCAGCCAGGCCGACACAGATGGTGGAAACATCCGCCTTAATGTACTGCATGGTGTCATAGATGGCGAGACCCGCAGTCACACTGCCGCCGGGGCTGTTGATATAAAACTGGATGTCCTTATCGGGATCCTGCGCCTCCAGATACAGCAGCTGCGCCACGATCAGGCTGGCGGTGGTGTCATTGACCTCCTCGGACAGCATGATGATGCGGTCGTTGAGCAGGCGGGAAAAAATGTCGTACGAGCGCTCCCCGCGGGAGGTCTGCTCGACAACGTACGGTACTAAACTCATGGTACGCTCCTTTCGGTGTTTCGCTTATCCAAGAGAGCATAACCGTTCTGCCCGGAATCCAAACAGCTTTCGGGGAATTACTCGGCTGCCTCTTCCTTTGCCTCAGCGGGCTCTTCCTTCGCCTCGGGCTCCTTGTCCACCGCGGTGTCGCGGATGAGCTGAGCAGCCTTGCGGCGCTTCATATCCAGAACGATGATCTTCTCGTCGACATACTGCTTGATCTGGTCGACTTCCATCTTGTACTCGTCGGCCATCTTCTGGTACATCTCGTCGAGCTCGCCCTCGTCGAGCTCGATGTTCTCGGCCTTGACGATCGCATCGAGCAGCAGATCAGTGCTGATCTCAAACATGGCCTGCGGGCGCATGATCTCCTGGAAGGTCTTCTCGTCGAGACCCATGGAGGCGAGCACCTGCTCACGGGTGAGCTCAGGGCTGACGCCCATGGTGGAGATGTAGTTGCGCAGCTGCTCATCGAGCTTGGCCAGAACCATGGGCTCAGGGATCTCAACGGTCATGTTGTCAACGGCAGCCTTCATGAGGCGGGTCGCGTAATCGGACTCCTGCTCCTCGTTGAACTGCTTTTCCAGATCCTCACGGACATGGTCGCGGTACTCGGCGATGGTCTCGTAGTCAGAGATGTCCTTCGCCAGCTCGTCGTCCAGCTCCGGCAGCTCAGGCTCCTTGACGCTCTTGACGGTGACCTTGAAGGTGGCCTCCTTGCCGGCCAGCTCCGCAACATAGTTCTCGGGGAAAGTGACGACGACGTCGCGCTCGTCGCCGGCCTTCATGCCGACGATCTGCTCCTCGAAGCCGGGCACGAACGTGTTCGAGCCAAGCTCGATGTCATAGTTCTCGGCCGTGCCGCCGTCGAACTGCTCACCGTCGATGAAGCCGGCAAAATCGATCGTGGTGTGGTCACCCAGCTTCGCCTCGCGCTCAACGTCGATCAGACGGGCGTTGCGTTTCTGGACATTCCGCATCTCCTCGTCGACCTTGCTCTCATCGAACGTCTCATGATTCTGGGGGACTTCAAGGCCCTTGTACTGGCCGAGGACGACCTCGGGATAGACGGCGACCTCAAAGGTGTAGATGAGCTCCTTGTCGTCGTTGATCTGCTGATCGAGCAGGCTGGGCGCGCCGACGCACTCAAAGCCGCACTCGGCACGGCCGGCCTCAAAAGCCTCCTGCGCCAGCGTCTCGATGGCTTCGGGATAGAACACGTCCTTGCCGTACATGCCCTCGATGACGGCGCGCGGCGCCTTGCCCTTGCGGAAGCCGGCCACATAGAGCTGGCTCTTGTTCTTTTTATATACTTCGTTGACCGCGTTATCAAACACGTCGGCCGGGACCTTCACCTCAAAGGTCGCCATATTCTTTTCTTTCTTTTCGATGTTCTGGATGTTCATTGGATTTCCTCCTCTAATCATTTATCGCCGGGTATCTTGTGTACATAAAAATTGGTATGAAAGAACATGCCTAAATACTATAACAGATTCGCATCTCAAAATCAACACCTGTTTCACGGGAGAATCCTGCGCGGACAAAAGGAAATGTAGTCCGCCGACAGCAGCCGAAACTCCGTATCATGATACATCCCCTGAAAGGCGCTGCGGCAGCCGCGGCTGTGGATATGCCCGTAACAGCACAGCGGCACATGATAGGCATCGAGCAGCGCCAGGATCTCCGGACACTCATAGCCCAGATACTTCGGCGGGTAGTGCAGAAAGACAAGCTTAGTCTTGTCCCCCGCCGCCTTGAGCGACGCCTCGAGCCGGCCGACCTCACGCAGCATGATCTTGCGGTCATGCGCCTCACCCTTGGCCTCCTCGTAAAACCAGCCGCGCGTGCCGCAGATAGCATAGTCGCCATAAAAATAGCAGTTATTGTTCAGGATGTCCATGGTGTGCATATCATGTGCCTCGAAAAAATCGTAGGCTTTTTTCGCCGTGCTCCACCAGAAGTCGTGGTTGCCCTTGAGCAGGATCTTTTTCCCGGGCAAAGCCTCGATGAACTGGAAATCCGGCAGTGCCTGCTCCATCGTCATGCCCCACGCGAGATCTCCGCAGAGCACGCAGACATCGTCGTCATGCAGCGCCGAGAAGCCGAGCCGGATCTTTTCCACATAGTTTTCCCACGGCCCGCCAAACACGTCCATGGGCTTGTCAGCGCCCAAGGACAGATGCAGGTCGCCGATCGCATACAATGCCATTTGCGTTCCTCCGTATATTTCGCGCTCCCCGGCACACAATAGATCCGACCGGCAAGGCCGGAATCTGATCTGGAGGCACGATCATGAGCGATCATACCAAAGACTGCTGTGAGCACAATGTCGCGTGCGATGTGAGCAACTGCGCCTACAATGCCGACGGCAAGCGCTGCCACGCGAACCACATTCAGGTCAAAAACACGCAGGGCACCTGTTCCTGCAAGGATGAGACGTTTTGCAGTACCTTTACCAAGAAAGGCAGCACGGCGTTCTGACCCGGCGGACGGGTCTCCCCGTCCGTTACATATTCTTTCGTTATTTCAGGAATTCGTCCACCGTGTGCAGCATCTGCGACCGATCCACACAGCCGCCGAAGCGCACCGGGCGCGCATCCAGACCGGTCAGCGGCGCGGGCGCATCGATCTGTGTCTCGCAGGTCAGGCGGCGGATCAGCTCCGGACCGAAGGCATCGGCCGTGCCGCCAATGCCGCGCAGCACCTGATCGCAGAACTTGAAGGGGCTCGCCGTAGACACGACAACCGCCGGGGCGGCATCTCCGGTCTCGCAGCGGTACTCGTCGAGCACGTGGTAGGCGACGGCCGTATGCGTGTCGATCAGATAGCGATGGTCGCGCCATGCGCGGCCGATCTTCTCGCGCGTCTGGATATCGTTGCAGAAACCGCCAGCAAACGTCTCGCGGATCTTGGCGAGCAGCGCGTCGGAGACGGTATACCGCCCCTGCTCACGCAGCTGCTGCATATAGCCCGCGACCTCCGTGTCGCTGCCGCAGAGGGAATAGAGCAGCCGTTCGAGGTTGCTCGACACGAGAATGTCCATCGACGGGGAAGCCGTGGTGTGAAACGGACGGTTTTTGTCATACGTGCCGGTATGGACGAAATCCGTGAGCACGTTGTTTGCGTTGGACGCGCAGACGAGCTTGCCCACCGGCAGACCCATCTGCTTTGCGTACCAGCCGGCGAGGATGTCGCCGAAGTTGCCGGTCGGCACGACGAAGTTGAGCTTATCGCCCATTGCGATCATGCCGCCGTTGACGGCATCGCAGTATGCCGAGAAATAATAGACGATCTGCGGCAGCAGACGGCCCCAGTTGATGGAGTTGGCGGAGGACAGGAACCAGCCGCGCTGCGAGAGCGCATCGGCAAATGCCTTGTCGCCGAAGATCTGCTTGACGCCGGTCTGCGCATCGTCAAAGTTGCCGCGCACCGCGCTGACCGCGACATTGCTGCCGGTCTGCGTGACCATCTGCAGGCGCTGGATCTCCGACACGCCGCTGTAGGGATAAAACACGAGGATCTTCGTGCCCGGCACATCGGCGAAGCCCTGCAGGGCTGCCTTTCCAGTATCGCCCGAGGTGGCAACGAGAATGCACACCTGCCGCTGCTCGCCGCACTTTTTCAGGCTCGCCGTGAGCAGATACGGCAGGATCTGCAGCGCCATATCCTTGAACGCGCAGGTCGGCCCATGCCAGAGCTCGAGAAACGCGGTGGTATCATCGAGCCGGCGCAGCGGCGCAACGGCCGCATCGTCAAACTGGCTGCCGTAAGCTGCAGCAGTGAAGTGCGTGAGCTCCTCGTCGGAAAACTCGCTTAAAAACGGGCGCATGATCTCGACGGCGCGCTGCTGATACGTCATGCCGCACAGCGCCTGAAGCTGCTGCGCAGACACCGCCGGCAGTGTCTCCGGC
>OGXA01002133.1_pt1 | contig 14934 bp, 10 predicted proteins | sample 1576171 | NCBI WGS metagenome assembly OGXA01 (sample SAMEA3541587, study PRJEB24748) | human gut metagenome | biome: human gut; feature: human-associated habitat; material: faeces | place: China | collected 2012 | reverse complement strand
CTGGAAGATTGAGGTGGACAACTTCCCTGCATTCATCTTGGTGTACAGTGCCTGCAGGTGTTGTGGCTGCGCCGCCCGGTGTGGTCTCAGTGCCGGATGGGGTAGTTGCGCCGCCCGGTGTCGTTGTGGAACCGCCTTCGCCCGGAGCCGGTGCAGGGGTGAGTTCTGTGATCTTATCAGCAAGTGTTTCTCCTGCAATTCCTAACTTATCTGTCAGGTCTTTTGCCATGTCCTCTGCCTCTTTTAATTTTATCTCTGCCGCGCTGATCTGTCCCTCTAACTCTTTTACCTGATCTGCTGTGTAGTTCTGGCTTGCAAGAAGTGCTGTAAGCTTATCCTTTAAGCTGTCCGCATCTGCTTTTGCTTTATCAACTTTTTCCACCGCATTCTTTGCTGCGTCAATGATCGCATCCGCTTTTGCTACTTTCTCTGCTCTTTCAGCCTCCGCTTTTAATGCTGCATCTTTGAAATCATAGAAGCTCTTTAAGCTTTCATGTCCCGGGAAACGATTATCATCTTTTCCGGTGAGCCAGATTCCTTCATTGATTTCTCCTGTTTTCTTATATTCATCATAATATTTGTTGCTTGTATAAGCTGTTTTTTCCTCTGCCTTGGCAGTCTGATTGTATTTCTGTGTTTCCACGGTCTGCGCACCAAGATCTTTGGAATTTTTCTGCTGATAAGTTCCGGTGTAGGAAACGGATAAGGTTGTGGAGCTGTTCTTCTCGTCAACAACTGCCTGATCCGTTGTCTTCTTTCCCTCTGTGAATGTGTCATCGGCATAATGGATTTTGATTGCTACGTTGGAGTTATGTTTTCCATTCCAGCCTTCATAACCGTTAATATGCAGTTCTCCCGTTTTCAGGCTGTCTGTGATCTTCTTATTCTGGGAAACCGCATCTCCAAGAAGTTTTTCTGCATCTGCTTTTGCAGCATCATATGCCTGATCCTTTAACTCTTCCAGATTTTTATTATCTGCTGCATTTACAGCATTTGTCTTGGATTCCACAGCGTTTGCTTTTGCAGTCACTGTCTGCGAATAAGTAATAACGATCGTGCCTGAAAATACGTTTTTATAAGCAGCAGAATCTGCACCCCAGTCTACCCATCTGCCGGAAGTATTTTTGTACTTATCTACAGCATTCACTTTTGCATTATCTGTATTAATACTTTCGATCTTATAATCGCCGCCAAGCAGGTTCTCTAACGCCTCTTTGTTGGTGAATTTAGCAAAAAGTTCCTTTGCTGCAATCTCGGCATTTTTCTTCTCGTATTTATCGTTATCATTATTGATTTTTTTCATTTCAACAACAATTTTCGATAAATCAATAGTTGTCGTAAATGTAGTTTTCTGGCTTACGGTCACATCTGCAGTCGCTGTTGCGCTCATGGACGTCTCGACATCTTTATCTCCGTCTTTCAATGCTGCTTTTTTATCGGCCAGATCCTTTTCTGCTGCCTCGACATTGTCATATGTCTTATCAGAAGATAATTTAGTTTCCGTGTATGTGATCTCGGAAACGTTTTGTTTTACCGTTTTGACCAGTTTGCCATTTTCATCCACTGAATAGGTGGTCTTTTTCTCACCGGAAGTTTCATATTGTTCACTGTTATAGTTATCGTTCACCTCAACGTCCTTAGAAGCTGAGTCGACCACATAGAACTGTCCACCTATATTTACGATTGTGTATACCACTCCGTTATTCTCGTAAACTGCGGTATCCTGATCATTCTGAAGCTTATCTGCCGGGAAGTTCTCTGCATTGATATTGAATGCAAGGCTTCCGTCTGTGCCCTTCACATCATAGGAAACCACTTCTTCTGCCTTCTCGAAAATAACAAGATCATCGCGGGTATCGTTGAGCTTGTAGTTCAGATATACGGTGTGTGGGGCACCTGCCACATCTTTGTATGTCACCTCACAATAGTTTTTGTTATCATTCCGATTCCAGGTCCACTTGCAGTCAACAAGTTCTCCCTTGGCAAGTTCCGGAATGTAGTAATTCTTAAGGATCACTTTGAACAGCTCATCTTCTTTTCTCCAGTTTGTGGAGGTATCCCCTGCACGTTCTTTTTCCAGAGCGATGATCTCAAGTGCTGCTTTCTGTGCATCGGTAAGCTCCGGAATTGCTGTTTTTGCTTCCTCTGCTGCCTCCTGAAGAGCCTTCGCTTTCTCCTGAACTGCTGCAAGATTTGCTGCGGCTGCCGCTGCCTCGGTACTTGCTTCGGCAACTGCTGTATCATAAGCTGCCTGTGCCGCCTTAAGCTCGTCTAACGCTGTATTGTATTCGGCTACTTTGCTGTCATAAGCTGCTTTGGCAGTCTCATACGCTTTCTGTGCATCGCCTACAATACCAGCTGCCTGATTGTAAGCATTCTTCGCCTCCTCAATGTCTGTTGCAGAATCAATTCCGGCTTGTGCTTTATCAAATGAGTCTTGTGCTTCCTGCTGCTCTTTCTTTGCATCATCCGCAATTGTATTTGCCTCATCTGCTTTTTTATCTGCCTTATCAAGAGCTGCGTCGGTATCTGCTGCGGCATCTGACGCATCTTTTATGCGATCCATTGTTTTGTCAACTATTTCTTCTGCCACATTCACATCTGTACCGCCTTCGAATGTTCCGTTTGCGGTAGCATCCAATACGCCTGCTGCATCTTTTGTTGTCTGGTCTGCGCCACTGTCATCCGCAATTGTTGTATCAACTGCTGCATTTACCGCATCCTTTGCTGCTTCTGTTGTTTTGCTCGTTTCTTCAGCGGCTTTCTGAACTTCTCCCACCTGTTCCGCTGCAGATTTCTGTGTTGTTACAGTTGTTGTACTCTCTTCCGGTGTTGTTTCACTGCTATTCTGTCCATCTGCATCCTCAGCAAATGCTGCAATCGGAGTAGATAATGCCATCATTGCTGCCAGTCCGACCGATAATGATCTGATCACGTTTTTGCTGGCTTTTTTGGTTAATTTTACGCCTGTAGCGTTTTCCATCATTTCCTTTTTCATCTGTGTAAACCTCTTCCTTCCATTTTAATGTTTATCTCGCTGCACTTTTGCCAAGGCTGCAAAAAAACATATTTATCCTTTTTGTTATACTAACTATAACATTCAGGGCGTTACATAAAGTGTTATAAAAAGAACTAATTTTTGAAAAATCAGAGGTTTTATAGTAGTTCTTCTAATAAACGACGCAGCATTTATAATTTAGCAACGCTGCTCGGTCTCTTTTGCGTAAGTTGCAAGATATTCCTGGGCTTGCTGCGGAGTTATTGCAAGTTTTTTCTGTAAACGTTCTAAAATGGTTTTCTCTGAAAGACCAAATTCATATCCTGCCGCAATGATTTCTTCCGCTCTTCCTGCCTGTTCTCCCTCTTTCCATGTCTCTTCAAATACGGTAAACATTTCATTTTCTCCTTTCCGCTCCAATAATTGATAATCCAGTTTACTGTTCATTACACTTGTCACTGTCCTGATCACAGTTGTATCGACATGATTCTTTTTAACATAATGAATCGCCTGCTCTTTTCTTTTTCCAGGTGTCTCCCTTTTATCGATCAACATTCCCACTAAGTTGAACAAGTCTCTGTTGTTGACATTATGTAACTTTAAATTATTATTTCCAGCCTCGATCAATATCATTTTATAATCATTTACATAACGACTGAATTGCTTGGGAATATCTAACATCCCATGTAATGATACTGCGCCATCCCACGGTCGTTCACCATAATAAATAACAGCCGTGATCACTGGTATAAATTTGTCTGTTTTTCTCATTTTAGACAAAAATTCATCCGAAGATAATCCCTTGCCATTCTTATACTTTACTGCATTATTATCATACTGCTTTTTGTATGCTCCATAGTCATAACCCATTATTCTCATAGGCATTGCGTAATGAATATGTTCCTGACTCTCCATCCCAAGCATCACAAAATTGATCCCATATCTGGTAGATTTCTTGCAAATTGCAATATTATCCCGTGAAGCTTTCAGTGTTTCTGCATAATTTTTATGCTCCAATATAGAAGATTCATCTGTATCTAAATCTTCTAATTCTTCCGGTCTGATAACCGTTTTTCCATCAAACAGAACCGCATTAAAAAAATCTGAAAACCGTTCCTTGTTTTCCCAATACTTTTTTAATACTACATCTGGTTTGTTATTTCTTTTTTCTTCTAACAATAATATTCTCCTTCTATTATACTATGTACTGCATTTTTCTTTCAATAATAAACTCATGTTCACTTACCATTTGCTATATAGTTGTGGATATTGGGAATCCATGCCGATCCAGCATATATGATTTCACTCATTTGATAAAAAAAGATTTTTGCTTTACGCATTTTTAGAGTAACGGATTGCTTATATTCTGTCAAGGGATTTAAAAAAATTAAGCCAGAGGAATTTTCATGTTTTTCCTCTGGCTTAGTTTTTGATTTGTTTAATCTGTCAGATTTTCTTTCAAAGTCTTGCGCACTGCGCCCGGGCCTGCGATTTCTTTTACAAATAATTCTTCAATTTTCTCTCCGATACCGGCTTTGTAAAGATCGATGCCGAAAATATTTTCATTGGATAAAATACTCTTTAACTGTCCTGTATAGGATTCTTTCTCACCAAATTTTACATCTTTTAAGGCAGCTGTTAATTCTGCAAGCATTGGATCAGAAGATAATTCAAACTTTTCTCCCTTATCATCGACGCCAAGCAGATATCTGCACCATCCTGCAATTGCAAGTGGAATTGCTTTTAACTTCTCCGCATCCCCATACTGAGCCACATAGGCTTTGATCGTTTCGCCATAGCGAATGCCTACTTTCTGGGAGGTATCTGTTGCGATACGCTGCGGTGTATCCGGCATAAATGGATTTGGAATACGCACATTGATAACTTCATCCACAAAAGCTTCCGGTGATAAGATACCAGGATCTGTAACCACCGGCATTCCCTCTACAGGGCCGATTTCATGGACAAGCCTGTTCAGTTCCTCATCTTTCATTTCGTCTGCGATCAGGGTATAACCTAAAACGCATCCGTAGACTGCAAGTGCTGTATGCAGTGGATTTAAGCAGGTTGTAACTTTCATGCGCTCTACTTTATTTACAGTATCCCGGTCTGTCATATAGACGCCTGCCTTTTCCAATGCAGGTCTGCCATTCGGAAAATGATCTTCGATCACAAGATACTGTGGTCCCTCTGCGTTTACAAACGGCGCTATGTATGTATTTTTTGAAGTGATGACCGGTGCAATATCCTCAATGCCAAGTTCCTCCAAAGATCTGCAGACGGATTCTGCCGGTCTTGGGGTGATCTTATCGATCATTGACCATGGGAATGACACCTGATCTTCATCTGAAATGTAATTTACAAACTCGCCTGTTACATATCCTTTTTTCTCCCACTCTTTTGCCATAGTCAGAATGGAATTTCTTAATTTTTCTCCATTGTGAGAGCAGTTATCCATGGAAACTACTGCAAGAGGAGCCTTTCCTGCCTGAAAACGCTCGTACAGCAATGCGCAGACAACCGCCATTGCAGACACCGGTTTTTCAGGTCCGTTGTCAATATCTTTCTGAATAAATGGAAAATAATTTCCATCCACTCCCTTCAACGCATATCCTTTCTCCGTGATGGTAAATGAGATCATCTGGAGATTTTTATCGGAAAAGATTTCTTTTAACCGATCCCACTCCTCCGGCACTTCTGACTGCGCTTTGATTGCCTCTGCCAGAGAACCTAGTACCTTTTTATCCGTTGAGCCGTCGGCTTTTAATGTCACAGCTAAAACGAGGTTATCATACGGTCTGTATATTTTATCTACCACATCGAAATCAAACGTTTCCACACAGGTAATCCCTTTTTTCATCTCTCCGGAAGATATCAGAGTATCTGCGATCCCTCCGATAAAAATACGGAAAATATTTCCGGCTCCAAAATGTACCCACACCGGGTTTTTCTTTGTCTCTTCTGCCACTTTTTCAATATCATAAGAAGGAAGTCCGATTCCTGCGTTTTTCCACTGTTCTTTTTCCTGCAAACCCTGTAATGTCAGTTTCATCTCTGCTCTCCTTCCTTTTTTGCAGCTTCCCACAATCCGCGAAGATATGCTGCGCCTAATGCACGGTCATAAAGTCCATACCCTGGCATTGCTTTTTCTCCCCAAATCATTCTTCCGTGATCCGGACGGATTGGGCCATCAAACCCATCTTCATAAAGCGCTTTGATAATGGCATACATATCAAATGTGCCATCCTCGCTGAGATGTGCGCTCTCCTCAAAGTCTCTCATTCCATCGTTAAATCTCAGGTTTCTGATATGTGCAAAATGGATTCTGCCTTTTAACATATGAATGGTTGCGATCAGGTCGTTATTTAAGTTTGTTCCATACGAGCCCATGCAGAATGTCACACCGTTATGTTTATTTGGCACCATATCCATCATTCGTTTTAATTTTTCCTGTGATGAAATGATTCTCGGCAGACCGAACACACTCCAGCCCGGATCATCCGGGTGAATTGCCATATTTATATCATATTTGTCGCAAACCGGCATGATTGCTTCCAGAAAATATTTCAGATTCTCAAAAAGCTGATCCTCATCGATTCCTTTATATAATGCAAATAAATCCTTGATTTTTGCCATTCGCTCCGGCTCCCAGCCCGGCATGACTGTTCCATTCATGTCATCTTTGATCGCATCAAACATTTTCTCCGGGTCCATTTTATCAATCGCATCCTGATTATATGCCATTACCGTAGAACCATCTTCTCTCACACGGTCAAGTTCTGTTCTTGTCCAGTCAAATACCGGCATGAAGTTATAGCAAACCATATGGATATCTGCTTTTCCGAGATTTTCTAATGTCTCAATATATGCCTGGATATCATGGTCTCTGCCCGCTCCGCCTGTCTTGATCGCATCGCTGACATTGACACTCTCAATTCCTGCCAGATGAAGGCCTGCGTCCTCAACCTCTTTTTTCATTGCAAGAATTTCATCCAGATTCCACACTTCTCCAGGCATTTTATTATATAATGTAGTAATGATCCCGGTTGCATAGCGTGTCTGTTTTATCTGTTCCAAGGTGACGGTATCATAATCTTTTCCGAACCATCTCATTGTCATTTCCATTTTTCTGATCTCCATTTCTATCTGTTATATTCAAAAACAACTGCGAAGTTTTAACCTGAATCAAAACTCCGCAATCACTGATTTATCCGAGGAAAAAGTTCATCGGAACCGTCACAAGAGACGGGAACAAAACCATAAGCAGTAATATCACTACCTCAGCCAGAAGGAACGGCCATATCGATTTTACCATTCTCTCCATGTTGATCTTTCCTGCGCCGCAGGCAACATTTAATACTGTTCCTACCGGTGGTGTAAGTAAACCTAAAACCGTCATTAAGATAAATACCACTCCAAAATATGCAACATCGATTCCTGCTGCTTTCACTGCCGGCAGTAATACAGGTGTCAGGATCATAATGGTAGGCGTTACATCCATGGAAGTTCCAACAAGGAGCACGATCAGGCAGATAATTAGCATTAATGCTACTGGATGCTCAATAAATGGTGCTAAAATTCCCGTAACAATGGATGGAACATTTGCCACTGTCATCATCCAAGAAGATACCATTGCTGCTGCAGCAAGAAACATGATTACAGAAGATGACTTTGCCGCAGAAACAAGGCATTCCATCAGCATGCTGATTTTTAATTCTTTGTATACAAACAGTCCGATCACTAATGCATATACTGCTGCGATAACTCCAGCCTCTGTCGGTGTAAATTTACCACTGCGCAGTCCAACAAGAATAAACACCGGAAGAATCAATGCCCAAAGTCCGTCAAGCAATGCTTTTGCAACCTGTTTTGCAGACTGTCTCTCTGCTTTTGCGAGGTTGTCTTTTTTCGCAATAAAGAACCATAATACACACAAAGCACCTGATAAATATACAGCCGGTGCAATACCGCCCATAAATAATTTTGTAACGGAAACACCTGCCTGCACGCCAAAGATAATCATTGGTACAGACGGTGGCATGATCGGCGATAAAATATTTCCTGCTGCGATCAGTCCGGTACAGGTATCACGCTTATAACCGTACCATCATAGGAATGAGGATTGCTCCAAGGAATGCAGTGGAAGCAACGGCTGATCCGATCATACTTGCAAATAAGAGAATTGCCATGATTGCAACATAGCCCAGTCCGCCGCGGACATGTCCGATAATCGCATTCGCTGCATTTACAATACGCTTTGTAATACCGCCGCGGTTCATAAATTCACCTGCCATGATAAAAAACGGAACTGCCATCATGGAAAAGGAATCTGCACCAGAAAATAAATTCTGCGATAAAATCTGGGCATTAAAGCCATTCAGATATAACATCATACAAACACCACTGAATAAAAGTGCGAAGCAGATTGGAAGTCCAATCAGCATACCACCGATCAGGGCAGCTAAAAATATTACTAATGTCATGTTATTTTCCTCCCTCTTCTCTCAGTCTTCTTGCATATTCTTCATCCGAAAGATTCTCTGCACCATCTTTTGCCTCTGCAGCGATCTCATCATCATCCGAAGTGCTCATCGTAACAATCTCTGATATTTCAGATGGATTTTTCAGCGCATGGACGATGTTTATCACCGCCATGATCGCAATTGCCACGCCTGTGATGATTCCAGCAAAATATAATACAGAATATGGAATCCCGAGTGCTGCTGTTCTTGAGGCGGTATTCTGTGCCACCATTTTTTCAGAACCCCACACTAAAATAATCATTAAGATCGCAATAATTGTCTGGGAAACAATATACATTACTATCTGCACCTGCGGCTTCATTCTGCTGATGAGTGTATCCACTCCCAGATGTGCATTAGCACGCATTGCACTGATTGCTCCGATATAGGTAACGTATACAAAAAGGTATCTTGCCAGTTCTTCTGACCATGTCAGCCCGGCATTAAAAAAGGTTCGAAGTACAACATTTAAAAATACAAAGAACACCATTAAGCCGGTAAGAATACCTGTAAAATAGTCAATACCTTTGAATAGCTTATCTACTAATTTGTTCATAGTCTGCTTCTCCTTACTCTACTTTAATGTCATCTACCATTTTTCTGACATCATCTACCCAGTCATACTGTGCATTCAGATAATCGTAAACCGGCTGTATTTTCTCTTTCATCGCTTCTCTGTCCTCATCGGAGAGTTCTGTAACGATCAGTCCGTTATCTTTCATAAACTGTTTATCATCTGAAAGCTGCTCCTCATATAAATCCCATGCATAGTCTGACGCTGCCTCCGAAGCCTTTTCAAACGCTTCCTGATCTTCTTCACTTAAACTGTTCCAGAATTCCTCACCAGCAAACAGCTCCAAGGATGCAATGATATGATTTGTGTCATAAACATAATCCTGAACTTCATACCAGCCTTCTGTCTTTACCGTAGCAAGCGGATTATCCTGTCCATCTGCCACTCCCTGTTCCAATGCAGTAAACACTTCACCCATATCCATAATAACAACATTAGCTCCAAGACTTTCGGCAAGTTTTACATGAATTGGATTGTTTGGCATTCTGAGCTTCTGTCCGTTAAAATCATCAAGGCTTTCCAGCTTCTTATTAGATGTAAACACTCTGGCTCCATTTGGATACCAGGAAAGCAGCTTCAATGGCTGTGTACTCTCAAGGTCTTCTGCAATATATTCACCCAGTTCTCCCTGATAGCAGACTCTTGCGTGTTCCACGCTGTCAAACAGAAATGGAAAATCAGGGATTGTCATTTTCGGTGTTTCAGACCACATGGTTGTTCCGACTACGCACATTTCCACGATTCCACTTTTCGTATAGTCATATGTTACCTTTTCGCTTCCAAGTACACCGGAATTATAAATCTGGATATCATAACGTCCATCGGTCGCCTCTTCCACCATCGGTTTAAACACATCTGTCAATGCCTGTGCGGCTGGTGTCTGATCTGATACACAGACCGCAATTTTTACTAATTTACCTCCACTGTTTTCACCGGTCGCTGAGCAGCCTGTAAAAAGTCCTGTCATCATTGAACCGATCAGTAATGCACTTGCGCCTCTTTTGATTGCCTTTGCAAGTCCCATAATCATTTTCCTCCTAAATGAAATGTTTGTAAGTTGTTTCTGGCGTTTTGTTTGTATGCTAGTATGGTAGTTCATTTGTCTATTTTTTTCAATATGTGTATTTTAACATATTATCATCTTATTTTTTGTACATATTGCATAATATTGTTTCGTTTTTTCTTTTCATATTGACTTCTTTTTTCTTTTATGTAGAATACTAGTATGTAAGTTGTTTTGTGGCGTTCATAAATAATTCATCATCTATAAGATAAGGAGACTATTATGAAAGCCGTACAAATTGTAAAACCTAATCAATTAGAAGTAATTGATATTGAAAAACCTGTTATTGATTCTAAAAATAATGTATTAGTAAAAATGACCGCTGCGGGAATCTGCGGATCTGATGTTGGAATTTATCATGGCACCAATGCTGCAGCTACTTATCCGCGTATTATCGGACACGAAATGGTTGGTGTCGTTGCAGAGGTTGGAGATACTGTTTCTTCTTTAAAAATAGGCGACCGTGTTATCATCAATCAGGTAACAAGCTGTGGTCACTGCTACCCATGTTCCAAAAACCGTGGAAATGTATGTGACAACCTCAAAGTAAGAGGCGTACATATTGATGGTGGTTACCGCGAATATATCGCTGTTCCTGAATCTGACTGCTATCTTCTTCCGGATTCACTCTCCGATCAGGATGCCGTTATGATCGAGCCGACTACCATCGCTATCCAGTCCTGCACCCGTGCTGAACTTGAAAAAGACGACATGCTTCTTATTTATGGTGCTGGCGCACTTGGAAGCTCAATTTTAAAAATTGCACATACAATCTGTGACCATATCATTGTAGCAGATATTATGGATGACAAACTCGCAGAAGCCAGAGAACATGGCGCACAGTTTACAATCAATGCTGCAACCGAAGATTTTCAGGCAAAGGTTCTGGAATACACACACGGCAGAGGTTCCACTGTTTCTATTGATGCCGCATGTGTAAAAAATTCTCTCTTGTTATTACTTCAGGCTACTGGTAATGCCGGTCGTGTTATCACTATGGGCTTTTCCACCGCTCCAACCGAAGTAAACCAGTTCCTGATCACTTCCAAAGAGCTGGATGTGAGAGGTTCCCGTCTCCAGAATAAAATGTTCGGAAAAGCGATTGAGATGATCAAGGAAGGTACTCTTGACCTGAACAATTCTATTTCGCATACATTTCCGCTTACAAAAGCGCAGGAGGCTTTCGATTTTGTTGACAGCAGAGATCCTTCCATCCGCAAAATTGTTTTTACTTTTGATTTTTAAAAATTATCTGGCAAAAGTTTTTATTTGATAGTATACTAGTATATTATTAAGGAAATGGGGAGAAAAAATGGTCATTCTTCAAAAGGAACGCTCTGAAAATTCCAGATCTTATGCTGTCAGAGTGCTCTTATATAACATCATTCATCTGGAATTGCAGCCCGGAACCGCTGTCAGTGAAAATGAGCTTTCCACCACACTGTCCTTGTCAAGGACACCGGTCCGCGAAGCTTTAATTGAATTAAACCGCATCGGTCTGGTTGAAATCCTACCACAGCGCGGCAGCTATATTTCCAAAATTGATTACAATATCGTAGAAGAATCGCGTTTTTTACGGCTTGTAACGGAAAATGCAATTTTAAAGCTTCTGTGTGATAAGATTGCAGATGCTGATATGGACGCCCTTGATTATAATATAAAAAAGCAGCAGCGCAGCCTCGAACAGAAGGATCGAGAGACTTTTCTGGAATTAGACAATGAATTTCATGAGCTGTTGTTCCGCGCTGCAGATAAAATGTGGTCTTACCATATTATCAAGGAACAGATGGTTCACTTTGACCGTCTCCGCTCCCTTTCCACAAAATCAAAGCAACACGATTATGTATTAAAAGACCACGAAGATATTTTGTATGCAATCAGACGACATGATAGTGAAATGGCAGAAATGCTTATGACCCGGCATTTAACCCGGCATTTATCGGAGAAAAAAGAATTGCTAACAATGTATCCTGATTATTTCACAAATAATTAAGACTGCCGATCATATAACCGGCAACTTTTGAAAAGACTGTCCAGAAATTGGCAGTCTTTTTCTCTTGTTAATTTCCCGTTTTTAGGGAAATTATGTTTTTATTTCTTGTTTATTTCCCAAAAATATCATATTATAGGAAATATAGAATAATTGCATATGCAATGGAGGGCATTATAATGGATAAAAAATTTTTGAAGGCAAAAGATATTGCCCAGCTTTGGGGAATTACTCCCCGGAGGGTAAATCAGCTCTGCACTGCCGGTTTTATTAACGGTGCATACAAAGAAGGAAGATACTGGTTGATCCCTTCTGATACAACAAAACCGGAAATCCTTCGAAACAAACAAACCACACCTTTGTCCGGCAGATTACTCCCATGTCCGGTTGGAATCACTTCATATAAAGAAGTTTCCAAAGAATGCTATTATGTCGACAAAACGCTTCTCATAAAAGATATAATTGACGACCACAGCAAGGTTTATCTTTTCACAAGACCGCGCCGTTTTGGGAAAACACTTACCATGGACATGATCCGAACCTATTTTGAAAAAACATCCACAGATACATCCATATATTTTTCAGATAAAAAAATCTGGAATTGCGGAGATGCTTACAAGCAGCTTCAGGGGACTTATCCGGTCATTTTTCTGTCTTTTAAAGATGCACATCAGACTAACTGGACTGATATGTACCGCAGTCTGTGTTTTACCTTAAAAGAAGAATTTCTTCGCCATATAGAACTTTTATCAAGCAAAGCAATTAATGAATACGACAAAAAATACATTCACAATCTCATAAATGATGTCGCTGATTCTACCGATTATCAGTTTGCTCTTGGCAAGCTTTCTTCTTTACTTGCCACACATTATAACCAGAAAGTTATTATTATTATTGATGAGTACGACACGCCAATCCAACAAGGACACTTATATCATTATTATAATGAAGTTGTCGGTTTTATGCGGAATCTTTTCTCCTCCGCTTTAAAAGACAATGAGAATCTGGAATTTGGCATTTTGACTGGAATACTCCGCATTGCAAAAGAAAGTTTATTCAGTGGTTTAAATAATCTTGTTGTAAACACGATTTTGGATGACAAGTACTCAGAGTATTTCGGTTTTACCGTAAACGATATATCAAATATGGCAGCTTACTATGGAATGGCAGAAAAACTTTCAGAAATTAAAGAATGGTATGACGGTTATCTCTTCGGAAATACAGAAATATATAATCCGTGGTCTGTGATTAATTATTTTAACAATAACTGTAAACCAAAGGCTTTCTGGTCCCGAACAAGCGGCAATGAAATTATTGGTGAACTGATCCGCAGTTCCGACAAAGAAGTGTACGAAAGTCTCTCACTTTTACTGCAGGGAAAAGAAGTGCAATCCATTATTAATACGGATATTATTTACCCGGAGGTAAATGCTGACTCTGACACAATCTACAGCTTTCTGCTTGTCGCCGGATATCTGCGTGCCACAAGTGTGATCAGTGAATTTAATGACAACCCGATTTGTTCTCTTAAACTGCCTAACCGCGAGATAAAAAGTGTTTTCCAAAAAGAGATTTTGGATAATTATAATACCTTATTTAACGGCTCCCTGCTCCGAGATTTCGAACTAGCTCTGCGAACAGGTGATACTGCTCTTTTCACTGACACTTTGCAAAAATATCTCTTGCAGTCTGCCAGTACTTTTGACACTACAAACGAAAATTTTTATCACGGAACTGTTTTCGGAATGTTGGCAATACTCTCAGACAGATATTATATCTCTTCCAACAGAGAATCCGGCGAAGGGCGTTTTGATATACAGCTTGAGCCAAAAGATAAATCCCAATTGGGCTATATTATTGAATTTAAAGCCGGAAAAAACCTTTCAGATACCGAACTTGCTGATTCTGCGTCAAGTGCGATACAACAGATCCAAAGCAAAAAATATTCTACCGACATGGAATATCATGGTATCAAAAAAATTGGACTTTTTGGGATTGCATTCAGTGGCAAACGTGTTGCAGCTAAATATGAAGAAATACAACTCCATTCATAAGACACATCCTCTCATAATTCTGAAAAACTAAGGAATCAGGATTATGAGAGAATTTTTTGTCCAAAAATTGGATCCAGAAATTGGCAGTCTTTTTCTCTTGCATTCTTTTTCCGAATGTGGTATTCTCATTTTATCGAACATATGTTCTATCCTATTCTTTGATTGGAGGAGATCACATCCAGATGAAAATCCAGCAAAATATGTCACTGATGGAAAAACTTACGATTCTCTCAGACGCTGCAAAATACGATGTCGCCTGCACGTCAAGCGGTGTGGACCGCAGTGGTAACGGTATCGGCCTTGGCAACTCCATTTCCTGTGGGATCTGTCATACTTTTTCCGCAGATGGGCGGTGTGTTTCCCTTCTCAAGATTTTATTTACAAACGAATGTATTTTTAACTGCTCTTACTGCCAGAATAATTGTAACTCCGATGTCCGGCGGGCTGCCTTTACCCCGGAGGAAGTCTGCGAACTGACGATGGAATTTTACCGGCGGAATTATATTGAAGGTCTTTTTTTAAGTTCCGGCATTATGGTAAGCCCCAACTATACGATGGAACTTTTATACCAGACCCTTTATAAATTGCGCACAGCGCACCATTTTAACGGTTACATCCATGTGAAAGCGATTCCCGGCGCTGATCCTCTGCTGATTGAAAAAACTGGTTTTCTGGCTGACCGTATGAGCATCAATCTGGAACTGCCAGCCGCCGAAGGACTTTCCATGCTGGC